>OIYQ01000908.1_pt1 | contig 11672 bp, 6 predicted proteins | sample 1588311 | NCBI WGS metagenome assembly OIYQ01 (sample SAMN03283244) | human gut metagenome | biome: human-associated habitat; material: feces | host: Homo sapiens | place: Peru | collected 2012
TTGTGCCTAACGACACAGCAAAGAGCGGTGTAAACATCCACGACGCCATCGACTCAAAGCGCATCATGAGTATCGTTGTGATAGCTCTGTTGCCAGCTTTGCTTTTCGGTATGTATAATGTGGGCTATCAGAATGCAGCACATGCTCAGGCTTTGGCTTCTACCTCGTTTGTTGAAATGTTCCTCTATGGAGCTTTGGCTGTATTGCCAAAAATCCTCGTTAGCTATATCGTTGGTCTTGGCATCGAGTTTGCTTGGGCACAGTGGAAGCACGAGGAAATCCAGGAGGGTTACCTCGTAAGCGGTATCATCATCGCCATCGCAGTAGCCTTTGCCGTAGTTATCGGTAAAGAGATTTTTGGAGGAACAGGTATGAACATCTTCAACGTGGCTCTCGTGGCTCGTGCATTCCTCTTCTTCTCTTATCCAACTAAGATGAGTGGTGATCAGGTTTGGATTGCCAACGACACTATCTTTGGTCTTGGTCATGTGGCTGTCGACTCTACCACAGGTGCTACACCTCTTGGTCAACTTGCTGCTGGTACCGACATCACAGCTTCGCTTCAGGATATGATACTTGGTTTCATCCCTGGTAGTATTGGTGAAACAAGCGTTGTAGCTATCGCTATCGGCGCCGTAATCCTTTTGTGGACAGGCATCGCTTCTTGGCGCACCATGTTTAGCGTTATCGCAGGTGGAGCTATTGCAGCCGTAATCTTCCAGGCTACCGATATGTGTGCTATCGCTTGGTATGAGCACCTTGTTTTGGGTGGTTTTGCTTTCGGAGCAGTCTTCATGGCTACCGACCCTGTGACAAGCGCACGTACTAATACTGGTAAATATATCTATGGCTTCATGATAGGCGCTTTGGCTATCATCATCCGCGTTATGAACCCTGGTTATCCAGAGGGTATGATGCTCGCCATATTGTTTGGCAACATGATGGCTCCGCTCATCGACCACTATGTTGTTGAGGCTAATGTTAGCAAGCGAATGAAGCGAATTCAGAAGTAAACACCATTAATAGCGTATAATCATGAATACAAATAAGAATTCCTACATTATTATATATAGTGCTATCTTGGTTGTTGTTGTAGCGTTTCTCCTTGCCTTTGTTTATTCGGCATTGAAACCACAGCAGGATATCAATGTGGCACTCGACAAGAAGAAGCAGATACTCGCTTCGCTCAACATCCGCGACCTTAGCGATGCTGATGCTGCAGCTAAATATACTGAGGTTGTAGAGTGCGACGAGATTATCGATACCAACGCTACTGTTATCAATAAAGGCGAAAAGGGTGGCGAAAACGCAGGCTTTAAGCTTAATAGTGCTGACCTCAAAGAGGGTAAGCTTGCAGTATATGTCTGCAATGTTGATGGCGAAAAGAAATATGTAATCCCTGTATACGGTATGGGTCTTTGGGGCGGCATCAACGGCTACATCGCGCTCAACGCCGACAAGCAGACAGTCTACGGCGCCTACTTCAACCACGAAGGCGAGACAGCAGGTCTTGGCGCAGAAATCAAGGACTCGCGCGCTTGGCAGAACCAGTTCAAGGGCAAGCACGTCTTCGCTGAAGGCAAGGACGGCGTGGCTCTCTCTGTAGTGAAGAAGAACGAGGTGACAGACCCGTCTACACAGTGCGACGCCGTAACCGGCGCTACACTCACATGTAACGGCGTGAGCGACATGCTCAAGAACTGCCTCGGCGAGTACACAAAATTCTTAACATCTAAATAAGGAGGAGAAATAAGATTATGAGTTTGTTTTCAAAAGAGAATAAGGCAGCTTTCACCAATCCTCTGAACCTCGACAACCCTATCCTCGTTCAGGTGCTCGGCATCTGCTCGGCGCTCGCTGTTACATCGCAGCTCAAGCCGGCTATCGTGATGGGTCTTGCCGTAACGGTGATTACAGCCTTCGCAAACGTGATTATCTCTATAATCCGCAACACCATACCTAACCGTATCCGCATCATCGTGCAGCTCGTGGTTGTTGCTGCTCTCGTTACCATCGTGAGCCAAATTCTGAAGGCCTACGTCTATGATGTCAGCGTAGAGCTGTCAGTATACGTTGGTCTTATCATTACCAACTGTATCCTCATGGGACGCCTTGAGGCATTCGCCATGCAGAACAAGCCTTGGCCTTCGTTCCTCGACGGCGTGGGCAACGGTCTCGGCTATGCCTACATCCTCGTTGTCGTTGGCGGTCTGCGCGAGCTTCTCGGTCGCGGCACGCTCCTCGGCTTCCAGGTTATCCCGCAGGGAGCCTACGATGCCGGCTACATCAACAACGGTATGATGACAATGCCTGCCATGGCGCTCATCCTTCTCGGAGGAGTGATATGGATACACAGAGCTTATTTCTACAAAGAAAATAATTAAGAATTATGGAACATTTAATAAGCCTTTTCTTTAGGTCCATTTTCGTGGACAACATGATATTCGCTTTCTTCCTCGGTATGTGCTCGTTCCTTGCCGTGTCGAAGAACGTGAAGACATCATTGGGACTGGGTCTTGCCGTAACGTTCGTCTTGCTCGTAACCGTGCCTGTCGACTATCTGTTGCAGACAAAGGTGCTGGGTCCGGACTGTCTCGTTGAGGGCGTCGACCTTTCTTACCTTAGCTTCATCCTCTTCATCGCTGTGATTGCAGGTATCGTGCAGCTCGTCGAGATGGTTGTCGAGAAATACTCTCCGTCGCTTTATGCAGCTCTGGGTATCTTCCTTCCCCTTATCGCCGTTAACTGCGCCATCATGGGTGCTTCGCTCTTCATGCAGCAGCGCATCAACCTCGATCCTTCCAACACGCAGTATATCGGCAACGTCGTTGACGCCATCGTATATGCGCTCGGTAGCGGTATCGGATGGACAATGGCCATCGTAGCCATGGGTGCCATCCGTGAGAAGATGCAGTACAGCGACGTGCCCAAGCCTCTTCAGGGTCTCGGCATCACATTTATCACCGTAGGCCTCATGGCAATGGCCATGATGTGCTTCTCTGGTCTTAAAATATAATAAGGAGGACTCAACACTATGAATACATCATTTATATTTGCAAGTATCGGAGTGTTCCTTATCGTGATACTCCTCTTGGTTGTCATCCTTCTCGTGGCTAAGAAGTTCCTCAGCCCGAGCGGCAATGTCAACATCGAAATCAACGGCGACAAGACCATCAACGTGCCGCAGGGCTCTTCGTTGATGACTACGCTCAACGAGAACGGCATCTTCCTGCCTTCTGCATGCGGCGGTAAGGCAAGCTGCGGACAGTGTAAGGTGCAGGTGCTTGAGGGTGGCGGCGAGATTCTCGACTCGGAGAAGCCCCACTTCACACGCAAGCAGATCAAGGACAACTGGCGTCTGGGATGCCAGACTAAGGTGAAAGGCAACCTCAGCGTGAAGGTTTCCGACTCTATCCTCAATGTCAAGGAATGGGAGTGCACGGTCATATCAAACAAGAACGTGTCAAGCTTCATAAAAGAGTTCAAGGTGGCGTTGCCTCCAGGCGAGCACATGGACTTCATCCCTGGCTCTTACGCGCAGATTGCCATACCTGCCTACGACACCATCGACTACGACAAGGACTTCGACAAGTCGCTCATCGGCGACGAGTATATCGGCGCTTGGAAGAAGTTCAACATCCTCTCGCTCAAGGCCCACAACCCGGAACCGACCATCCGCGCCTACTCCATGGCCAACTATCCTGCCGAGGGCGACATCATAACGCTCACGGTGCGCATAGCCTCAACGCCGTTCTTGCCACGCCCGCAGGTGGGATTCCAGGACGTGCCGACAGGCATAGGCTCAAGCTACATCTTCTCGCTCAAGCCGGGCGACAAGGTGCGCATGAGTGGTCCTTACGGCGATTTCCATCCTAAGTTTGACAGCAAACGCGAGATGATCTGGATTGGCGGTGGTGCCGGTATGGCTCCCCTGCGTTCGCAAATCATGTACATGACACGGCAGATCCATTGCACCGACCGTGAGATGCACTTCTTCTATGGGGCTCGCTCCCTGTCGGAGGCGTTCTTCCTGGAAGACTTCTGGGAGCTTGAGAAGGAATTCCCCAACTTCCACATGCATCTCTCCCTCGACCGTCCTGACCCCAAGGCCGACGCCGCGGGCGTGAAATACTATGCCGGCTTCGCTGTCAACTGCGTGCGCGACACGTATCTCAAAGACCACGACGCGCCTGAGGATTGCGAGTACTACCTCTGCGGCCCACCAATGCTCATCAAGACCGTGACTACTTATCTCGACAGCCTTGGCGTGGAGCCTGAGAGCATCATGTACGACAATTTCGGATAAACAAAAACTATCTTCTTCCCACATACTCAAAGAGGTCGCTGGTTTCCGGCGACCTCTTTTTGTGTTATTATATGGCAAAAATCCATGACTGCCACCGTGCGCACACGAGCCTTTTGCCTGTTGGCAACACCGTCAGCCGTTTTTTTCAAAAAGGAAAAGCGCAATGCGGTTTTTTATCTTCTAATCTTCACAACTCTTCATTTTTTATATACTATCAACCTAATATTCAGGAAAAAATGCGTAAGTTTGCAATATAAAACAAAAGATTTAAGTTATATGGCGGAAGATTCCAAAAAGCCGAACACTATAAGCCCTAACCTCAAAAAAGCGATCAGATACACAGGCATTGCCGTGGCGGTGCCCGTAGTCGTGGTCATAGCCTTGTCGCTCCTGCTTTACTTCCCTCCTTTCCAAAACTGGGCGGTGTCTAAAGCCACGGCCATAGCCTCGGAAAAGACGGGCATGAGCATCAGCGTTGGCCACGTGAGGCTCGCCTTTCCTCTCGACCTCGCCCTCGACGACGTGCGCGCCTTCGAGCCAAACGACTCGGTGAATGGCAAGACCGACACCGTGGCTATTGTCTCGCGCGCCGTGGCCAACGTGCAACTGTGGCCGCTCCTTCACAAGCAAGTGATGGTGGACGAGCTGTCGCTGCGCGATATGCAGGTGAACACCACCCACTTCATCAGCGACGTGCGCGTCAGCGGAAAGGTTGGCGAACTGAAGGTCAAGGCGCATGGCATAGACCTGTCGAAAGAGCACGTGAGGGTGAACCGCGCGATACTGAACGACGCCAACCTGCTTGTTGAACTTTCCGACACGGCGAAGAAAGACACCGCCAAGCAAAACTTCTGGAAGGTGAATCTCGACGAGCTGAACATTCGCAACACCGCCTTCGCGCTTCGCACCCCGGGCGACACCATCTCCGTTGCGCTGCTCATGCAGAAGGGCAAGGCGCAGGGCGTCTTCATGGATCTCTTCAAGAGCCTATACTCCGTGAGGCATATCGACTGGGCGGGCGGTTGGCTCAACTATGACAAGCAACCATCCGCGGTGGAGAAGGCAGGCTTCGACCCCAACCACATCGCCTTGGACGCCTTGCGGCTAAAAATAGACTCGCTACTCTTCTGCTCACCTACCATCAAGCTGAACATTCTCGCCGCCGCGTTTCATGAGAAATGCGGACTAACCGTTGCCAACGCTAAAGGGCCTTTCAACATGGACAGCATGGGCATCGCCCTGCCCGACCTGCGCCTGAAAACTCCTTCGTCCGACATATTGTTGGCCTTCAAGATGGACATGAATGCCTTTTCCACCGACCTGCCTGCCGACAGCACGGGCGCATTCTCCGTCAACATGCACGGAAGCCTTGGCAGCCAAGACCTGCTGACCCTCGCCTCGCCTTACATTCCACGCTACGTTCGCCGCGTGTGGCCTCGCGTGCCCATCGTGGTCGACGGCAAGGCCGGCGGCAACCTGCACCGCTTGCACGTCAACGGCTTGCACCTCGCCATGCCTGAAATAATGAAGGTAAACGCTGATGGCTTCGTAGCCAACGTGACGAATTTGGCGAGCCTCCGCGCCGACATGACGGTCAACGCCACGGCCAGCAACCTATCCTTTGTCACGCCGCTGCTGCCGAAGAGCGTCACGTCGAACATCAACATACCGCGCGGCATCGGCTTGCGCGGCAACGTGAAGCTGGATGGCAAGCGGATAGCCACGAAGTTCTCGGCCTCGCAAGGTGGCGGCTCCATCGGGGGCACGCTGGCCCTCGACATGAAACGCATGGCCTACAACGCCGACATCAAGGCGCGCCGACTGCCAATAGCCCACTTCCTGAAACACCAGCCCGTGCATCCTTTCACCGGCTCGATAACGGCCCACGGCAGCGGCACCGACTTCTTCGCGCCAACCACCAACCTGCGCGCGGCAGTTGACATAAAAGCCTTGGGATATGGCAAATACAATCTCGATGGCATCAACCTCACGGCGAGCCTCAACGGTGGCCACCTCACGGCAAACGCCGATTGCCGCAACAAGGCCCTGAAAGGCAAGATAGGTCTCGACGCCTTGCTCTCGGACCTGCGCATCGGCAAACACAAGGCCTGCGCGTGCACGCTCACCGCCGACCTCTCGCACATCGACCTGCAAAGGCTACACGTCGTCGACGAGCCGACAACCGTGTCGGTGTGCGGACAAGTGGACGTGGCAACCAATCTCGACAAGTTTTACAAGGTTGAAGGACTGTTCTCCGACATCACCGTCAGGAACGGCAACAGGCACCTGCGCCCCAACGACGTGACGCTTGACATCTACACCAACAGCGACACCACTCGCGCCATTACCGACTGCAACGACTTCCATCTCAACCTCCATGCCTCTGGCGGCTACGAGAAGTTGCTCAAGGCCGTGACGCCTTTCATGGCAGAGCTGCAACGGCAGATAAAGGACAAATACATTGACCAAGAGCGATTGCGCCATCGACTGCCGCAGCTGCAACTGGCATTGCAGACGGGCACCGACAACTTCGTGGCGCAGATTCTCCACCACTACGGCCTCGACTTCAAGACCATCAACATGGATGTCACGTCGTCGCCATCCCGCGGCATCAACGGATTCGCTGAGGCGATAGGCATAGTGGTGGACAGCATGGCCATAGACACCGCGCGGCTGAACCTGTCGTCGGCGCAACGCGACATGACCTATAACCTCGAGGTGCACAACGGCAAGAAGAGCCAGTTGCCGTTCCACGCCTTCCTCGACGGCGCCATCACCGGCCATGGCACGTGGATAAAGCCCCGCGTATACGACGCCAGCGGCAAGCTGGGCGTCAGCCTGAGCCTGATGGCGGAGATGAAGCCGGGTGGCATCAACCTGCGCATCTTCGACGACAAGCCCATACTGGGCTACAAGGCGTTTGAGGTAAACGACAGCAACTATATCTTCCTTGGCGACAACCGTCGGGTAAAGGCTGACGTGAAGCTCACGGCCAGCGACGGAACCGGACTGCAGATATACAGCGACGACAACGACCCTGAGGCATTGCAAGACATCACGGCTTCGCTCCACAGGCTCGACATAGGCAAGATACTGGCGGTCATTCCTTACGCGCCCAACATCACGGGCGTGCTCGACGGCGACATCCACCTCACGCAAACGAAGGAGGAGCTGACCATGGCCTCGTCGGTCAACGTGGACAAGATGACATATAACAGCTGCGCCTTGGGCAACGTGGGCACGGAGTTCACTTACATGCCAAAGCCGGGCGGCGGCCACTACGTGGATGGCATCATCACCAAGGACGGCGAGGAGCTCGGTACGCTCCAGGGCACTTACTTCTCGGTGGGCAAAGGCGTGCTCGACGCCACGCTCGACATGACGCACATGCCAATGGACTTCATCAACGGCTTCGTGCCCGACGGGCTCTTCGGCTTCAAGGGTTACGCCGAGGGAACGCTCGCGCTGAAAGGCTCGCCGGCGCAACCCAACGCCAACGGCGAGCTGTTTCTCGACTCGTGCTGCTTGTTCTCCGAGCCTTACGGCATGGAGGTAAGGTTCGCCAACGACCCGGTGAGCATAAAGGACAGCCACGTCGTGCTGGAGAACTTCGAGGTGTTCGCCCACAACGACTCGCCTCTCAACATCTCCGGCTCCATCGACTTCGCCGACCTGTCGAGGATGATGGTCAACGTGAGGATGCGCACCAGCAACTACCTGCTCATCGACTCGAAGGAGAACGCGCGCTCCGAGGCTTACGGCAAGGCGTTTGTCAACTTCAACGGCACGGCGCAAGGACTCATCGACAACTTGCGCGTCAGGGGTAAGGTGGACGTGCTCGGCACGACGGACCTGAAATACAACCTCAAGGATTCGCCGCTCAACACCGACGACCAGCTGAAAGACATCGTGGAGTTTACCAACTTCAGCGACACCACCAAGGACGAGATAAGCCAGCCACCGCTCACCGGACTCAACGTGGACCTGTCGCTCAACATCGACGAGGGCGCGCACATCGACTGTTATCTCAACGCCTCGAAGTCGAACTATGTCGACGTGATTGGCGGCGGAGAGATGCGAATGCAATACAACAACTCCGACGGCATAACGCTGCGAGGCAGGTACACCATCAACAGTGGCGAGATGAAATACGAGCTTCCCGTCATTCCTCTCAAGACGTTCACCATCGCCCAAGGCTCCTACATAGAGTTCACGGGCGACCCAATGAACCCGCGCCTGTCGCTCACCGCCACGGAGACCACCAAGTCGACCGTCGGCACGTCGTCGGGCAATGGCCGTGTCGTGAGCTTCACGTGCGGCGTGAAGGTGTCGAAGACGCTTCAAAACATGGGACTGGAGTTCACCATCGACGCGCCAGAGGACATGACCATCCACAACCAGCTCCAGGCCATGACGGTGGAGGAACGCGGCAAGCAGGCCGTGACGATGCTCACCACCGGCATGTATCTCGCCGATGGCAACACGTCGAGCTTCTCAATGAACTCCGCGCTCTCCGCCTTCCTCAACTCGCAGATAAACCAAATATCGGGCAAGGCATTGCGTACCCTCGACGTCGGCTTCGGCATAGACAACAGCTTCACCGGCACGGGCCAGCTGCATACCGACTACTCATTCAAGTTCGCGCGCAGATTCTGGAACAACAGGCTGAAACTGAGCGTCGGCGGCAAACTGTCGTCGGGAGCCGACGCGGCCATGACCAACGAGACCTTCTTCGACAACGTTTCGGTGGAATACCGCGTGTCGCCCGTGTCTAACATGTATCTCAACCTCTTCTACGTGCGCGACAGCTACGATTGGCTGGAGGGCAACGTGTCGCGCTTCGGCGGTGGCTTCTTGTGGAGAAAGAAGATGGACTCGCTTTCCGACATCTTCAAGCTCGGCAAGGCTGAAACCGCTAAGGCAGATTCCACCAAGAGCGGAAGCGAAAACAAAACACAGCGCAAATGATGAAAAACAAGTATATAGCATGCCTATTGCCTATCGTGGCGTTTCTCTCGGCCTGCTCGTCGACAAAGAGCATACCCGAAGACGACCAGCTCTTCACGGGAGTGGAAAACATCAACTACGTCACCGACAAAAAAGACAGCCACTTCGCCTCGACCAAGGAGGAGATTGACGCCGCCCTTGCCACGGCGCCCAACGGCGCGATATTCGGGTCGGGCATACGCTCGCCCTTCCCTATTGGCCTGTGGGTATGGAACGAGTTCACCGGCAAGGACGACGCTTTCTCGCGATGGATGCTCAAGAGCTTTGGCTCCAATCCCGTGCTCATGTCGTGGGTGAACCCAGCGTTGCGCGCCAAGGTGGCGAAGCTCGTGCTGCAAGCGCACGGATATTTCCGCGGCAACGTGGAATACGAGGTGCTGAAACAAGGCAACCCCAAGAAGGCGAAGATAAGATACGACGTGCAGACGGGACCACTGTTCACCATCGACTCCCTGCGATACGTAGGCTTCCCCGAATCGGCCGACAGCCTGCTGGCAAGCACCGCGTCGAAGGCTAAGATACACAATGGCGACCCGTTCGACGTGACGGCTCTCGACGGCGAACGGTCGCGCATAAGCAACCTATTCCGCAACAATGGCTATTTCTATTACCAGCCATCCTACGCCTCCTATCTGGCCGACACCGTGAGCGTGCCCGGCAAGGCTCTGCTGAGATTCCAGGAGATAAGCAACATTCCGTCGATGGCAACAAGGAAATGGACCATCGGAAAGGTGAACATCGACATGCACAAGAGATACAACGACGCGCTGAACGACAGCCTGAGCCACCGCGACTTCACCATACGCTTCAATGGCAAGAAGCCGCCTGTGAAGTTCAGCACCATACTGAAAAACATGCGGCTCATGCCAAAAGCCACTTACAGATACTTCAACCACCAGGAGAGCGCTAACAAGCTGGCTGCAACGGGCATATTCTCAATGGTGGACTTCAACTTCGCGCCCCGTGACACCACTGGGCGCGCCGACACGCTCGACCTGCACCTCAACCTCATCTTCGACAAGCCTTACGACTTCTACGTACAAGGCAACCTCACGGGCAAGACCAACAACCGCGTGGGCCCGGGCGTCACCGTCGGTCTGACCAAGCGCAACGCGTTCCGCGGAGGCGAGCTGCTCGACATCAACCTAAAGGGCAGCTATGAATGGCAAACGGGACACAAGGCGGAAAACACGGGGTCGAAGCTCAACAGCTATGAATATGGCATCGATGCCTCGCTCACCTTCCCGCGCCTCATCATGCCATGGGCGTCGAAAGTCAGGCAGAGGCTCATAAGGCGAGCCATACGCACGCAATACATTCCACAGCTATCCACGAAACTGAAGTTCTCGTCCGACATCGTAAGGCGGTCGTCGTTCTTCACGCGGCATATCGTGTCGGGTGAGTGGACCTATGAGTTACAGACATCGGCCCAAAGCCGACACCAGTTCTCGCCCCTCAACTTCTCTTACGACTACATGCGGCGCTCGTCGGCGGAGTTCGACTCCGTGCTCAACGTCAACCCATATCTCTATTACACCATGCGCAACCAGTTCATACCGCGCATGCAGTATGTCTACACCTACACGTCGCCCAGCGGGCTGAAGAATCCCTTGTGGTGGCAGACCACGGTGTCGGAGTCGGGAAACATCCTGTCGCTCGGCTATCTCGCCGCGGGAAAGAAATGGGGCGACAAGAACAAGGAGATGTTCAACAACCCATACGCACAATTCTTCAAGGTTGAGACAGAACTGGTGAAGACGTGGCGGCTCTCGCCCCACTCCACCCTCGTGGGACACGTCGACGCGGGTATCGTTTGGAGCTACGGCAACTCTGAGGACGCGCCTTACTCCGAACAGTTCTACGTGGGTGGCGCCAACTCCATACGCGCCTTCACGGTGAGGACGATAGGCCCAGGCTCTTACCACGACGCGGCCTCGGCAGGCGTCTATTACCTCGACCAGACAGGCGACATAAAGTTCCTGGCCAACCTTGAATACCGCCCACGCCTCTTCGGCAACCTCTATGGCGCGCTCTTCCTCGATGCCGGCAACGTGTGGAAGATGAAAGACGACTATCGCACAGGAGGAAAGTTCAAGATGAAAGACGCCCTTCAGGAAATGGCGTTGGGCACTGGCGCCGGCCTGCGCTACGACATGGGCTTTCTCGTCATACGCCTCGACTGGGGCGTGGGGCTCCACGTGCCATACAAGAACGGCTTCTACAACGTGGGCAAGTTCAAGGACGCGCAAAGCCTCCACTTCGCCGTGGGCTATCCATTCTAACCATGACACGCACCATGACGTAAACGTTGAATTGTAAAATATTATTGCCGAAATTTAACACTTGAAAACAGGTGCAA
>OIYQ01000909.1_pt1 | contig 11633 bp, 7 predicted proteins | sample 1588311 | NCBI WGS metagenome assembly OIYQ01 (sample SAMN03283244) | human gut metagenome | biome: human-associated habitat; material: feces | host: Homo sapiens | place: Peru | collected 2012
CGTAGCAAATCACCAGTCCGTCTACCGGGAAAGGATTCTTCTTGCTTGTCACCTTCTCCGTAAACTTGTCTATTTCCTGCTGGATGTTTTCTGTGGTAGGGTGGTCAATACGCTCACGTTCTACAGGATTCATCCCCAGGTCTTTCAGCATCTGCATGCGTTCGCCCCATGAGGTAATCTCCCGCTCAGTATAAACCAGGGTGAATGGAATCCATTGGATGTGGCGCTGCTTCACCTCTTCAATATCCTTCAGTGTGAGTGAGCCTGAAGCGAGGTTTCGCGGATTGGCGTAATCACCTTCGCTTTCGATGATAAACTGCTCGAAGTCGGCATAGGAGATGACAGCCTCGCCACGAATCACGAGATGTCCCTTTTCCGTGATAGACTGCGGAATACCGCTGATAGCTGGTGCCAGATGCGTAATGTTGGTGCCTATATGACCATTACCGCGAGTTACCACCTTGGTTAGTTTGCCATTGTCGTATGTCACAACCAAGGTGAGGCCATCCAGCTTCCAGGAAATCCAGATAGGGCGGTCTTCTGCCCACTTGACGAGGTCGCTGACCTTCTTGGTCTTTGCCAGAGAGAGAGCAGCGAACTCGTGTTCTTCCTTCTGGCCTACGATAGTATCTTCAGAAACTTTGTTGGTAGGGGAGTCGGGGAGAATTTCGCCGGTTTCCTCTTCCAGCTTCTTGAGTTGGTCGAACAGGGCATCCCATTCGTAATCGGTAAGGATTTCCCCTTTGCCGTTATAATAAACATCAGAAGCTTGGTTCAGTTGATTGACCAAGCTTCTCATTCTATTTAATTTATCCTCCATAATGTCTGTAAATCGTTATTGTATTTGTGGCTGTATAGTTTGCTTTTCGAAAGCAAAGCGCATACCTCTGTTCCCATAGTTGATTCTTCCGCAGATGCAGAAGCCCATGGAAGAGAGCAAGTTAATCATCGGAAGATTATCGAAATTGGTATCTACCTTGATGCTAGGAACCTTTTCTACCTCGCAGAGACTATTCACCTTATTAATAAATATACGTGCGAAACCCTCACGCTGATATTTAGGCAACGTAGCAAAGCGATGTATTACATAATAATCGCCTGTGGTAAGCCAGTCGCCATCGATAAAATCGTACTGTGGTTCACCATTGAGTGCTACTGCACCATAGACAGCCACCTCGCCATCTACGGTAAGTACGTATGCGTTACCATTGTTGATGTCGTCTTTTATATCGTGCTCAGCAGGATAGTCATTAGTCCACTGATGACGTCCTGATGCGATCATAGAGCGACGAGCCTGATCAATGATGTTCCAACACGCCTCAAAGTCCTTAATATATGCAGGTCGAAAATCGGTCTTCATTTCTTTGTAAATTCACTTAATTATTTATTAATCGGGTGCAAATTTAACAAAAAAAAACGAATTAAAAGTACAAACGAAGAAAAAACTGCATTTTTACCCGCATTTTTCCTTTAATTTCTGGTTTTTTCATCTTTTCGGTAGTTAAAATGCGCTATTATCTCTTAAGTTTTACAAGTAAAATATAACGCCCTGTGAGGACAAAAACATAAATCTCTTCATGCTTTTGCCTGACAGGGCGACTTCCCCTAGAGTGCTAAAGTCTTATCAAGTTCGGCGATAATAGCATCCTTCTGGTCCTTGATGTGCTGACCGATGAATACAATCTTGATCATACGGTCACCAAGTTTCTCATCCCATTCCTTTTCGAGCTGCGGATTGTTCTTGCGCAGTTCTGCGAGCTGGTCGGCTGGCATTGTTGCGAGCCACTGACCAGCCTGCTTGACTGTCTTCTGCTGACCAGCCTGCTCGAAAACATAGCACATATCTGGTTCATCAGCAAAATAGCAGATACCCTTGGCACGAACGATGTCACGAGGCCATTTTCTTGCAACAAACTCATCGAAGAGACCCAGGTCGAATGCCTTGCGGCGATAATATACGAAGGTTCCGATACCATATTCCTCAACCTCGCCACCTTCGTGGTCATGGTCATGATCGTGATGATGGTGGTGGTGACCATGTTCATGATCCTCGTGAACGTGGTGGTGCTCGTGCTCGTCATCGTCTTCATCATGGTGGTGATGATGCTCGTGTTCGTCATCGTCTTCATCATGGTGATGATGATGCTCATGCTCTTCTTCATCATGGTCCTCTTCTCCGCTTCGTTCAGATTCGATTTCCTGAATCCAACCTGCTGATGTCGCAACAGTCTGCCAGTCAAACTTGTGAGTATTGACAATCAAATCGAGATCAACATCGCCATAGTTGCATTCGAAGATTTCTGCCTTAGGCTGGATGGCGCGGATAATCTGCTTGAGATGTTCCAGCTCCTTAGGTTCTACCTCTGCTGCCTTGTTCAAGAGGATGATATTACAGAATTCTATCTGCTGGATAACAAGCGAAGCCAGATCTTCCTCGTCAAGATTTGACTTCATCAAATCAGAACCGTTTGCAAACTCATCCTTCATACGGAGAGCATCTACGACGGTTACAATGCTGTCGAGACGCAAGATACCATTCTTGATATACTGAGGTCCCAATGATGGGATAGAGCAGATGGTCTGGGCAATAGGAGCTGGCTCGCAGATGCCGCTAGCTTCGATTACAATATAGTCAAAGCGCTTCATGTCTACGATTTCCTTCAACTGTTCAACCAAGTCCATTTTGAGCGTGCAGCAGATGCAACCGTTCTGCAATGAAACGAGCGAGTCATCTTTCTGACCCACTACGCCACCTTTCTCTATGAGTGCTGCATCAATGTTGACCTCACCAATGTCATTCACAATAACTGCGAATTTGATACCTTTCTTATTTGCCAAAATTTTGTTTAGCAGTGTGGTCTTACCACTGCCAAGGTAACCTGTGAGTAGGAGTACCGGAACTTCCTTGTTGTTCATCATTGTAATCAATTAAATTCAATATATATATTTATAGATTATTTGCTGGTAATCTATAATTCCAGATTATTTTCTGTAATTCTCAAGTCCCTTGTGCAGGAAATCGAGATAGGCACTGACGTCCTCCTTGAAGCTGAATGCTGCATTCAAAGGCTTGCCATCGTTGTCTACTGGTACGTAGAAAGGCTGGGCATTGGCGCCAAATTTACTTGCCTGCAGATAGCTCCACTTGTCTCCGATTGTGCGGAGTGTACGCTTCTCGCCATTGAATTCTACTTCCAGTGGCTGAGGCAACGGAGTCTTGTCATCTACATAAAGAGAGATGAGGACGTAATCCTTTGTCAAAATGTCTGCTACAGTAGGATCTGTCCATACTGATGCTTCCATTTTACGGCAGTTTACGCAGCCAAAACCTGTGAAGTCAATGAGTACAGGCTTACCTGCTGCCTTAGCTGCAGCCATACCGGTTTCGTAGTCTTTGTAAGCAGGTTCTACGGTCTTGTTATTGAGATTGAAATCCTGTGTATTGATAGGTGGAGCGAAAGCGCTGACAGCCTTGCAAGGTGCACCCCAAAGTCCAGGAATCATATATACAGAGAAAGCCAAAGAGCAGAGACCGAGCATGATGCAAGGTACAGGCATAGGCTTCTGGATGTCGCCACCAATGGCATCAACCTGGAACTTCAACTTGCCGATGAGATAGAGACCCAAGAGACCGAAGATGACAATCCAGAGAGAGAGGAATACCTCACGGTCAAGAATGTGCCAGCCGTATGCCAAATCTGCAACAGAGAGGAACTTCAAAGAGAAAGCCAACTCGATAAAGCCGAGAACAATCTTTACTGTTTCCATCCATGAACCTGACTTTGGAGCAGACTTCAACCATGATGGGAACAAGGCGAAGAGGGTAAATGGAAGAGCCAAGGCAAGAGCGAAACCAAACATACCGATGGTAGGAGCCAACCAATCGCCAGAAGTAACAGTCTGTACTAAAAGCAATCCGATGATAGGAGCGGTACAAGAGAAGCTTACGAGCACGAGTGTGAAAGCCATCAGGAAGATGCTGATCATACCTGTTGTGCTTGAAGCCTTGCTGTCTACGGCATTTCCCCAACTGTCTGGCAATTTGATTTCAAACCATCCGAAGAATGAGAAGGCGAAAACTGCCAAGAGCAGGAAGAGGATGATATTGAACACAGCACTGGTGCTGAGTGCATTCAAGGTGCTAGGCCCTGCAATGGCTGTAACGGCCAGACCGAGAACCAAATAGATGACAACAATGCTCAATCCGTATGTACAAGCATCGCGAATACCCTTTTTCTTATCGTTCTTAGCTCGTTTGAGGAAGAAGCTTACAGTCATAGGGATGATAGGCCAGATACATGGCATGACAAGTGCTAGAAGTCCGCCTACAAAGCCAATGATAAAGATATAGAAGAGTGAGTGGTTTGCAATGTCGTTATTGCCACCGAAAGTCTGAAGCTCTTTTACTACCGGAGTCCACCAGGCCTTTGCGTCGTCACTATCTACAGAGAATGCAGCATCGATATTGGCTGTACTGTCCATCTTTTCAGCTACTCCCTGAAGTGAAGAAGAGTCGGTGTTGGCGTTGACGGCATCAATGACTTCAGGACCGTTAGCCTTGGTAGCTTCCTTACTGTCAGTCTCAGCCTTGCCATCTACTGCTGGAGATTTTCCACTCTTCTTGAAACTTGCCTCGCTAGGAGGAAGGCAATTCTGGTCGCTGCACGCACCGTATTCAACGTATGCATCGATATGGTAGTTTGGCTTGACAAACTTCACTTTCTGAACGAAGGTAACGCTGCCTTCAAAATAACGTAGTTTCATCTCGAAGAGTGGGTCAAACTTACTAATCTCGTTACCACGAGCTTGAAGTTTGCCAACCAACTCTACACCATCCATCTTGTTGACATTGAAAGTAGCTGAGATAGGTCCGTCTGCTCCCAATCCTGTAGAATAGACATGCCATCCCGAATGGATTTTACCATTAAAAACGATTTCCGCTATTGCGGTACCATTGGTCTTGAGCGAAGTAGAGAACTTGACTGGGTTCACCATCTGCGCCTGCGCCAACATTACTACTAGGAGTAATTGTAAAACTGCAAAAATTTTTTTCATTTCTATATTTGTACTAATTTTGATTGCAAAGTTACGAAATAATACTTATAAATGCGCCTATAATTTTGATTCGGGTATAAGTCTTTTTATTTTTTTAAGAAAAAATGCTATAAAAACATCTGTTATTCTTGGTGGTTAACCTTTTTTTCTGTAATTTTGCGCAAAAATTTAGTATGCAGAAGAGAATACTGTACATATTCTGTCTTTGGATAGCCACCATGAGTATCATGCTATCTACGGTGATGATACATCATCACCACAAAGGGCGTATCTGTATGGTAGAAGAACAATGTGAGCAGGACGGCAATATCAATGATGAGCATACTGAGCATCATGACCAGGAGAGCGAAGGTGATCGTGAGAACTGTAGCGTTCGTCAAATGCATCAGTTTGTAGTCAATTCCAAGGTGGTGAAGAATATCCGCAAGTTGCTGGTAGATGAGAACCATCAGTTTGTGGTCTTGTCTTGTCCTTCCCTTTTAACCCTCCCTCGTCTCTCACTCATTTCAGTGAGATGGCAGCATGTGGCTGCTTCTCCTCTTGCTGAGGAATTGGCGGCAGGCTATAGCAGACGGGGACCTCCTTCTATTTTATGATTTTACAAGTTTGCCACTTGGTTGCAAAAATCGGTTTGAAGATTCGAATGCAACTGAGTTGCAAGATTTTTTGTGTACTTTTGCCAACGGATTTCTGATAAGATTCGTTGTGTGAAATTGTAGTGTAGAATTATAAAATAGAAGAAAAGACAAACATGAAAAGAGTCATTTTGATTGTCGCCGTTACGGCGATAGCCTGGGCTGGATTCGCTTTCTTTGCGAAACAGACCGGTTCAGAGGCTCATGCACACGAGGAGCATGAGCATGAAGAAGTAGATTTTGATCATATCCCGTTGACTGCCAAGCAGGTCAGTACCGTAGATTTGAAGATGGGTGAGGCTGTAGAGCGCGAGATGGATGCCACCATAGAAGCAAAAGGATCGCTCGTACTGCGTGCACAGGCGATGGGTGATGTTGCCTCCTTGATGGGCGGTATCGTGAAATCTATTTTTGTAAAAGAAGGGCAGCTTGTTCATAGAGGACAGGTTGTTGCTACTGTTGAAAATACAGATGTGGTAAGTCTTCAGCGTGAGTATTACTCTGCTGCCAAGGAGTGTGAACTTGCCAAGGCTGATTGGGAGCGCCAACTTCTGCTCAGTAAGCAGGGAGCAGGTGTGAAGCGCACCTTACAGCAGACACGGAAAGATTACCAAGTGGCTCATGCCAATCTTTTGGGTATTGGCAGACAACTCGCTCAGATGGGCATTTCTACTTCGGCTGTTGCCAAAGGTAAGTTTACTACGGCTTTTCCTCTTCGTGCACCTATCTCCGGTGTTGTCAGTCAGTTGACGGCAAGTCTGGGCAGTTATGCAGATATGCAGACTCCACTGATGAAAATTCGCAATACTCAGGCAGTGGAATGCGATCTGAATGTTTTTGAGAAAGATTTGGCCAAGGTGAAGGTGGGTAATCGCGTAACTTTCTCTTTGACCAATCAGCCTGGAGTCAAGCTGTCTGGTACAGTTTATGGTATGAACCAATACTTTAACGACGGTTCGAAATCTGTTGCTGTTCACGTAAAAATGGATGATGCGTCATTGAAAACAAGTCGTATCAATCATATCAAGCTCTTTGATGGTATGTATGTGAGTGGACAGATTGCTACTGGTTCACAGCGATGTCTTGCCTTGCCTTCTGAAGCAATTGTTTCTACCGATGGTAAGCAGTACGTCTTTGCTCTCAATGGAGAACCAAAGAAGGGTGAGTATAGTTTCTCCCGACATGAGGTTAGCACTGGCGTTACAGGCGGTGGATTTACAGAAGTGAAGCTTTGCGACCATCTGAAGGCTGGCAAGAAAATAGTTACCGACAATGCGTTTTATCTCGCATCGCTTACAGGAGAACATGGTGAACATGCCCACTAAGCTTTAGTTGATGATTCATTAATTGACAGTAAACGAATTTAGATTAAAGCTTATGTTTCAGAAATTGATTACTTATTCCATTCGCCATAAGCTGGTGATTGGAGTTCTCTCTATAGCCCTAATGGTATGGGGCATCTGGTCGCTTGTTCATCTTCCTTTCGATTCTACTCCTGATATTACCGATAATCAGGTACAGGTGATAACCCAAGCCCCTTCTCTTGGAGCGCAGGAAGTAGAACAATATGTTACCACTCCTGTGGAAATGGCGCTTGCCAATATTCCTAGGCTTCAGGAACGTAGAAGTATTTCCCGTAGCGGTCTCTCCGTTATCACCTTGGTGTTTGATGATCATGCAGATATCTATTGGGCTCGCTCGCAGGTGAGCCAAGTACTGACTCAGGTAGAGAAAGAGTTGCCAAAGAATACTGATACTGAAATGGGACCGATTGCTACCGGATTGGGTGAAATCTACCATTATACGGTAAGAGCCAAGGAAGGATATGAGCATAAATACTCGCTTACGCAATTGCGCACTTTGCAGGACTGGATAGTAAGAAAGCAACTTTCGGGAACTCCCGGTGTTGCAGAAGTGAGTGGTTGGGGCGGTTATGTGAAGCAATATGAGGTGGCAGTGAATACTGACCAGCTGAATGCCAACAATATTATCGTTAGCGAAGTGTTTGATGCGCTGGAAAAGAACAATGCCAATACCGGTGGCAGTTATATAGAAGAAAATGCCAACCAATATTATATCCGTGGTATCGGAACCGTCAAGAGTTTGGAGGATATTGCCAATATCACGGTGAAGACAGTTGGCGGTACACCGGTTAAGGTGAGCGATGTAGCTAAGGTTCAGTTAGGACATGCGACGAGATTTGGTGCTGTTACCCGCAATGGAGAAGGTGAGGTTGTGGCTGGTATCGCCATCATGCTGAAAGGCGAAAACTTTCAGGAAGTAAGTCGGAATGTGAAGGAGCGCATTCAGCAGATTCAGAAATCTCTGCCGGAAGGCGTCGTGATAGAGCCATTCATTGACCGTACCAACCTGGTGGATAGAGTAGAGGGTACCATTGCCCGAAACCTGATAGAAGGTGGACTCATTGTTATCTTTGTGCTGGTTATCTTCTTGGGTAATTGGCGTGCTGGTTTGGTGGTAGCCAGTGTGATTCCGCTCAGTATGCTCTTTGCATTCGGTATGATGAAGACTTTTGGTATTGATGGAAATCTGATGTCGCTCGGAGCTATCGACTTTGGAATGATAGTGGATTCAGCTGTTATTATTGTTGAGGCGGTAGTAACACATATTAATACAGGGCATTTTTCGCAGCCAGAAGTGAGGGCTGCTTATCTGGCTCAAAGTCAGAATGGCGGACAGAATATTCCATTTGCTCTTACACAGAAGCAGATGGATGAAGAGGTGCATTTTTCAGCTTCACGCATCCGACAGAGTGCTGCGTTCGGTGAAATCATGATTATGATAGTGTATATTCCGCTGATGACCTTGGTTGGGATTGAAGGCAAGATGTTCCGTCCGATGGCGCTGACTGTTTTCTTCGCCATTCTTGGCGCTTTCATTCTTTCGCTTACCTATGTACCAATGGTCAGCTCACTGTTGTTGAGTCGCAAGGTACATAACCGAAAGACTTTTTCTGATAAGATGATAGAGAAACTCCAGGGTTGGTATCGACCTGTCCTTGACTGGGTGTTGGCGCGCAATAAAGATGTCATTACTGCCGCTATCGGATTGTTCTGTGTGAGTATCGTTGGTTTCAAATTCCTTGGAGGTGAGTTTATTCCTAGTTTGGAAGAAGGTGATTTCGCTGTAGAGATGAGTATGTCACAAGGTACTTCGCTCTCTCAGATGGTGGAGAGTTGTACCAAGGCAGAGAAACTGCTGAAGGCTCAGTATCCTGAAATCAAACAGGTGGTGAGCCGCATTGGTAGTGCAGAGATTCCTACGGACCCGATGCCTGTAGAACGAGCTGACATCATGATTGCCCTCAAGCCGAAGACGGAATGGACATCGGCAGAAACTACTCCAGAGTTGATGGAGAAGATGGAGGAGACCTTGAAGGCGATTCCTGGTTTGGAAGCTGAGATTTCGCAACCTATACAGATGCGTAACAATGAGTTGCTGACGGGTATCAAGCAGGACGTGGCTATCAAAATCTTCGGTGAAGACCTTGATGTTTTGACTTCTGAAGCCGGAAAGGTAAAGAAGTTGATAGAGCGTGTACCGGGTGTGAGTGGCATTTTTGTGGAGGAAGTATCGGGTTTGCCTCAGATTCAGGTGAAATACAATCATGAACGCATGGCTTCTTATGGAGTGAGTGTAGATGAAATCAATCAGGTCTTGGAAACCACCTTTGCTGGTGCAGTAGCTGGTGCACTTTATGAAGGTGATAAGAAGTTTGATGTTGTGCTTCGTATGGATCCTTCTCAGCGTAATGCAGAGTCCCTGCAGGAATTGAGTATTCCATTGGCTGATGGTTCTAAGATTCCTCTTTCTCAGGTAGCTGATATTGTATACGAACCTGCTCCGGCACAGGTGTCTCATGAAAATGGAGCCCGTCGCATCTATGTGGGATTCAATGTAAAGGGGAGAGACGTGCAGAGTACCGTTGAAGATATACAGGAGATTCTTGATGAAAAGTTGAAGCTGCCGGAGGGCTACTATTATAATTATGGTGGCGAGTTTGAAAACCTGCAGAGTGCAACGCAGCGTTTGATGGTCGTAATACCGATAGCGCTTGTCATCATCTTGCTGCTGCTTTATGCTACGGTCAAGAATGTTCGAGAGTCGCTCTTCGTGTTCTCTGCCATTCCTTTGGCTGCAATCGGTGGTGTTTGGGCTTTATGGTTCAGGGGAATGCCGTTTAGTATTTCGGCTGGAGTAGGATTCATAGCCCTTTTTGGTGTGGCTGTTCTCAATGGTATCGTACTCATCGGACAGATGAATCAGATGCAGCGGGAAGAGAAGGCTTCGCCTGATAACACTTCTGCCAATCTCTCTGAAGTGATTCATCATCGCATCATCGAGAGTTGTATGGTTCGTTTGCGCCCTGTCTTAATGACAGCTCTTGTTGCTTCTATGGGCTTCTTGCCAATGGCACTTTCGCAGGGCGATGGTGCAGAGGTGCAGCGCCCGTTGGCTACTGTTGTGATAGGTGGTTTGATAACAAGTACGTTGCTCACATTGCTTGTGTTGCCAGCCATCTACAAGACTTTTACTAAAAAATAATTTATAATGATGAAGTATATAGAAATATTTAGAAAGGTACTGTTTTTTGCCATCATATTGTTGTTGCCAGGTACAGTTCATGCCCAGCTTTTTGATGCGAGTCTGCCAGGTAAGAAAATGACTTTGCAGCAATGCTTTGATTTGGCTGAACAGCAGAATGTTTTGCTCCAGGCAGGAAGAAAAACGATAGAACGTGCCAAGGTAATGGAAGGAACAGCTTGGGATGTAGATAAAACCGAGGTGGCTTTTTCTCAGAATCCGGCTTCTAGTGGTGATACTGATAATGGACTTACCTTTTCACAGAGCATTGATTTTCCAACTGTCTATGCAGCTAGGAAGAAACAGTTGAAAGCAGAGACGCAGGCGGAAAAGAGCAGATTGAATGTGTCCAGGCAACAGTTGAAGCAGGAAATTGCTTCTACTTACTATGCGATGCTGTATCAGACCTATCGTCTGAGTATTCTTCAACGTCTTGATTCTATACTGAATCGTTATTGTGATATTGCCGGTAAGCGATACAAGGCAGGCGAAACCCGACAGTTGGAGGTACTAACCTCAGAGCGTCTGCGTGATGAGAATCAGGTGGAGATGAGAAATGTGAAGTCGGAGGCTGAGAATCAGCAGATGATTTTGATGAATCTGCTGAATTCTGACCAGCCTATATTGCCGTCAGAATCTCATCTTATCATATTGGATTCATCTATCAGTAGTTCGTTTAATTACCAGCAGACGGCTGATGCCCAGTATCAGCAGGATCGTTTGAAGGCACTCGATCAGGAGATAAAAAGTGCAAAGACCGGTTATGCGCCTTCGCTTTCTCTGTCTTTGCGTTCGCAGTTGCTGATTTCCAGCTGGGATCCATATCATATCGACCGTCAGCGTTTTACAGAAGGTAATTTCTTTGGTTTTGAAATTGGTGTGGGGGTACCTCTTTTTTATGGTGCTACCAAGGCCAAGGTGAAGGCCGCAAGGAAAGACCGGGAGCTGGCAGAGCTGAATATGCAGCAGGAACGTCGCGAGAAAGAACGTGATTACCGGTTGGGGTATAACCGTTTGCAGAATGCCACGAAGAAGTTGCAATATTACAATGGTGAGAATATTGATAAAGCCAATGAGATAGTTCGTCTGAGTACCACGGAATATGAGAATGGTGAAATCAATTATGTGGAATATGTGAATGCCTTAAAGGAGGCAATCGATATGAGAATGAAACAAGCCGATATTATCAATGAATACAATGAAGCTGTACTTGCCTTGATGGCGCTTAATAATAGCTTGTAGAATTTACATGAAATGTAAAGAGGGTGTGTCATAAGTTCATGATGCACCCTTTTTCTATCTTTTTTTTTCTACAAACTATATCTCACAACAAAACTC
>OIYQ01000910.1_pt1 | contig 11615 bp, 10 predicted proteins | sample 1588311 | NCBI WGS metagenome assembly OIYQ01 (sample SAMN03283244) | human gut metagenome | biome: human-associated habitat; material: feces | host: Homo sapiens | place: Peru | collected 2012
GTCTACCACCCCCACGCCAAGCTCCACCACATCAAAAAGGAGAACATCGGCCTCATCGAGGTCATGGGTCTGGCCGTGCTGCCCAGCCGCCTGAAGCAGGAGCTGTTCGACCTGGCCGACCTGCTGACCGCGCATGTGCCCACGGCCGACTACCCCGAAGCCCTGCAAAAACATGCTGCCTGGGCCGAGGAGATCCTCGCCCGGCACCCGGAGCTGAACGCCGATACGGTCCACCTCATCCTGCAGGACGAGGTCGGCCATGTCTTCGCTGAGGTCCTGACCGATGCCGGTGTCTACAAGCTGGACGAAGCAGGCCGTGCAGGCTTCGTGCGCTTCCTTGCGTCTGTTTAAGAGGTTCTTATGCTGATTCCTCAACGAAAAAAGGCTCCTGATCGCTTATTTGATACCTACACCTTCGAGCAGAAATCACAGGTCGTGAAGGGATTTTTGTTCGATGGCAAGAGCCATTGTCAGCTTGATACTGAGATCCTCGGCCTTGATGGCGATCAAACCCGTGGCTGGCGGTCCGGTAATCTTCTGCGGCATCTCGGATTGACAAAAGACTACAAAAACCTTTTCGAAGAGTATTCTGTCGAAGAGGCTATCCACCTTTTGGAATCCGATGCATCTGATGATTTTTCCGATATCATCGCTTTCCTAAAAAATACGTTGTAAAAATAGGCTGTTGCACACTGTTTTTGTGCAACAGCCCATTTTATCATAGGAGGTTTCTATGTCCTACACCCTCGAAGTCTGTGTTGACAGCACCGCCAGTGCCCTTGCGGCCCAGCGCGGCGGGGCCGACCGGCTGGAGCTCTGCGCCGACCTCATCGTGGGCGGCACCACCCCCAGCCTTGCGCTGGTGCGGCAGGTCAAGGAGACCACCGGCCTGCCCGTCCGCGCCCTGCTCCGCCCCCGCTTCGGTGATTTCTGCTACGACCGCTGGGAGCTGGCCCAGATGAAAGAATCTGCCGCCGCACTCGTCGCCGCCGGGGCAGACGGCATCGTCACGGGTGTGCTGACCCCGGATGGTGCGCTGGATGCAGAGGCCCTGCGCCCCATCTACGAGGCCGCCCGCGAAGCCGCCGCCAAAGCGAACCGCCCCGCTGCGCTCACCCTCCACCGCGCCTTTGACGTCTGCCGCGACCCCTTCGCGGCGCTGGACACGGCCTGTGCCCTGGGGCTTTCCACCATCCTGACCAGCGGCCAGGCCGCCAGCGCCCCCGCCGGGGCACCCCTGCTCCGGCAGCTCGTGGACCGCGCCGCCGGGCGCATCGAGATTCTGGTGGGCGCAGGCGTCTCCCCGGCCAACCTCCCTGCGCTGGCCAAACAGACCGGTGCGCACAGCTTCCACCTTTCCGGCAAGCAGGTGTTCGACAGCCGGATGACCTTCCGCCGGAAGGGCGTCCCCATGGGCCTGCCCGGCTTCTCCGAGTTCGAGCTGTGGCAGACGAGCGAAGAGACCATCCGGAAGGCGCGCGCCGTTCTGGATACGCTCTGACGAAAAAAATCCCGCCAAATGGCGGGATTTTTTTGCTGTATGTAACGGGAATCTCAGACCTTGCGCCGCAGCAGGCTCATGGGCGGCAGCTCCGGGGTGGGGATGGTGTATTTTTCCATCGCATGGGGCGTGGACTCCACCTTCTCCCCTGCCTCGTTCCGGATCCACTCCGGGTGCAGCGGGATGCTGCGGCCGTCCGGGCAGAGCACTTCCAGCGTGTCGCCCAGGCTCCACTTGCCCCGCTGCTGGCAGCTGGCGATGCCGTTCTCCCAGCTGTCCACGGTGCCCACGAACTCCCACTCGCGGATGTAGGTGGCGCTGTCGGTGGCCTGTTTGGCCTGCTCGCGGCCAAAGTAGAAGCCCGGCGAATAGTGGCGGTGGCTGGTGCGGGTCAGCTCGGCCAGCACCTCGTCCGGCAGCTCAAAGTTGTCGTTCATCGGGTCGGCCAGATACTGGTCCAGTGCGCGGCGGTAGGCTGCCGTCACGCTGGCGACGTAGTAGAACGTCTTGGCGCGGCCCTCGATCTTCAGGCTGTCCACGCCCGCCTTGCAGATCAGGTCGATGAAGGGCGCGGTGCACATATCGTTGGCGTTGAGGATGTAGCTGCCGTTCTCGTTTTCGCCGATCTCGTACAGCTGGCCGGGGCGGGTCTCCTCGCTCAGGTAGTATTTCCAGCGGCAGGGCTGGGCGCACTGGCCCCGGTTGGAGTCGCGGCCCGTCAGATAGTTGGACAGCAGGCACCGGCCCGACACGCTCATGCACATGGCACCGTGGACAAAGGCCTCGATCTCCAGTTCCGGCGGGGTCTTATCCCGGATGGTGGCAATGTCCTGCAAGGTCAGCTCACGGGCCAGCACCACCCGCTTGGCGCCCAGGTTGTAGGCCGCACGGGCAGCGGCCCAGTTGGTGATGCCGGTCTGGGTGGACATGTGGATATCAATGTCCGGCGCGAACTGCTTGCAGGCTTCCAGCACACCCAGGTCTGCCACGATGAAGGCATCCACGCCCGCTGCGGCCGCGCTCCGGATAGCGTCCGGCAGACGGTCGGCCTCTTCGTTGGTAGGCAGGGTGTTCATAGTCAGGTAGACCTTGCGGCCGCGGGCATGGGCGTAGATGACGCCCTCGGTCAGTTGTTCCGGCGTGAAGTTGGCCGGGGCTGAGCGCATCCCGAATTCGGGCAGGCTGCAATAGACGGCATCTGCACCGTAGTTGATGGCGTAGCGCAGGCGCTCCAAATCGCCCGCGGGGGACAGAAGTTCCGGGATCTGTAACATAATCATTCTCCTAAACGAGCTTAGCCTCTCCCAAAGGGAGAGCCCCTGGCAAACCGGTCAACCATTGCATTTTCCGTCCGGCCCAAGGGCTTCGCTCTCATTTTTTTGCCGCAAGCGAGCGGTTCACATCCGCTGCCTTCTGGCAGTTGGTCTGATGCTCCGCATAGGTGCGGGCGTAGTAATACTGGCCGCTGAGGTCAGTCACGAAGAAATAGCAGTCTTGGACTTCCGCATCGGGCTGGGGGTCCAGCGCAGCCCGGATGGCGGCCAGACCGGGGTTCGAGATCGGCCCGGCGGGCAGACCGGTGCAGGTGTAGGTGTCGTAGGCATTGCGGATGTTTTCGGGGATCTTCTCCCAGCCGCCGTACCAGGGGGCCACCCAGTTCCAGAGGTAGTTGTTGTCCGCATCGCTCTGGACATAGCTGGACGTATTGCTCTGCAGCTTGGGGTAGGGCGAGCCTTCTGCCAGACGGTTGCGGAAGACCTGAGCCACATTGTTGTCCTGGTCGTTGCCGGCCTCCTCCTGCACGAAGGATGCCAGCGTGATGACCTCCGAAAGGCTCAGGCCCTGCTGGTCCAGCTCCTTATACATCGCGTCGGTGAACTGCTGGTCAAAATGCGAATAGAACGTTGCAACGTAGTTGTGCACCGTATCGTCCGCGAGGAACTCGTAGGTATCCGGGAAGAGATAGCCCTCGCACTTCATAAAGCGGTCCGGGGCCTCCGTGTCATCGGGGACATACTGCCAGAACGTGTATTCGCTGAAATCGCCGGTGTTGGCCTCTTCGAGAAACTCCTTTGCGGTGCACAGCCCGGCCTGTTCCATCTTCTGTGCGATGGCGATGGCCGTCGTGCCCTCCGGGAAGGTCAGGCGGACGCTCTCCGCCTTGGCATATTCAGAAAGCGCCTCGATGAGTGCATCGTAGGAGCTGCCGGGTTCCAGCGAAAATTCGCCATACTGGAGCTTCGCCGCCGCGTCTTTGCGGCCGACGTACCAGCGGAACAGCTGCGGAAACCGGATGACGCCCGCTTCCTTCAGCTGCCGGGCAATGGTGCTCACACCGCTGCCCTGCGCGATCTCCACGGTCACGGCGTCCTGCCGGGTGCCGCCGTCGATCTCGCGCTTTGCCAGCAGGAATGCGCCGCCCGCCGCCGCCAGCATAAGCACCAGCAGCACGAGCAGGATCTTCAGCGCACCGCCTTTTTTGCGGGGTCTCGTATGGTTACTTGCCATCTGCATGTTCCTTTCAGTCCAACATCAGCCGCATATAGCTCTCGCTCACATCAAAGGGTTCGCCCTCGAAGCGGATCATTCCATAATCCTGCCGGGTGCCCTCGCCAAGGAAGAGGTTCTGCGCGGCCCCCACGGTGATGACGGCCTTTTCCACAATGACCTCTTTTTCGCGGGCCGCTTCCATCAAAATCTCTGCGGCGCGGTCGCCGGTGGCCATCATCTCCACAAAATAAAGGGTGTCCTCCTTGCGGAAATATATTCCGTAGCCGTTGTCGTTCGAGACGATGGTGGCCCCGCGGGAGTACAGATCCCCCAGCACCACGGCCATCTGTTCCGGCGGCAGCTGCACGGTGTCGGGCCAGAATCTCGCCCGCAGCTCACAGAGCTTTTTGGCCGTGACGGTATCGAACTCGGCCTGGCTCCACAGGTTGCGGTCTACCTCGCGGGGCAGGCACCGCAGCGGGAAGGCCCACTGGAAGCCCTTATCCTGCAATAACGCCGCCTGCTCGTTCCCGCTGGGCACAACGACCACGAACCCGGCCCCTTTCAGTTTCTGCTGGGTGCACAGATGGTCTACCAGACCCGCCAGGATCAGGCTGCCCTGCCCGGTCAGGCCGTACAGGCAGCAGCCGGGCCGTCCCTGCAGCGAGACCGGCACCGCCATGGCCACGGCCTCGATGTGGTCATTTTCCTCCGCTACATAGACATTCTGCTCCCCGGCAAAGCGCTCGATGGCGTTGGCGAGGAACGTTTCGTCCTCCCCATGTTCGCGCTGCCACAGCGCCAGGATCTCCGCCCGGTCGGACGGCTGCATCAAACGGTACATAAAAACACCTACCTCCTACGCATGGATATCCCTGCGCCTGCCCGGCGCAGGTCGATTGTGCGTTATTCCGCAAGGGCCGCGTCCACCCGTCGGCGGACCTCCTGCCCGATTTCTTCAATGCTGCGCATCCCATCCCCGCAGGTGCAGGGCACGGTCTGCCAGCCCAGATGAGCGGCGCAGAACTCAGCCGCTCTGCGGCTGCGGGCCAGATACTCCACATCCTTTTCGTGGACGTCCTTTTTGCTCTCGTCGCCGTGGTAGCGCTGGGTCATCAGCTTCTGGCTCACGGCAGGGTCCACCTGTAAATAGATCACGCAGTCCGGTGCGGGCAGACCCAGCAGATGGAACTCGTAATCGAACAGCCAGTGCAGAAACTGCTCCCATTCTTCCGGCGGCAGCTTCGAGCATTGGTGCACCGCATTGGAGGTGGTGTACCGGTCGGCGATGAGGATGCCGCCCTCTTCGTAGAATCTCCCCCAGTCGGCTTTGTAGCCCGCATAGCGGTCCACCGCATAAAAGCTCGATGCTGCGTATGCGTTCACGTCGTCGGGTCTCGCGCCGAACTGCCCGGCCAGATACATCCGGACCAGTGCGCTCGAATCGCTGGCATAGTTCGGGAAAGTGATCTCCCGCACCGGCCTGCCCTCGGCGGCCAGTGCTGCGGCCAGACGCTTGGCCTGGGTGGCCTTGCCGCTGCCGTCCAGCCCTTCCAGCACGATGAGTTTTCCGTGGCTCATACGGGTTCCCCCTTCAAAGCGGCGTACTGCGCCCGCACCTCGGCGGTCTTGCCGCAGCACATCTTGCCCTCCGGGCAGGGGCCGGAAACACACGCCGGGCCGGCCGTGCGGAAGAGATGGGGTGCCACCGGGTAGACCAGCCGCAGCATCTCTTCGGCCAGCGCCCGGATCTCCCACTGGGCGCGGCTGCAGCACCGCAGATGGAAGAAGTTCTGCAGGCTGCGGGCGTTCATGGTGACGACCATCTTGGTCTCGCAGGCATTGGGCAGCACGAAGCGGGCGTCCTCATTGGCCTGCTTGGAAGCCTTGGCGCGGGCCTGTTTTTCGGGCATTCCCTCCGCCATCAGGCGGGCAGTGTGGCCCTCTTCCAGCTTTTTCACGAGGTCGAGGTAGCGCGCCGCGTCCTCGTTCATGCTGGCGAGAAAGGCTTCCTTCGCTTCGGGGATGGCCTCGATCTCCGGCGGGATGACATAACGGAAATCGTCCAGCCGGACATAGCGCTGGCTCTGCACACTGAACGATGCGATGCGGTGGCGGGTGATCTGAGCCAGCAGGGTGCGGCTGACGCCCTCGATGCCAAAGGTGAAGCTGGCATGTTCTATGGGGCTGGCGTGGCCAAGGTCGCTGAGCATGGTCAGGAAGCTGGCCGTCTTCTCCTCGGTCAGGCCGTCCAGCAGGTCGGTGATGTGGGCGTCGGAATAGCAGAGCTTCGCCGCCGCAGCCACCACCTTTTCCGGCTCCGGCGTATGCGTGATCAATCGGACTGTCATCATCTGTCATTCCTCCGTTATTTTTGTCAGCGGCGCAAAGTTTGCCATGGTCTTCTTCACGCCGACCTTTTCAAAGTTGATCTCTACGATCTGGTCGCCTGCGGCAGGCTTGACCTTGAGCACCTTGCCGCGGCCAAACACTTTATGCTCCACGATATCCCCCGGCTCGTAGTGCTTGGGGGTGTTGGCAGCGGGTTTCTGGGCCGCCGGTGTTCCTGTAAAGCTGATGGGTTTTGCAGAATTTCTGCTCGTACCCGCGCTGGAATATCCAGCACCGAAGCTGCCGGTGCTGCGGAGGGCCGAGCTGCCGAAGCCGGAAGAAGCGCTTCCCCGCCCGGCGTACTCGGAGCCGAAGCCCCGGCTGCCGCCGTTGTACTCTGCGTTCAGGTAGCCGGAGCGGCTGCCGGAACTGGAACCGAAACCGCCGGAACGGCTGCGGCCCCAGCCGGAGGCACCGGAGTAGCCCGATGCGCCGCCCGGCACGGTATCGCTGTAAGCCGAACCCCAGCCGCCCAGCTGAGAGCGGCGCTCCAGCGCCGGGCTGCGGGTCTCCTCGATGTACTCCGGCTCGATCTCGCGCAAAAAGCGGCTGGGCTCGTTGCGCTGGGTGCGGCCATAAAGCATCCGGGTCACGCTGTTGGAGATGTAAAGCTCCTTTTTGGCGCGGGTGATGCCGACATAGGCCAGGCGGCGTTCCTCTTCGAGGTCTGCCTCGGAGTATTTGCTCATCTCGCTGGGGAAGACGCCCTCCTCCATGCCGATGAGGAACACATACGGAAATTCCAACCCCTTGGCCGAGTGGATGGTCATCAGGACCACCTGGTCGCTGCTTTCGTTGTAGCTGTCGATGTCGCTGATGAGGGCGATGTCTTCGAGGTAGCCTTCCAGCGTGGCTTCCTCGCCGTGCTGGTCGCAGTAGTTTTTCACGTTGTTGACCAGCTGGCCCAGGTTCTGCAGCCGGTCGGCGGCGTCCTCGTGGCCCTTGGCGATCTCCTGTTCGAGCATGGCCTTGTACCCACTCAGCTCAATGACGTCGGACGCAAATTCATCCAGCGTCCGTGTTTCCAGCGACTCCTGCAATTTCTCGTAGATCTGCCAGAATTTCAGGATCGGCATGATGGAGCGGGCCAGCCGCGCGTACTGGTCAGCGTGGCTGATGATCTCCAGCATACTCGTATTCTCCTGCGCGGCAAGGTCTGCGATGACCTCGATGGTCGTGTTGCCGATCTTCCGCGCCGGTTCGTTGATGATACGGCGCAGGCGGACATCGTCGCGGGCGTTGGCCACGATGGACATATAGGAGTGGATGTCCTTGACCTCTTTGCGGTCGTTGAAGCGCTGGCCGCCCACGATCTTGTGCGGGATGCCGGCGCGGGTGAAGTAGCTTTCGATGGGGGCCGACTGCGCGTTCATTCGGTAGAGCACCGCGTGGTCTGCCAGATGCCCGCCCTCTTTGAGGTGCTGACCGATGACATCCGCGATGTGCATGGCCTCATCCTGCTCGTTCTCCGCCGTGTAGACCTGCACCTTGTCGCCCTCACCGTTCTTCGTCCAGAGGGTCTTGCCCTTGCGCTCGGTATTGTGCTGGATGACGCAGTTGGCGGCGTTCAGGATATTGGAGGTCGAGCGGTAGTTCTGCTCCAGACGAATGGTCTTTGTGCCGGGATAGATGCGCTCAAAGTTGAGGATGTTCTCGATGGTGGCACCGCGGAACCGGTAGATGCTCTGGTCATCGTCGCCGACGACGCAGATGTTCTTTTCCGGCCCGGTGAGCAGGCTGACCAGGCGGAACTGTGCCACGCTGGTGTCCTGATATTCGTCCACGAGCAGATAGCGGTATTTGTTCTGGTAGAACTGCCGCACCTCCTCGTGCCCGGCCAGCAGCTGGACGGTCTGGTAGATGAGGTCATCGAAATCGAACGCACCGGCATCCTTCAGCTTCTTTTCGTAGGCCGCATAGACCTTGGCCGCCAGCGCCCCTTTCGTATCCCGCGCCGGTGTGCGCAGGGCCTCTTCGGGGCTGACGAGCTGGTCCTTCCAGCGGCTCATCTGGTTGATGGCGCTCTTGACCGGAAAGAATTTGTCGTCAATGCTCAGCTCTTTGTATACGCTCTTCATCACGCGCTGGGCGTCGTCGGTGTCGTAGATGGTAAAGCTGCGGGGGTAGCCGATCTCCTCGGCCCAGCGGCGCAGGATGCGCACACAGGCCGAGTGGAAGGTGGAGGCGAACACCTCGTCGCCCTCTTCGCCGCCCAGCATGTTCCGCAGGCGCTCCTTCAGCTCCCCTGCCGCCTTGTTCGTAAAGGTGATCGCCATCACGTTCCAGCTGCGCACCGCATCCTTGCGGAGCATCCCGTCCAGCCAGGAAGGGGCATCGGTGTTCGTCATGATAGCCATCCGCAGCGCCTTGACGTCGTCCTCGGTCACTTCGCGGGGCACCCACTGGGAGCCGTGCGCCGCACCAAAGCGGATGAGGTTCGCGATGCGGTTGACCAGCACGGTCGTCTTGCCGCTTCCGGCACCTGCCAGGATCAGCAGCGGGCCGTTGGTGGCAAACACAGCCTCCCGCTGCATCGCGTTCAGGCGGCCGAACTGTTTTTCAATGTAGGTATCGCGCAGCGCGCAAAATTCCTGCCTGAGATCAATTGCCATTGTTTCACCTGTTCTTTAAGCTATTTTCCATGAATCACTAAGATATAGTATATCACATTTCATCCCTATTGCACAGAGTTTCCCGCACAAAAAACCGCCCATCTGCGGCGCAGTGCCGACAGATGGGCGGTTTGGGATCCTCAATTTGCCAAAACAGGGCTTAGCCGAAGATGTTGATCAGAATACCAGCAGCAACGGCGGAACCGATCACGCCAGCGACGTTGGGGCCCATGGCGTGCATCAGCAGGAAGTTGGAGGGGTTCTCGCTCTGGCCGACCTTCTGAGAAACGCGGGCCGCCATCGGAACAGCGGAAACGCCTGCGGAACCGATCAGGGGGTTGACCTGGCCGCCGGTCAGTGCATACATGACCTTGCCGCACAGAACACCGGCTGCGGTGCCGAAGGAGAATGCGATCAGACCCAGCACGATGATGAACAGGGTGCGGGTGTTCAGGAAGGTGTTGGCAGAGGTGGTGCAGCCAACGGACAGCGCCAGGAAGATGGTGATGATGTTCATCAGCTCATTGCCGGCGGTCTTCTGGATACGGTCCACAACACCGGACTCCTTCATCAGGTTGCCCAGCATCAGCATACCGACCAGAACGGCGGCATCCGGAACGATCAGGGAAACGATGATGGTGACCATGATGGGGAAGACGATCTTCTCGGTCTTGGTCACAGTGCGCAGCTGCTTCATCACGACGGTACGCTCTTTCTTGGTGGTCAGAGCCTTCATGATGGGCGGCTGGATGACAGGCACCAGCGCCATGTAGCTGTATGCTGCCACGGCGATGCTGCCCAGCAGCTCCGGTGCCAGACGGGAGGTGACAAAGATCGCGGTCGGGCCGTCTGCACCGCCGATGATGGCGATGGCAGCAGACTGCTTCTGGGTGAAGTCCACCAGGCCGGTGGCTGCCAGCAGGCGGGCACCCATGTAGGTACCGAAGATGCCGAACTGGGCTGCAGCGCCCAGCAGCAGGCTCTTGGGGTTGGAGATCAGGGGTGCGAAGTCGGTCATGGTGCCGATGCCCAGGAAGATCAGCGGGGGGTAAATGCCCAGCTTGACGCCCATGTAGAGCATATCGGCCAGACCGCCGTTGTTCAGGATCTCCACCCACATGGGGTGTTCCAGACCGTCACCGACGAAATACTGCATGTGGATGACGCCGCTGCCGGGCAGGTTTGCCAGGATCATGCCGAATGCCATCGGCAGCAGGATCAGCGGCTCAAATTCCTTGACGATGGCCAGGTACAGCAAAAAGCAGCCCACGCAGATCATGATCGCGTACAGGTAGCCGCCCGGCTCACCGAAGCGTGCAAAGCCGGAACTTTGGAAAATACCGACCAGAGTATCAATAAACTGTGTCATGCTCTTCCTCCTGTGTTAAAACGGGGCCGTGGTGTCGTTCACGCCGGCCTTGCCCCAGCCATTTTTGCCACGACGCACTGCCTTAAGGGTGTACTTGCCGTTGCCCATTGCATGGATAGCAGCCATAATGGCAGCCACCACGTCACCGGGGATGCCTTCCTCTACCTGAGGAGCGGGCGCAGCCTGCTGTACCGGAGCGGCAGCGGGCTTTGCGGCAGGTGCCTGCGCAGCAGTCTTGGCGGCCTTCTTCTTGGCATTCATCGAGTCGAAGATCTTGCCCTCCAGCGTGATGATAGCCATCAGCAGCACGAGGATCAGGAACACCAGCACGATACCAGTAATGGTAACGACCACATCGAAACCTAAGTCCATGGTTTTTCCTCCTGTTTGTTGGATACTGCAAGCGATACAACATCGTTAGCAGAAAATCAATTTGGGTATAGTATACCGTATTTTGCCATTCATTTCAACAAAAATTAACAAATTTTATTTTTTCCGCTTTGTGAAACAACATGGACAAAACGAACAAAGCTTAGCGGCGGCCGATGCGCGGAGTGGCGTCCGTAAAGCCGGTTTCCAGCTTATCGCCGATGGAAAGGCTCTGCGCTGTGCCCAGCGCAACGCAGTTCACGGGGTCCGGCGAGACGGTGACCTCCACCTTCAGTTCCTGGCTCAGATATTCGGTCAGGCCGTGCAGCTGGGCACCGCCGCCGGTCAGCATGACGCCGTTGCGGTAGATATCGCCCGCCAACTCCGGCGGGGTCTTTTCCAGCACCTGATGGGCTGCGGTGCCGATCTGCTCGCTGAGCATCATCACCGGCTCGTACAGATCATCGGTGGAAACAGTCACGCGCACCGGCAGACCGGTAAGCAGGCTGCGGCCCTTGATCTCCATGCTCTCGTGGAAATCCGTTTTCTGGGGGCAGCAGGCAACGTGCTTTTTCAGCTCCTCGGCGGTGCGCTGACCGATGGCAATGCTGTATTTGTTGCGGACGTGCTTGAGGATCTCTTCATCATAGTGGTTACCGGCCACGCGTACACTGGTGGCCTTGACCTTGCCGCCAAGGCTCAGCACGGCGATATCCGTGGTGCCGCCGCCGATATCAATGATCATGCGGCCGTCCGGCAGGGTGATGTCGATGCCGGAGCCAAGGGCTGCGGCAATAGGTTCGTCGATCAGGTACACCTGACGGGCACCGGCAGCCACCACAGCCTCCACCACGGCGTCGCTCTCAATGCCGGTAATGGCGGC
>OIYQ01000911.1_pt1 | contig 11598 bp, 9 predicted proteins | sample 1588311 | NCBI WGS metagenome assembly OIYQ01 (sample SAMN03283244) | human gut metagenome | biome: human-associated habitat; material: feces | host: Homo sapiens | place: Peru | collected 2012
GTTTCTTAGCTGGTTACACTGTAAGATGGTGTAAAAAGACATTTAACTTACCTGAATCATTCCAGTCAATGATGCCATTAGTTATTTCACCATTCTTTGCTACAGCTGTTATTGCTATTGTAATGGGTGTTATCTTAAATACTCCATTATCAATGTTAAACACTGCATTAATTTCTTGGATTCGTACAATGACTAAATCTGGTACTAACCAAGTTCTCTTAGCTATCATTTTAGGTGCTATGATTGGTTCTGATATGGGTGGACCTATCAACAAAGCTGCTTGGATGGCAGGTAATGTATTAATGGCAGAAAAAATCTATCAGCCAAACGTTTATATTAACTGTGCAATTTGTATTCCACCACTAGCATATGCTATCTCTACTGTTATTAAGAGCAAATGCTATTCAGATTCTTTTAAAGATGCTGGTAAAGGTAACTGGGTAATGGGATTTGTTGGTATCACTGAAGGTGCTATCCCATTCACATTAGTAAAAGCGTCTCGTCTAGTTCCACTTAACATGATTGGTTGTGCATTAGGTGCTGCTGTAACATGTCTTTTAGGTGCTAAGGCTACTATTCCTCCAGTTGGTGGTATTTATGGTTTCATCACTATTGGTAGTGGATGGGCTTATTTAGTAGGTATGTTAGTAGGTGCATTATTCATTGCATTTGTTGCTCCATTACTTGCTAACTTCAACGTTGATCCAGATGCAGCAGACGAAACTATGACTGAAGACGACGTAGAAATTTCATTTGAATAAAATTTAATAAAGAAGGCATTGCCTTCTTTATTTTGTTAAGGAGAAGATTATGGCAAAGAAAATTCATATTGTTCCACATTTTCATTGGGACCGTGAATGGTATTTCACAACATCACGTTCAAAAATATATTTAATGAAGGATTTAGGAGATGTACTAAATACGTTAGAAAAAGATCCTGAATTCAAGTACTTTATGTTAGATGCACAAGGTTCATTGTTAGATGACTATATTAAATGGAGACCAGAAGATGAGGCAAGAATCAAAAGATTAGTACAGGCTCACCGATTAGTTATTGGTCCTTGGTATACACAGAGTGATTTAATGGTTATTTCTGCTGAGTCAATTGTTCGTAATATGTACTATGGTATGAAAACATGCCTTAAATATGGTCCATATATGAATGTAGGTTATGTACCAGATTCATTTGGTATGGCTGGAAATATGCCTCAGATTTATAATGCATTTGGAATTAAAGATACATTATTCTGGCGTGGTGTAACAAATGATATGGTCAAACATACAGACTATAACTGGCGTGGACATGATGGAAGTACAGTATTTGTAACTCAGATTCCTCATGGATACTATATTGGTGGTAATATCCCTGAAGATGATGAAGATGCAAAGAAGTTCTGGAAAAATGAATGTTTAATCAAAGCTGGAACTGGTGCAACAGACAATATTTATTTTCCAAATGGCTTTGATCAGGCTCCTATTAGAAGAAATCTTGTTGAATTAGTAAAAAAGCAGCAGGAAGCTGATCCGGAAAATACTTATGTTATTAGCTGTATTGAAGATTATATTAAAGATGTAAAAGCTGCACATCCTGAATTAGAAGAAGTAGAAGGAGAATTGATTTTAGGTAAACATAGTCGTGTACATAAATCTATTTTCTCATCTCGTTCTGATTTAAAGGCTTTAAATACAAAGCTTCAGAATTATGTAACTCATGTTTTAGAACCTTTAATGACAATGTCTTATTCTTTAGGTAATGAGTATCCACATGGTCCTATGGAAACTATCTGGAAATTATTATTTGAAAATGCAGCACATGATTCAATCGGTTCATGTATTTCAGATACTGCCAATGAAGATGTTTATATGCGTTATAAACAAGTGAGAGATATTGCAGATGCTTTAGTAGAATTACATACAAGACTTATTGCAACTCGTATTAAAAATAATGCTGATATGACTATTACATTGTTCAATACCTTACCATTTGTCAGAGATGAAGTTGTAACAGCAAAAGTTTATCTTCCAGGTACAGATTTTGCTTTGAAAGATAATAAAGGCAATGATGTAAATTATACAATTCTAGAATCAAAAGATTTAACTGATTATGTTTTATCTCAGACAATTAAGTTAAATCCAAGCAAGAAGGTTTATACACCTGAAAGTGTTATTGAAGCAACTATTGCAATTGAAGCTAAAGATCTTCCAGCAATGGGATATGTTCAATATACTTTAGATTTTTCTCATTCTTCTAAGCAGGAATTAAAAGAATCTTCAGCAGTAGAAAATGAATTCTATTCTATTCATTTAGAAGAAGATGGAACTCTTACTATTGTTGATAAAACAAATAATCATGTTTATAAGAATCAGGCAGTATTTGAAGAGAATGGTGATGGAGGAGATTCTTTCAACTATTCACCAGCGCATCAGGACTTAGTAACATACTCAAAGGATCATTTAGTAGACAGTAATATTCAGGCATGTGACTTATATACTGTATTAAATGCAGAATATAAATTACCAATTCCAAGTGATCTTGATGAACGTGCATTAGGTAAACGTTCAATTGAACTTCCAGTTAAGATGTCTGTATCTTTAAGAAAAGGTTTACCTGTTATTGATTTTGATGTACATGTAGATAATGTTGGTAAATCACATCGTCTTTGTGTTGTATTTGATGCCGATCTTGTTTCAAAAGTAAATATTGCGGATGAACAGTTTGGTGCTATTGAAAGAGAAAATGTTCATGAAAAAGAAATGGCTCTTTATAATGCAGCATTAGAAAAATCAAAAACAGTAAAAGAAGAAGTCAATAATGACTTACCAGTCAACTTCCAGCAGAGTGATACTACATGGCAGGAACCACCTATCTCTATTGAACCAACACAGAGTTTTGTAAGCTTAAGCAATAGTGAAAGAGGTATCGCATTAATTCCTCAGGGAGTACGTGAATATGAAGTGATTGATGATCATGCCATCCGTTTAACACTATTTAGAACTTACTCATTTATGGGTAAAGAAAATCTTATTTATCGTCCAGGACGTGCGAGTGGAGAACGTATTATTGAAACACATGATGCTGAATTACAGAAACCACTTGATTTCACATTTGGTTTCACTACTTTTGCAGGTGATTTCAATAGTGCACATATTGCAAATACAGCAAAAGCATACAATACTCCAGTTGTAGCAAGAGAGTATTCAGAATTCTTAAATGGTAGATTAATCTTCTCTGAACCTGAAGTAGAAGGTACAAAAGAAGATAGTTATTCATTATTCTCTACAGAGAATAAACTTGTTGTAAGTGCAATTAAGAAAGCTGAAGATAAAGATGGATATATTATCAGACTTTATAATGGACAGTTCCATGAAGAAGAAAGTGATACATTAGTATTTACTAAGAACATTAAGAAAGCATATTATGTAGATTTAAAAGAAGAGTATGCAGATAATATTGAAGTAGTAGATAATACTATTCATGTTAAGCCTCTTACACATTGTAAGTTCACAACAATTTATGTAGAAACAGAATAAATATGAACCCCAGGGATGAATATGTCATTCCTGGGGTTCTTTTATGTTACAAATTTCATAGTAGATCTTTATGGGAATCATAACTTGAGATATAATTAATAATAGTTTACTGAATAAGAGCAGTTATGATTATGGAGGTGTACTTTATGGCAAGTGAAGTACTTTTGAATGAATTAAGAAGTATTGAGGAAGAATTAGAAAAAAGCAATAAAAAGGTGACAGATGAAAATGCCTTTGAGTATTTAGCAATGCAATTTTTCTGTTATAAGATTAAGAGTATAGAGCCAAAGTTATATGATATCGAAAGCTCGATTACAAATGGTCCAAATGATGGTGGTATTGATTTTGTATATTATGATGATGAAGAGTCTAAGGTTGTGTTAGGACAATGCAAATATACAGAAAATATGAAATTAAATGATATCATATCTGAATTAAATAAAATGAGTAGTACTGTAGAAAATTTCAAGAAGGCTAATACAGGTACATACAATAAGAAACTTAAAACTAATCTGCAAAATGCATTAGATAGATTACCTGATGAAAGTGCAGGAAATGTTGAGTATTGTATCTTTACTACATCAGATATAAATCAAAATGATGTCACTAACAAACTTCATGCAGAACACAATCTATATTCAAAAGATATGGTATCCGTTTATGGAGTAAGTGAAATCAATTCACAGATTAAAGAATTAATTGAAAGAGCTAAAACCGTAAATGAGTACAAGATAGAAATTGATTACCCACACAATGTATTGCAGTATGAAACTGATAATGTATCAGGAATTATGGTTAACATGTCTTCAGAATCTCTTGTTCGTATGTATGACAAGTTTAAGGATGAAGGTTTGTTTGATTTAAATATTAGAAAATATATTAAGAATAAAACTGTAGATGAAGGCATCAAGGAAACACTAGACAAAGAAAGAGATAATTTCTGGTTTTATAATAACGGTTTAACAATTGCATGTAGTGAGTATGTTTTGGATGGTAATAAAGTTAAACTTTATGATTTTTCAATTGTTAATGGTGGACAGACTACTAATAGAATTGGCAATTATAAAGGAAGTAATAATGACAAATTTTATCTCCCATGTAAAATTATTAGCATTAAAAATAATGATCAAAAGCTCTATTCTAAGATAGCTGAGGCTACAAACTCTCAAAAGCCAATAAATCCAAGAGACTTAAAATCAAATTCTCCGGAAATGAAGATGTTGCAGAGATGGCTTGGGAAAGAAGGCGTTTATTTAGAAATTAAACGTGGTGAAAAGAAAAAACGTAATGGAAGAAATATAAAAAATGATGAGCTTGGACAGCTATTACTTTCGTTTGGATATCAGCAACCTGGTACAGCTAGAAATGGTAAGAGAAGCATATTTGAAAATAAACCTCTTTATAATAAACTTTATAGGGTGAATTATGAGAAGGATCCAAATAAAAAAGAGTTTATTCTTGATTTGATTAAGTTATCAGAGGATTATTCAAATATAGAAGCAGATTTTAAGAGCGGAACTAAGATTGCAGAAGATGACAAGAATGTTTTAAGTAATGCGAAGTATGTGATTTTTTCTTTATTAGGACTATCTTACTTTATTGCGAATGGAGATTATTCACGTGATGATTTAAATAATGATACTTCAGTGTTAAAAAATCCTGAATTGATATACTCTAAGTTTATATCAAATTATAAGGATGATGATTATGAAGAAAGACTTGAATCATTAATAGAAATCATATTAAGCTCATTATGCGATACGTATGAGGATTGTGTAGGACGTAATGAAGTAACAAGCATTAGTAATTTATTTAAAACTGATAAGAAGTACAGAGACAGTATAGTAAAAGATTTTTTAAATGTTATTAATAAGAGAACTATGAGAAATGAATTCATAAGTGCTTGTGAAATTTTAAAGAGATAGTTTATAGCAGGGTTTCCTTGCCAAGATGAGAACGGGTTTTAGCCGTTCTTTTTTTGATTTTATATTTTGACACCTAATAAAAGGAATTGTAGGAACTTAGGTAAAGGTAAGTGTCTAAAAAGTAATGTATAATATATCTATTAAGGAGTGATAGATTTTAGAAAAGTAGTTTTATTAAGGTAATAAAGGTTGCTGCGACTTCAGCAATATTGAAATATTAATAATTATAATTTAAAATATTAGATGAATGCATTTTAAATACAATATTCTAGAATAATGCAAATTTGGAGGGTTAAGTAATGTCAACAAGTAATAATGCTAATATAGGTTTTGAAAAACAAATATGGGATGCTGCTTGTGTTCTTTGGGGACATATTCCAGCAGCTGATTATAGAAAGGTAATTGTAGGACTTATCTTTTTGCGTTATATCTCTAGTGCGTTTGAAAAGAGATACGTACAGCTTGTAGAAGAAGGCGATGGATTTGAAGATGACAGAGATGCTTATGCAGAAGAAAATATTTTCTTTGTACCTGAAGAAGCACGTTGGAGTACAATTTCTGCTGCGGCACATGAACCAGAAATTGGGAAAGTAATTGATGATGCCATGAGAGCAATCGAAAAAGAGAATACTAGTCTTAAGAATGTTCTTCCTAAAATTTATGCAAGTCCTGATTTAGATAAACGAGTGTTAGGTGAAGTTGTAGACTTATTTACTAATATGGATATGGGAGACACAGAAGATAGTAAGGATCTTCTTGGTAGAACATATGAATATTGTATTCAGCAGTTTGCAGCTTATGAAGGTGTAAAGGGTGGAGAATTCTATACTCCATCAAGTATCGTAAAAACAATAGTTGCTATACTAAAACCATTTAAGAATTGTAGAGTATATGATCCGTGTTGTGGTTCTGGAGGTATGTTTGTTCAGAGTGCAAAGTTTATACAAGCACATAGTGGCAAACGTGGAGAAATAGCAGTTTATGGTCAGGAATCAAATGCTGATACTTGGAAAATGGCTAAAATGAATATGGCTATTCGTGGAATTGATGCTGATTTTGGTCCATATCAAGCAGATACTTTCTTTAATGATTTACATAAAACATTAAAAGCTGATTTTATTATGGCTAATCCTCCATTTAACCTTTCTAACTGGGGACAAGAAAATCTTAAAGACGATGTTCGTTGGAAATATGGTACACCACCTGCAGGAAATGCCAACTATGCTTGGATTCAGCATATGATACATCACTTAGCACCAAATGGAAAAATTGGTCTTGTGCTTGCTAATGGAGCATTATCTACTCAAAGTAGTGGTGAAGGTGAAATTAGAAAGAATATCATAAATGCTGATCTAATTGAAGGTATTGTGGCATTACCAACACAGTTATTCTATAGTGTTACAATTCCCGTAACTCTATGGTTTATATCAAAAAATAAAAAACAAAAAAATAAAACTCTATTTATTGATGCTCGCAAAATGGGACATATGGTGGACCGTAAACATAGAGATTTCTCAGATGATGATATTCAAAAATTAGCAGATACTTTTTCTCAGTTTCAAGATGGTACTCTTGAAGATGTTAAGGGATTTTGTGCTGTAGTAGATACAAAAGAAATTGAAAAACAAGATTATATTCTTACACCTGGTAGATATGTTGGTATTGAAGAAGTAGAAGAAGATGATGAACCTTTTGAAGAAAAGATGGCTCGTTTGACATCTGAATTATCAGATATGTTTAAGAAGAACCATGAACTTGAGGCAGAAATAAGAAAGAATTTAGAGGCTATTGGATATGAAATATAGATTAGAAGATATATGTTCTTTCCGTAAAGAAAAGGTTGCAGTCTCATCTTTAACACTCAAAAATTATATTTCTACTGAAAATATGCTACCAAACAAAGCAGGAATTACTAAAGCAACTTCACTTCCAAAATGCAATACTACACAGAGATTTGAATGTGGTGATGTTCTTGTGTCAAACATTCGTCCTTATTTTAAAAAAATATGGAAAGCTAAATTCAATGGTGGATGTTCGAATGATGTATTAGTATTTAGTGCTAAAGAAGGATTTGATACTGAATTTCTTTATTATGTTCTTTCGGATAATTCTTTTTTTGAGTATTCAATGGCTACTTCTAAGGGAACTAAAATGCCTAGAGGTGATAAAAAATCTATTATGAATTATGAAGTGCCTTGTTTTGATATAAGTATTCAGATTAAGACAGCAAGTATTTTGAAATCTATTGATGATAAAATAGAACTCAATAATAAAATAAACAATAATTTAGTAGTTTAGAGTTCTATGTCAGAGACATCAAGTTCACCGGACATAAGCTTTGACAACAATGCATCTCTTAAATGAATGAGTCTTTCATTTTCATTAAGATTTGAAAACACCAAGGAAAACATATCGGCTGTAGTATCATCAAAAATTTTCATATCAACAGGTGATGGGAGTTGGAATTCAAATTCCATAAAATCCTTTTGATAAAGATGAGGAATGACACTTCCCTCTGTCCTACTAGCGATAAAAGCTTTAAACAGCTTAGACTTTAACAAATAGTAAATGAACTGTGTTGAAATTTCGGATTGTCTGGTGTTCCTGATTACAAAAATTCCTGATGCAACACTAGTCGGAGCATCCAGTTTATCGACATATCCAATTTTTCCGATAGTTCCATCCTTAGAAAGAAGGATATCTCCAATGCTAAGCATTATTTCAGGAGATTCCTCATATCTTTCAGCGGATATGTAACCAGCTTTGTTCCAGTCAATTCCCGATAGAGTAAGACTCTCACCATTGATGATACGGTAGTTTGAAATTGACAAATACTCTGATTTTTTTAAACCTTTCCATCCAATACGTCCCTTGATGTAAAGATAATCGCCAAGCTTTACTGGCTGAGTATCGGTATCATTAATGGTTTTAAGCAGAACCATCTCAATTTGCTGCTCTAAATTATTGTTTATCATATAAATTAGTTGTAACTCCTAAGAGTGGAGGGAGTTAAAAATGTGGGACTTCCACTCCATAGTAGTTCTCAATAAATAGAAAAAGGAGAATTAACTATGAAACAAGATTTAATTACGGATGTAGTTCAAAGAATGTTGCCTTATTTGAACAATGCTCAAACTAAAAAATTACAAGATGTTTTGTCTTATGTTCTATTAGAGTATGATGTTATTGAAAATCAAAACAAAGATAGTGATTTGCAGCAAAATTTTGTAGAGTTATTTCTTTCAGCAAAACGCATCGAAGGTTGTTCAGAGAAATCTTTGAAATATTACAAGATGACAATTGAAGCAATGATAGATGAATTAAATAAAGATATTAGACATATTGTGACTGAGGATATTAGAGGATATTTAACTAACTATCAAAAAAAGAAGAAATCGAGTAAAGTTACGATTGATAATATTCGTCGTATACTATCAAGTTTTTTCTCATGGTTAGAAGATGAGGATTACATATTAAAAAGTCCAGTACGTCGCATTCATAAAGTTAAGACAGGTATGACTATCAAGGAAACATTTTCTGACGAAGCATTGGAACTCATGAGAGACAATTGTACAGAACTAAGAGATTTAGCAATAATTGATATGTTAGCATCTACTGGCATGCGTGTTGGTGAAATGGTTTTGTTAAATCGAAATGATATAAACTTTAACGAGAGAGAATGTATTGTATTTGGTAAAGGCAGCAAGGAACGTGTGGTTTATTTTGATGCACGAACTAAGATACATTTGCAGAATTATTTAGAAAGTAGATCTGACGATAATGAAGCTCTGTTTGTATCATTGAAATCGCCATATGAAAGATTGAAAATTGGTGGTATTGAAGTTCGTCTTCGTGAATTTGGAAAAGAATTAGGACTTCAAAAAGTTCATCCACATAAGTTTAGGCGAACACTTGCAACTGTTGCTATAGATAAAGGAATGCCTATAGAACAATTACAAAAACTATTAGGTCATAAAAAAATTGATACGACCTTGCAGTATGCAATGGTTAAACAAAGCAATGTTAAAATTGCTCATCGCAAATATATTGGATAGGGAGAAAATAGTATGGCAGAATGGAAAAAAATTAGATTAGGTAATATTATAAAGACAAATCAAAACACATATTCCCCAAAAGAAAATTGGAAATTTGTAAATTACTTAGATACAGGGAATATTAAAATGAATACAGTGACTGAAATTCAATATATTAATACAAATACAGATAAATTACCGAGTAGAGCAAGACGAAAAGTAAAGAACAATAGTATTATATACTCTACTGTAAGACCAAATCAGTTACATTATGGAATTATAAAAGATCAACCAACTAATTTTTTGGTTTCGACTGGTTTTGCTGTAATTGATGTTGATGATAAATTGGCAGTTCCAGATTATATTTATTATCTATTAACACAAAAAGATATTGTAGAACATCTACAATCTATTGCAGAACAAAGTGTTTCAGCATACCCATCTCTTAAGCCATCTGATATTGAAAATATGGAAGTATTGCTTCCAAATATCGAGACTCAGAGAAAAGTAGTATCTATTTTATCTTCTATAGATAGAAAAATTAATTGCAACAAAAAGATAAACAATAATTTAGAGCAACAAGCTAAAACCCTTTTCAAATCGTGGTTCATTGATTTCGAACCGTTTGATGAATCATTTGTTGATTCTCCGATAGGGACAAAAATCCCACATTCTTTGCAAATGGTCCAGATAAGAAGTCTGTCTCACATCTTAGAAACTGGAAAAAGACCTAAAGGCGGTGCTGTTGCGACTGGTGTACCGAGTATTGGAGCTGAAAATGTAAAAAAACTTGGTGAAGTTAATTTTGCTTCTGCAAAGTATATACCCGTTGAGTTTGCTCAAAAGATGGCTAAGGGCAAAGTACACGGTTACGAATTGATGTTATACAAAGATGGTGGTAAACCGGGTACTTTTATTCCTCATTTCTCAATGTTTGGAGAAGGCTTCCCATATGATGATTTTTATATAAACGAACACGTTTTTAAACTTGATTTTGGAGATAAAGGTTTTAACGAGTTTTGCTATTTTTATTTTCAGACTGACTATCCATATAATTGGTTAGCAAATAACGGTGGCAAAGCCGCAGTACCGGGAATAAATCAACAAGATGTAAAATCAATTTGGATATACCATCCTGATAATCCTCTTGTAAAAGAGTATTGTAAATGGGTACAGCCTATCTTTACAACCATCTTAAGAAACTGCTCACAAAATGTGAAATTGTCTCAGTTAAGAGACGCACTTTTACCAAAATTATTGTCCGGCGAGCTTGATGTCTCCGACATCGACCTCTAAGCCACTAAATTATTGTTTATCTTTGAATTATAAAACGAAAGAATAAGATTATTATGACTAAAATAACTGTAGACATAGAATATATAAAAGACCAATTAAAGAAGATTAGATATGAAATATCTGATTGTATTCAAAGAGAAAATAACGGATTAAATTGATAATTAAAATTCAACAATAGTGGAGCTAGTGTGACAGTCTATGATTCAAATAATGTAAAAAATACTGTTGTTAATGGAAAAACTGATGAAGAAGAAATAGAGGGACTAAAGAAAATTGTTAATCAGATTAAGGCAAAATAATTTGTTGTAGATCCTTTAAATGAGGAAATTATTTCTTTGATAAGAAGTCGCAAAGAAGACTATTATGATTTTAAAAGACAGTTTCATAAAAAGATGAAGATTTACTTTATGATATAATATGTTTGTCAAATAATCTTGAGAATAGAGATGCCTATTTAATAATTGGCGTTACGGATGATTTTGAAGTAATTGGAATTGATGAAACTTGTAAATCAAACAATATATATGACTTTATAAAGAGTAAAAAATTGCAGGAGACTTTAAACCTGAGATTGAAATAAAAAACATTTTGAATACCCATAATCAACAGGTGACGATTTAAGAGAAATGTGGAGCAGAAATATTCAGGATATATACTATCAGTCTATGACTGATAGGAAATGATTTCTGTAGGTATTTCTTGATTTTATCCATAACAGTCTTTCCCATATTTCTGTGGTTAAATCTATACTCCTGTTCATTCAGGAATAAAGGCATCTCTCTTTTAGTTATTCCATGATATATCCCAGTAAT
>OIYQ01000913.1_pt1 | contig 11575 bp, 9 predicted proteins | sample 1588311 | NCBI WGS metagenome assembly OIYQ01 (sample SAMN03283244) | human gut metagenome | biome: human-associated habitat; material: feces | host: Homo sapiens | place: Peru | collected 2012
GTCTTCGGGATAAGCGGACGGTTTTTAAAAGTTTTAACATTTGAACTTGAAATAAGTTCATAAAGATTTTTTCTGCCTCGATGGATTATGCCGTCCTCAGGTTCATCCATAACAGGTCGCCAATTTTCATCAAGACGCATAGGCATAGTATTATCAGCCTTGACAAGCAAAATAATATGATGGCGTTGAAAATCCCTTGACTTCATATTCATAAAATCGGGATAAAGTGTATCGTCAACCAAGTAGCCTTCCATACCTAAAATAAGCTTGATGCCCTTGGATTTTGCGGTTGCGTATGCTTCCGGCAAAGCCTGAACGACGCCATGATCTGTGATGGCAACGGCTCTGTGACCCCATTTTGCCGCACGCTCAACAAGTTTTGACACCGGAGTCATACCGTCCATTTCAGACATAGAGCTGTGCATATGGAGTTCAACCCTTTTTTCTTCTGCCGTATCTTGCTTTTCAATCTTTTTGATTGACTCGATATGATTAGGCATAATGATATACTCGTTAACATATGTATCGAGTTTGTAAAGACCGCTTATAAGAATTGTTCCCGCCGCTTCAAGATTTTTGATTATAGGGTCGATAATGCCCTTCTTTTCAAAAATCTTAACCGATACGGACGAACTTTGGTCTGTTACACAAAAAGTCAAAATTCGTGAATCACCACGCTTTGTGTCACGAACATCAAGATTGAAAATATCGCCCCAAACGGTAACAAAGCCGTCATCAGGTCTGATTTCTTTAATAGGTTTTGGCAAATCCTTAATCGGTCTGCCCATAATCTGCTTGCGTGTATCGGCATAAAGCGGCAAATCTCCGAGCTGAACATGAGGAACATATTTTTCCTTTTCGGCTTCCTCTTTTGCCTTTTCTGCCGCCTTTGCTTCTGCCGCCTTGCGAACGGCTTGTTCCATATCAAAGGTTTCAACCTCCAAGAAAGCAACATCGTCAAGGTCAACACCAAACATATCATAAACAGCAAGAAGAATTTCTTTGTTAACATTTTGGCTTTCGAGCAGCTCTTTGCCGCCGTTTTTAAGGCAAACGGTGAGAATATTATCCTCAAGTTCGGCATCGGCATTGTCAAAAAATCCATTTACAACGGGATTGAGTGCACCGATTTTTGAAAGCACAACAGAAACAGTTTCCGTGCTGAAAAGACTGCTTGGGTATTTTATATTAAGCACAGCATTTTCAAGCTGTAAATTTTTTACAAGTGATTTTTGAATACGGTCTATAACCGAATAATCAACGGTTTTATCAAGGAGCACGCCGATCTCAAGCTTGCGTGCCTCACGATAAACGGCAAATCGTGTGATTTCACCGCTGCCGACAAGTGCCAAATCACTGCCGTCGATATATTGAGAAAAATAATCGTAAATTCTTGCCATTATAATTTGTCTATCTCTTTCATCAATTCGTCTAATAATTGAATTTCGCCTTTTTTGAAAATGAGTCCGCATCCGTCACCGCCCGCAACTCCGATGTCTGCCTCTTTTGCTTCGCCCGGACCGTTAACAATACAACCCATAACGGCAACGGTAATAGGCTTTTTACAATCACGAAGTCGTTCTTCAACCTGCTTTGCAAGACCGACAAGGTCAATCCTTGTTCTGCCGCAGGTAGGGCATGAAACAAGGTACGGGCAATCGGTTTTAAGTCCGATAGCTTTTAATATATCCTGTGCGGCATAAACCTCTTTTACAGGGTCATCGGTGAGGCTTACACGGATAGTGTCACCTATTCCGTGAGTAAGGAGCGAGCCAATGCCAATAGCGGATTTGATAATACCCATACGCTCTGTGCCGGCTTCCGTTACGCCAAGATGGAGAGGATAATTGCATTTTTCAGCCGCAAGCTCATACGCTTTAATCATAGTATTTACATTTGAAGATTTGATTGAAATAACAATATCGTCAAAATCAAACTTTTCAAGAAGCGAAGCGTGATAAAGTGCAGACTCTACCATAGCTTCGGGAGTCGGAGAACCGTATTTTGCAAGGATATGCTTTTCAAGCGAACCGGAGTTAACGCCGATTCTGATAGGAAGCCCTTTTTGCTTGCAAATATCGGCAACAGCCTTTACCCTATCCTCCGAGCCGATATTGCCCGGATTGATACGGATTTTGTCTATTCCTCTTTCTGCCGCACCGAGAGCCAACTTATAATCAAAGTGAATATCTGCTACAAGCGGCACGGTAGTTGCCTTTTTAATAGGCTCAACAAGTGCGAGAGCCTCCTCATTGGGAATTGCAAAGCGGATAATCTGACATCCTGCTTTTTCAAGCTCAACAGCCTGTTTAACGGAGCCGTCTATATCTGTTGACGGAACATTAAGCATACTTTGCACCAATACAGGGCTGCCACCGCCGAGGAAGGTATTGCCTACTTTTATTTTTTTAGAAGTTCTCATAATCTACTCCCTAATATCTAAAACAATTTTGTTATATCCGAAAATGTAACCAAGCACATCAATCCGAGCAAAGCCGCAAGACCGATAGCGTTTATCATCCATTCAAATTTTTGCGGAAGCTTTTTCCTAAATATTCCCTCATAAAGGAGAATAAACAATCTCCAACCGTCAAGAGCCGGGAACGGGAACAGGTTGAAAAGTCCGATATTAATTGTGAGCAATGCCATAATTCTAAATGTAGAAGTCAGGCTCATCTTTACCGCACCGGACACAACGGACACAGCGCCGACAGGTCCGCTCATATCCGACAAACCGTATCTGCCGACAATCAAATCGTGGAGCGACAGGAATATCATCCTGCAAAAAGACATAAACTCTCTGCCTGTTTCCTTTAAAACATTGGGCACGGTCTTTTTTACACCGTAGAGATAAAAATCCATATCGATATAATTTTTGCCGTCAATCTTTTGAGTGTTGAATTTGACATTGACGGTTTTTGTTTTGCCGTCACGCTTAATCAAAAATTCAGCATTGCCGTCCTCACTTCTTGAAAATCCGGTGCTTATATCCGTGGTTGTATAAACACGCATACCGTCTATTGCAAGAATTCTGTCGCCCTCCTGCAAGTAAGCGTTTGACACGGCATCCTTGTCAAAATCGGCAATAACAGGAATACCCACAAGTTCCTGCGAGCACACCATACCGAGAATGATAAGAACACCCAGCACCAAATTCATCAACGCTCCGTTAACAACAACGAATATACGCTGAATAATCTTTTTGTTGGCAAATGAATTTTTGTCATCGCTTTCGCCGTCTTCACCCTCCATAGCACAATAGCCGCCGAAAAGGATTAGGCGAAGTGTAAATTTTGTGTCTTTTTTAGTAAATTGAAATATCTTAGGACCCATACCGATTGAAAACTCGTTAACCTTGATTTTCATCAGCTTGGCGGCAAAAAAGTGACCGCCTTCGTGAACGATAATAATCAATTCAAAGAAAAGAATTGCAATCAATATGGGATAAACGGTTTGCCAAATGTGTGACATTACTTCACGCACTCCAATACATAATCTCTTGCCTTGCGATCGGCTTCAAGCACATCCTCCAAAGTAAAATCGGATTTGCTGTCTGCCTTGAGCATAGCCTCGTTATTAAGATATGCAATATCGGTAAATTTAATTTTACCGTTTAAGAAAAGCTTTACGCTTTCTTCATTGGCACCGTTTGCGGCGGCAGGATAAAGTCCGCCTTTTTCAATCGCATCCTTGCACACATTGATGCACTTAAAGGTTTCGTAATCCGGCTCAAAGAAAGTCAACTTACCGTAATCCGCAAGAGAAAGTTCTCCGACAGGACTCGGCACTCTCTCGGGATAAGTGAGTGCATACTGAATAGGAATACGCATATCGGGCACACCGAGTTGAGCAATCATTGAATTGTCTTGATACACAATAGCGGAATGAACCACCGATTCTCTGTGAACGACAATTTCAATATCTTCATTCGGCATATCAAAAAGCCACTTTGCCTCGATAAATTCAAGACCCTTGTTCATCATTGTTGCACTGTCGATGGTGATTTTTGCACCCATGTCCCAATTTGGGTGTTTGAGTGCGTCGGCAGGAGTAACATTTTCAAGTTCTTTGAGAGTTTTACCGAAAAACGGTCCGCCCGAAGCGGTAAGAATAATTTTTTTGATTGCTTCCTTTTTAGGTGAGCCTTGCATAGCCTGAAAAATTGCCGAATGCTCACTGTCAACGGGAAGAATGGAAACACCGTTTTCTTTTGCAAGATTTGTTACCAAATGACCGCCTGCGACAAGCGTTTCTTTGTTGGCAAGTGCAATAGTCTTTTTGGCTTTTATAGCCTCCAAAGTTGGTTGAAGCCCCACCATACCGACAACGGAATTGAGAACGGTATCCGCACCGTCATAGGTTGCACATTCGATAAGACCGTTCATACCGCTGACAACCTTTGTATCGGTGTCTGCAATTTTTGTTTTGAGTTCCTTTGCGGCTTTCTCGTTCATCATACAAACAAGTTCCGGCTTAAACTCTCTTATTTGATTTTCGATAACATCAACACGGGAATTCGCCGTTAAGCATTTTATGTTATAACCCTGAAGTCTTGCAACATCAAGTGACTGAGTACCGATTGAACCGGTTGAACCCAAAAGAGAAATATTTTTTGTCATAATAAACACCTGCTTATTTCATAGCATTATTAAAGATTTCTACCACGCAATATGTAAGCGGAATTGAGAAAAGCGATGAATCAAATCTGTCCATAACTCCGCCGTGACCCGGAAAAATTTTGCCGAAATCCTTAACATCGAAATTGCGTTTGAGAACGGAAGCCGAAAGGTCGCCCATCATACTGAGAAACGATATAAACGGCTCTGCAATAAGGAGTGCCGTAACCATATGCTTGCCGAGCGGAACATATGCAAATTTGTTGTACAAAAGCATTGCCGCCACATTAAGAACAAACGATGCACAAATGCCGCATACAGCACCCTCTTTAGTCTTTTTAGGTGAAATATGAGGAGCCATTTTATGCTTGCCGAGTGCCATACCGCCAAGCTGTGCACCCGTATCCGTACCGAGGGCGGTAATAAGTCCGTAGAAAATAAGATAAACGCCGAGCTGAGCTTTGTAATCATACACATCACGGAGCATACCGAACATTGAAAAACCGTAAGGCACAGCGATTGAAGCAACAATGCTGACCGCTACATCCTCAAATTTTGTGTGCTCGTAATCAAAAATCATTGCAAGGAAAAATGCGATGATAACAATAACGGCAAACGCAAGCGACGGAACGATTGAAATAAAGTGGCTCCACTTTTCAGCCGAAATCCACGGTTGCATAATATTTTCGCTTGAAGTAAACGGAATAACTGCACCGACTGCCGTGCCCAAAATCACAATAAATTTATTTGAAACTTTGGCACACTTCATAATTTCATTTGCCGCAACAGCAGACAAAAATGCAATTACAATAATAAAAAGCGGTGTGTATATCTGCCAAACAACAACTGCAAGAAGTGCCAAAAGCACAACTGCGGTAATAACTCTTTGTTTCATAAAGTTAACCTCCGAATCTGCGGTTTCTGTTTTCAAAATCTGAAAGAGCCTTGTAAAGATCCTGTACCGAAAAATCAGGCCACATAACATCACTGTACCAAAACTCACTATAAGCCGCTTGCCAAAGCAAGAAATTTGAAAGTCTTTGCTCGCCCGACGGACGAATAATCAAATCACAATCCGGCACGGTATAAATGTTTTGGCTTATATCTTCCTCGGTAATTTCCGTTTTACCGTCAGCAATAAGTTTGTTAACGGCATTTACAATTTCTTCTCTGCCGCCGTAATTAACGGCAAGAGCAATGTCACAACCGGTATTGTTTTTTGTATCTTCCTCGGCTTCTTCCATAAGAGTGAGAATATCATCCGGAATGCCGTCTTTAAGCCCGATAAAGCGAAGTTTGTTGTTTTCTGCGGCTGTAATATCTTCCTTTGCTTCAAGAAGATATTGCTTGAAAAGTCGCATAATAGCATCCACTTCTTCCTTAGGTCTTTTCCAATTTTCGGTTGAAAAAGCATAAAAAGTGGCGTGTTTGATACCGAGTCTGCCACATTCCTTTGAAATTGTACGGAATGTTTCGGCACCTTGCTTATGACCTGCCGTGCGTGGAAGCCCGCGTTTTTTTGCCCATCTTCCGTTGCCGTCCATAATTATGCCGATATGTTCGGGAAGAACTTCAAACTGCGGTCTTTCACCGACAGCTTTGCTTTCTTTTTTTGAAAAAAGAGCCATTTTTTCTCTCCTTAAAAAAGTGTTATAGGGCGAAGCATAAGCGTCGCCCAAACATAATCAAAAATAAAATCAGATAGAAAGAATTTCGCTTTCTTTCTTCTTTGTCATTTCTTCTACCTTTTTGATGTACTTATCCGTAATGTCCTGAAGCTTCTTTTCACCGTCTTTTTGTTCATCCTCGGTGATTTCATTTGCTTTCTTGAGCTTCTTAACATCATCCATAGAATCACGGCGAACATTACGAACGGCTACCTTTGCTTCCTCGCCACGCTTTGATACATCCTTTACAAGAGTTTTTCTGTGTTCCTCTGTAAGCTGAGGGAATGTAAGGCGGATAACCTTGCCGTCGTTTTGAGGGTTGATACCGATTTCGGCAACATTGATTGCCTTTTCGATTTCTTTAAGCATTGAAGCATCCCAAGGCTGAATTACAAGCATTCTCGGTTCAGGAACCGAAACAGCCGCCATTTGGTCGATTTTTGTAGGTGTGCCATAGTAGTCAACCATAACATTGTTGAGAACATTTGGGTTTGCTCTGCCGGCTCTGATTGTTGAAAAATCTCTGTCGAGAGAGTCAAGACATTTTTCCATTCTCTCGGTTGTTTGTGCAAAAATTGTATCCATAGTAAAAACCTCTCTTATGTGTTAATTATTGATTGTTGCTGACTGTTGTGCCGATTTTTTCACCCGATACAACACGCAAAATATTGTCTGGATTATTGAGATTGAAAACAATAATCGGCATATCGTTGTCCTTACAAAGTGAAAATGCGGTTGAATCCATAACCTTAAGGTCACGGGTAATAACCTCTTGGAATGTAACATTGTCAAACTTAACGGCATCGTCAAACTTGTTAGGGTCCTTATCATAAACACCGTCAACATTTGTTGCCTTGAGAAGTGCATCAGCATTGATTTCAACACTGCGAAGAGCAGCCGCAGTATCTGTTGAGAAGAACGGCGAACCTGTGCCGCAGCCGAAAATAACGATTCTGCCCTTTTCAAAATGACGAATAGCCTTGTTGCGAATATACGGCTCTGCGATTTGACGCATCTCAATAGCGGTTTGCACTCTTACATCAGCACCGAGCTGTTCCAAAGCATCGCAAAGAGCCAAAGAGTTCATAGCTGTTGCAAGCATACCGATATGGTCTGCTCTTGCACGGTCCATATGCTCGCTTGTTCTGCCTCTCCAAAAGTTACCGCCGCCAACAACGATAGCAACCTCAACGCCCTCATCTGCAACTTTTTTTACTGCCTTGCAAATGCTGATTACGGTATCGTTATCGATACCCTTACCTGCGGCGCCTGCAAGTACCTCGCCGCTGAGTTTTAACAAAATTCTTTTATATGCTATGCCCATATAAAAAATCCTCCGTTATGCATAATTTCTTATATATAATAATATAAATTAAACTTAAAGTAAAGAAAATAAACAAAATTTAATAATTACAAATGTGTTACAACAAGCAAAACAGCCTGTCGATAGCGTTTCGACAAGCTGTTAAATAAAGCATTAAGCGTTTTCACTTGATGAAGAATCGCCCTTATTGGCATTTTCTTCCTGATATTTCAAATATTTTTTGTTAAGATTATAAATAAACGCATAATCCTTCGCATTTATAATGCCGTCGTTATTAACATCAAGATACGATGAATTATCTATTGAAAGTCTTTCGATTTTATCAACATTATAGTAGCCTCTATCCCACATAGCAAAAATTTCGGCACCCGTTTTAGTAACCAAATTTCCGCAATGCTTACAGGAATAAACCACGCTGTAAGGCTTTATATTAAGGTTGCCGCCGACAGATGTTGAAGGCTCGTTATATACCCTGAGCATACGGTATCCATGACCCGGAGCCGAACCCTGCGTATTGCCTGTAGTTTTATTACAAATAGAGCAGGTATCAACATAAATTTCACCGGTTAAGCAAGTTCCTTCCGTGATAACTCTGTGGGTGTAATAACCTTTAATCCACTCTTTGTGCACAATCTCGGCATTTTGCTTTTGACCACAACGGGTACAAATAGGAGTTGAAAGCACATGACCCGGCTTATCGGCGATTTCCACCTCATCGTTTTTATAATCATGTCCGAGTGCTTTGATTACGAAATCATATTTTTCGTGGCAACGCAGGCAGGTAGCGTAACCTGCACCGTCATTTTCACAATCGGCTTTTTTTGTAATAACTTTTGTGCGTTGATCCGCAAAGTGTCCTTTTGCATCAATCACTTCTGTTTTTGTTGAGGAGCAACGAGAGCATTTGTATGTTTTTGAACCTGTTTCGGTACAGGTTGCGGCAACAGTCAAATCCGTTTGTTCAACATAATCATGACCGAGTGCCTCCACAACATTATCACGCTTTGTGGCACCGCAAACGGTACAAGTGTAATTTGTTTGACCTTTTGTTGTACAAGTCGGCTCGATTGTTTGGGTAGCTTCCCAAGTGTGCTCGCCCTTTGACGGAATTGTAACAGTTCTTGTTTCGTCACAAATATCGCACTTGTCACGCTCTACACCGTCTGTTGTGCATGTAACTTTTGCAACAATTGTAGGGGTATACTGACCCTCTACCCAAGCGGTATGAGTTATTTGTGTGGTTTGTTGACCGCAAACAGAGCAGGCATAAGTTTTGTAAATATGACCGTCCGTTTTGGTTTTATCTTCGGTTTTTATAGGATGTTCTGCATCAATGGTATGACCTGTTTTTTCGATGGTTTCGGTTACATCCTTGTCACAAACGGAGCAATGACCTGTTCTTGTGCCTTCTTCAACGCAGGTAGGCTGTTTTGTAACAGTCCATTTGTCTACGGTATGACCGGCTTTTTTAACATAATTTCTTTGAACAACGCCACATCCGTCAACCGTACAAGTGTAGGTTTCCACACCCGGAACAGTGCAGGTTGCGGTATTGGTGTAAGTATACTTTCCATCCACCCAAATATATTTTTTGATTGTTCCGCTGCCCTCGGCTTCAACATGAGTGAGAACAACATTTTCATGTCCGCAGGTTTTACAAATTTCGTACTGACGAAGATGTCCGTCAACCTTGGTATCATCCGAAGTTGAAGTAACCTCATAATTGTGACCTGTTGCCGGAATAACTGTATCGGGAACAATAACCGTGTTACAATCATCACAATATGTTTCCTGCAAGCCGTCCTCTGTACAGGTTGCGGCTTTGATAACATTGATATGTGTATGCTCGTGCTTGCAGGCGTCAAGTGCAACAAAAGTATAGCCTCTGTTTTTTGCAAACGTTTCGGCAGTTGAGCCTGTATAGCCGTGAACATTGAATTGTTGAGTGTCTGTAAGTCCTTTATTGTCAAAAGCAAGGTTTGTTATAGAACATTTTCTGTTGTAAATATAAGCGTCATAAAGATGATAACAGTCACCAAACGCACGCTCATCAATTGATACAATTTGGTCAGGCAAATTAACTTCCGTGAGTCTTGTACCGTAAAATGCCCACTTATTAATGGTATTTATTTTCGGTCCCCAGTTAATGGTTGCAAGATTTGAGCAATTGTAAAAACACTCTGTTGAAAGCTCGGTTGTACCGCTGCCGAATGTTACCTCACTGATACCCGAACAACCGACAAATGCACCTGCATCGAATGTTTTAAGACTGTCAGGAAATGTCACCTTTTTGAGTGCAATACATCCACGGAATGCGGCTATACCTATTTTTTGCAAACCCTCAGGGAAATTAATATCGGTGAGTGAAACGCAATCACGAAAAGCACCGTAAGAAACTCCGTTATTGCCAAGATATCCGCCTGTAACACCGTAGCCTCTGATTTCTTTAACCGTTGACGGAAGTGATACGGAAGTAAGATTTGAGCAATTATAAAAAGCATATTGACCGATTCCTGTAACGCCTTCGTTGATAACAACTTTTTTTATGCTGTCTTTAATATTGTTCCAAGGCACTCTGCCTCTTAAAGAACTATCCCAAAAATCATACATATCACCTGTACCCGAAACAGTAAGGGTGCCGCTTGCTTTATCAAAAGAATATGTAAGTTTCGGACCGGGTACCTTATAATCTGCCGCATCTATAACCATAACCGACATAAATGTTGTGAAGCAAAGCACAACACTGAGTATCAGCGACAAATACCTCTTTCCCAACTTTTTCATATATATATCACCAAACCTTGTTGCAAAATTATACATAATTATTTTACCAAAAAAAGGCTATCCGCTTTGTGCAGATAGCCTAAAATATATTGTTTTATTACTTCCACGGATATTTCTTTTGGAGAGCAACAAACTCATCATAATCCTTTGCAAAATGGAATTCCTGTTGCAAATCGGAAAAGAAATACAAATAGTCGGTTTTAGGATAATTTACTACGGCGTCGATTATATCGGAACCACTGTTTGAAATAGGTCCTGCCGGGAGTCCCGGACAACGATAGGTATAATACGCATCGTATACTTTTTGTGAAAATCCGTAGTCATCACGCAAATCACGAGCATAAAAATATGTTACATCCGACTGAAGTTTTGAACCTTTTTTAAGTCTGTTCATAAAGACCGAAGCAATGTTCTTTGCGGAACTTTGACCGAGTGCTTCCTCTTGTACAACAGACGCAAGAGTGATAAGGTCATACATAGTCATATCGTTATCTTGACAGAACTTTTCCATATCATCGGTTATGCGATAATCAAACGCATCAAGCATTTGCTCGGCAATGTCCCTCGGCTCGCTGTTCATAGCAAAATCATAGGTTGCCGGGAACAAAAAGCCCTCCAATTTGTATGCAATCAAATCCGAATCGGGAACGGTTTTTAGAAAATCGTAATCAAATCCGTCGGTTGACTTGCAAACTTCAAGAAAATCCGCAGCCTTGCAAATTCCGTTTTCTTCCAAAATTTCGGCAATCTGCATTGCGTTTGTGCCCTCAGGAATACAAACCTTTACCGCCTTGTGAGAAATATCGGGATTTTGCAATTTTTTGGCAATTTCCTCATAACTCATCGAAGCGGTCATATTATACTCGCCGTTGGTATATTCAAAATCAGGATAGTGGTTACTCATCCAATTTGTCCATACAACATCGGAGCAAACAATTTTGTTATTGGCAAGTTTTTGACCGACTTCGTACTCAAAGTCTTTCTTTTCAATTACAAGAGTGTAGGTATCATTAGATTGATTTTTACCCAAAATATCATTGTTTATCTGCGTGTAAAAATACATGGCAGCAACGCCCAGTATAATTACAATTAGTATAATAAATAATATCAGCGGTAACTTCGATTTTTTGCGTTTTGGCATTTTATCCCTCCGGGTAATATTTATCGGCTTGAAGATTGAACAT
>OIYQ01000914.1_pt1 | contig 11573 bp, 7 predicted proteins | sample 1588311 | NCBI WGS metagenome assembly OIYQ01 (sample SAMN03283244) | human gut metagenome | biome: human-associated habitat; material: feces | host: Homo sapiens | place: Peru | collected 2012
CCCATCAATGGAGGGAGAATCCAGAAATAACTCAAGTTGTGTGGGTCAGCACCCAACGTTGCAAAGATTCGGGAGATGTTGGCGCTCTGTAGGGCGTAGGCAATCTGTACTCCGAAAAATCCGAAGCTCAAGTTCCAGAGCTTCCAGAAACTTAAATCAGGTTTTTGTTTCATCGTTATATTGTTTTTATATTTTTATCTTGTTGTTCCTCTCACCACGAGTCGTGTTCTCACCACTCGCTTCTCCACCTCATCTCTTGGAATGGAGCCTTCCACCTGTCCAATCAGGATATTGGCAGCTTCCTCGCCTACGGCTACACCTCGCTGCTCAACCGTGGTAAGCATCGGGTCGCTCGCCTTGGCACGGTCACCATTGGTAAAACCGCAGACGCTGATTTCCTCAGGCACCTTGAATCCCATGCGCTTGGCGGTATAGAGAATGCCGATGGCTGTATCATCATTGATAGCAAAGAAAGCATCCGGATGATCTTCCTCTCTCAGAATGTCCGGCGTTATTGCTTCGGCATTGGCACGGTCATCGCAAATCTTCACCCAGTCAGGGTTCTCCGTCAAACCATGTTTTAACAGCGCATCGTGATAACCGTTATACCGGTTCTTGGAGATTTCCAGATTCATCGGCGAACCATAGAAGCCAATCTTCTTGCAGCCCGTATCTATCATGTGGGTAACGGCAGTAAAGGCACCCATATAATCATCCACCACCACTCGAGAGCAGTTCACGCCCGTACATATTCTATCATAGAAGATGAGCGGCACCCCATTCTGCAGCAGTTTTTCGAAATGGTCATACTGCTTGGTATCCTTCGCCTGCGAAACGATGATGCCACAAACCTTGTTCTGATAGAAGTCTTCACAGATGGCTACCTCCTTATCGTAGCGCTCGTTACTCTGCGCCACCATCACACGGTAACCTCTGGCTCTAGCCTCTTCCTCGATGCCCGAAAGCACCGACATGAAGTAATAGTGCACCACCTGAGGCACGATAACTCCAATCACCTTCATCGGTTTCACCTTATTATGTCTTAAAGCCTCACCCAAGAAGTTAGGAAAGAAGTTATTTTCACGTGCGTATTTCTGAATACGCTCCCTTTGGGCAGTACTGATACGAGAACTGTCCTTCAATGCTCGGCTCACTGTGGCAACACTTACGCCCAGGTCGCGAGCAATATCTTTCATTGTTATTGTTTCTTTATCACCCATTGTTTTTAGATCTGCTGCAAAATTACGAAATATCCTCAATATCAATTCAAATTCATTGACTTAAATCAAGTAATTTCTGTGCAAACGTTTGCACAAAATAAATAACGGAATTAACACAAAAATAGTACAACATTAGAGAAAAGAACTTAATTTTGCACACAGAAACGACAAGTTTGTGGGCAAAAGCCCCATTCCTACTTTATATAATATAAGAAAGATGCCTGAAAGACTAAGCAAGAGCCAGAACGGCATTTTTGAGTAGGAACGACAACAACTTAAGCCAAGAAGAAGAAAAAGTAAATAAATAAATATAATACATTAACTTAAAAATCAAGCAAATGATGAAGCAGGTAAAAATTAAATTGCCTCTCAGAGCGTTGACCCTAGCAAGCGGTCTGCTTCTGACGGTGAGTTCCTTTGCGCAGAGTAATGCAATTAAGGGACAAGTGAAGGATGCTTCTGGTGAGCCTGTCATGGGTGCTACCATTACAGTTAACGGTAAGGCTGTAGGCATTACCGACATGGATGGTAACTTCTCAGTAGACGCAGCGCCAGGTACAAACCTTACTTTCACTTATCTGGGAATGACTCCGCAGACAGTGAAAGCAGCTAACAACATGAACATCACCTTGCAGAATGACTCAAAGGCTTTGAACGAAGTCGTTGTCATCGGTTATGGTGTGGCTAAGAAGAACGACTTGACCGGATCTGTAACAGCTATCAAGCCAGACGACATGAACAAGGGTCTACAAGTCAGTGCACAAGACATGATTACAGGTAAGATTGCCGGTGTAAACGTCATGAACAATGGTGGTGAGCCTGGTGGCGGTGCTTCTATCCGTATTCGTGGTGGTTCGTCTTTGAACGCATCCAACGACCCATTGATTGTTATTGATGGTCTTGCCATGGATACCTATGGCATGCAAGGTATGTCAAACCCTCTGAACCTAGTAAACCCTAACGATATCGAGAGCTTTACTGTATTGAAGGACGCTTCTGCGACTGCCATCTATGGTAGCCGTGCATCTAATGGTGTCATCATCATTACAACAAAGAAGGGACGCAAAAACATGAAACCTACTATTTCTTATAATGGTAATGTTTCTGTAAGTGCCGTAAAGAACAAATTGGACGTTTTGAGTTCTAGCGAGTTCATTAATTTTGTCAAAGAAAGAAGCGGTCTTGATGGAGAAGCTTGGGAAAAGAGCGATACATATAAGAGCCTCGGTTATTGGAGCGCATACAATACTGATGGCACTCCTGCAGAAGGTGCACAGCATCTCTTCGCCAATACAGACTGGCAGGATGAGATTTATCGCACAGCCGTTTCTACAGACCATAACATCACATTGACAGGTGCTGTCAAGAACTTGCCATACCGTGTATCTTTGGGTTATACCAGCCAACAGGGTATCTTGAAGACTTCAGACTTCGAGCGTTACACTGCCAGCTTGAGTTTGAACCCAACATTCTTCAAGGATCACTTGACTGTGAATTTCAATGCCAAGGGTATGTACTCTAAGACAACATACGCCAACACAAGTGCCCTCGGTGCAGCAGGAGAAATGGATCCAACCAAACCAGTACGTATCGACAGCGAGTTCTACAACCAGAACTTCGGTGGTTTCTTCCAGTACAGCAGCCCGGTTGACCGTAGCGATGACTCTTGGAAATACTCTATCAATTCACTTTCTTGCCGTAACCCTGTGGCTTATCTCAACACAACTGACGACCATGGTAAGGGTAAGGAATTAAGTGGAAACCTGGAATTAGACTACAAGATTCATGGTTTTGAGGACTTGCACCTCCACGTAAACGCTGGTATGGACTTGAAGAGCGGTAAAAGCAACAAGTACTACAGCCGTTACAACTACGACAACTACTATTTCGGTAGCCAGGGATGGAACACCCAGGATACCTACAACTTGTCACTTAATATGTACGCACAGTATCTTAAGGATTTTGCCAAGATTCATCACATCGACGTAATGGGTGGTTATGAGTATCAGCACTTCCATAAGAAGACTGACTATTTTTACTATGGCACTTATCCTGACACCAACAAGGAGCACGCTGGAGAAATCAAGGATCCATCAGAGAACACTCTCTATAAGACAGAGAACTATCTGGTTTCTTTCTTCGGTCGTTTGAACTACTCTTTGGCAGACCGCTACTTGTTGACATTTACCTTGCGTGATGATGGTTCTTCCCGATTCCACAAGGATAATCGTTGGGGCTTGTTCCCATCTGTTGCAGCTGCTTGGAAGATTAAAGAAGAGTCTTTCCTCCGTGATGTTAACGCAGTATCAGACATGAAGCTCCGTCTCGGCTGGGGTAAGACTGGTCAGCAGGAAGGTATTGGCGATTATACATACTTCGCTTCATATACCACCAATAATCTCGGTGCATACTATCCTATCGTTGGTGATGGAGTCACCTATCGTCCAGATGCTTACAACAATGCATTGACATGGGAGAAGACAACAACTTGGAACGCCGGTCTTGACTTGAGTTTCTTGAGAGACCGCATCACCGCTAGCTTCGATTACTATTATCGCAAGACTACCGACTTGATTAATACAGTATATGTATCAGCAGGTAGTAACTTTAAGAATAAGGTTACAAGCAATATCGGTGAGCTCCACAACCAAGGTTTCGAGTTCTCTACCACAGTCCGTCCTATCCAGACCAAGGATTGGAGATGGGAAGTAAACTATAACCTCACATACAACAACAACGAGATTGACAAGCTTGTAGCCAGCGACGATGCCAACTACAAGATTCTTCATGGAGGTTTGGCAGTAGGTGACGCAGGTTCCGACGGTATTCAGGCATGGGCTATCGGTCATCCTGTTTCAGCTTACTACACCTATCAGCAGGTATATGACAAGAATGGTCAGCCTATTGAGGGCGAGTTCGTGGATAGAGATGGTAATGGTACTATCAACTCTGCCGACCGCTACTTCTACAAGAAGGCTGATGCAGATGTCTTGATGGGCTTGAGTTCCAAGTTGATGTACAAGAACTGGGACTTTGGATTCTCACTCCGTGCAAGTCTTGGCAACTACGCATACAACGCAGTAGAGGCAAGTCGTTCTAACATATCTCTGGAGCGTCTCTACAATGGTAACACATGGCATAACGTAACCAGCATGACCATACCAAAGAACTGGCAGTATGTATCTAGCACCGATGCACTTTCTGATTATTTCATTCAGAACGCATCTTTCTTGAAATGTGACAACATCACTTTGGGTTACAGTTTCGAGAAGTTGTTTGGTTTCCCTGTTAGCGGTCGTGTATACGCTACTGCACAGAATGTATTTACCATTACTAAGTATAAAGGTATCGACCCTGAAATCAATGGCGGTTACGATGGCAACATCTACCCACGTCCATTTACAGGTATTCTCGGTATCAACTTGAATTTCTAATTATAAATGTAGAAGCTTTATGAAAATTAATATATTTAAAACTATCATACCTGCTGCGGCTATGGTGCTTACGATGAGCACTACATCTTGTGTTGGTGATCTTGACGTTACGCCAATCAATCCACAGCAGACCATGGATCTCAATGGCGACGCCTTGTTCAACAAGATTTATGCCAGCTTCAGCCTTACAGGTCAAACTGGTCCTAATGGCAGCGGAGATCTTGATGATGTAGATGAAGGACGTTCAGACTATTTCCGTACCAAGTGGTACTTGAATGAGTTCACTTCAGACGAAACACACTGGGTTTGGGCAACAGATGCGGGTATTCCAGAATTGCTTCACAATTCATGGGGTGAGAACTGCACATTCTCTGCAGCTCTCTACAGCAGACTTTATTTCACTATCACACTCTGCAACTTCTATTTGGAACAGAATGTACAGGCTGCAGATGCAGAACAGCGCAATGCAGAAGTACGTTTTATCCGTGCGTTGAATTACTATGACGTTATGGATCTCTATGGTGGAGGTGCCTTTACAGAGCAAGTTTCATCTGAAAAAGCTCCTTACTACAACCGTCAGCAGATGTTCGATTTCATTGAGAGCGAACTGAAGGATTGCGCAGAGAAGATGGCTGAGCCAGGCAAAACTACTTATGGCCGTGCAGACCGTGTAGCAGCTTGGAACTTACTCGCTCGTCTCTACCTCAACGCAGAGGTTTATACAGGTACAGCCCGTTGGGATGATGCTATGACATACGCCAACAAGGTTATCAACAATGGCTACTACCACTTGTGCGAGGAAGGCACAGTCAACCCAACAACCGGTGAGGTTTACTCACCATACCAGATGCTGTTCTTGGCAGACAATAATAAAAATGGTGCTCAGTATGAGAACCTCGTAGTAGGTCTCTTCGATGGTGTAAAAACTAAGAGCTATGGTGGTACTACCTTTTTGATTCAAGGTTCATACTCTAACAAGGTTTCTACAGATGATTACGCTACATCTGGTGCCGACAACAACTGGGGTAAGTGTATCCGCTTACGTAAGCAGCTTGTAGACAAGTTCTTCACAACAACTCCTGCAGAAGCAGCAACCTTGAAGGATATGACAGATGCAGCTCACGATGATCGTGCCCTGTTCTTCAACAAAGGTATCAATGAGTCTGTCACAGACGAAGGCACAGATGAAAATCTAGGTTATAGCTGCGTAAAGTTCCGTAACGTCAACTCTGATGGTAGCAGTAACGCAGACGTTAAATTCGTCAACACCGACTTGCCTGTTATGCGTATAGCAGAAGCATACCTTACTTACGCAGAGGCTTCTATCCGCAAGAATGGTGCAGCAGGAAACACAGATGCTGCTGATAAGATCAACGCTCTCCGCAAACGTGCCAACGCTACACAGAAGAACACTTATACTCTCGATGACGTCTGTGATGAGTGGAGCCGTGAGTTTTGGTTGGAAGGCCGTCGCCGTATGGACTTGATTCGCTTTGGCAAGTTCGCTGGTCAGTCTAAGTACAAATGGGAATGGATGGGCGGTTCTTACGAAGGTAACCAGTTCCCTAGCTACATGAACGTCTTCCCATTGCCAGTTAACGAGTTGTCTAACAACCCTAACTTGAAGCAGAACCCAGAATATTAATTCTATAAAGATTAATGGACATGAAAAAATATATATTAGCATCATTGTTCGCTTGTGTAGCAGCATTCAGCTTCACTTCTTGCGAGGACGACAATGATTCAAACCCAACAATAAGCCAGCCAGAAAGCTTTGTGCTCAACACACCTGCTTATGCTGGCAACGTATACGACTTGGAGCATAGCGACTCACTGGAGTTTACCTATAGCCAGCCAGACTATGGATTCACCGCTGCAGTATCTTACTATACACAGGTTTCTCTCAGCAATGATTGGCGAGCAACCGATGTAGATGCAGATGGTAATGAGGTAAAGTTTGATACTCCTAAGTTCGTAGAAATAGACGGCTTCACAAACAAGGCTAAGGCCAATGTGAAGGCTGAAGATCTCAATAAGGCCATCATGAAGATGGGTGGCTATTCTTCTCCAGATGAAGTTCCTGAGAATACTGAAGTATATGTTAGAATGAGAGCTACTCTCTATTCTGGCTATACTTGCTACTCTAACGTAGTTAAGCTCAATACAAAGCCATACTATAAGGCTTTGACTGCAGCCGACCCAGAGCTTTGGTATCTCATTGGTGGTTGCGTCGGTGATGGCGCATGGGGAGCTGAGATTGGTACATCCGTATTCCCAATGTGTCCTGTTGAGGGCGAGACCTACGACGAAGTAACAGGTAAGGGCGTTCTCACTTATACAGGTTACTTCACACCAGACGCTGGTGGTTTCAAGATTGTGAAGACTCCAGGTGAATGGGCTGACCAGTGGGGTGCTGTCGGTGGCGACATCACTAAGCCTAAGTTGAAGGATGCTAGTGGCGAAGGTGACAACATTAATGTTCCATCTGCCGGTTACTACACCATTACCTTGAACACCAAGACCAACGAGCTTTCTATCGTTGCAGCAGAAAAGGAACCTGCAGAGTATGCTCAAATGTGCATTTCTGGCGCATTCAACGACTGGGGTACTGATACCAAGATGACTCCTGTTGATACATGGGATGGTGCTAAACCACATGTTTGGAAGTACGACCTGACTACAGACACAGATACTGAGGTTAAGTTCCTCGTTGACAGTAGCTGGAATCCAAACTGGGGTGGTTCAGGCTTCCCATACGGATGGGGTGCAAACAATGGTGGAAACATTGCAGTAAAGGCAGGTTCTTACACCGTCATCTTCAACGACATCACAGGTTACTATCACTTCTACAGCAAGTAATAACACTCTAAAAGTAATTGAACAATGAAAAAATCATTAATATATAGTATGATCCTCGCAACTGCTCTTTTCAGCAGTTGCAAGGGCGACTACGATGACTGGGCAGCCCCACAAGGCTATCCACAGGAAGAGGCAAAGAATGTTGCCCTAACAGTAACTCCTTCTGCACCCCTTGACATGGCTACAATAGAAGCCGATTCCATCAACTTGTTCTCTGCCTCTATCGAGAGTCAAGAACCAATGAGCCTCATTGGTTACAAGGTTGAACTTGGCAAAGCTGATGAAGCAGGTGCTATCACTGCCAAGCAGGAACTGAATGCCAGCAACGAAGGTAAAGTTGCCACAGCTGATTTGGTAAGCGCAGTTGAAGCACTCTATGGTAAGGCTCCAGACCAGCGCACTCTACAAACTGTTGTTGTTGCCACCGTAAAACAAAATGGTCAGGCATACTATGCTAAGTCTAATCAGGTTCAGACTTTGGTATCATTGATTAAGCCAAATATTTCTTCTGCTTACTATCTCGTTGGTGATATGCTAGGATGGGATGCAGAAACTATGGTTAAGTTCAGTCATAGTGATACTAACGTATATGACGACCCAGTATTCAAAATTTCGTTTGAGACCACTAAGGATGATCAGTATTGGAAAATCATTCCACAAGAGAATGCCGACGACGGTGAATTATTTACTGATCCTGGTGTTGTCGGTCCAGCAACAGATGGCGATGACTCTATGAGCGGTTCTTTGGTGAACAAGGGTGCTGGTGCAGGTAAGATTGCCAAAGCTGGTAAATATACCATGACCATCAACATGATGGATTATACTTATACCATCGAGGCAGCTCCAACAGAGTTATACATGACTGGTAGCGAATACAATTGGAGTGATTGGAAACAATTGATTCCTGTTAACGAAACTAATGACCAGTACTGGACAGTAGTATATCTCACAGAAGGCGAGCAATTGAAGTTTGCTCCTCAAGCTGACTGGGGTGGCGACTTCGGTTACACTGGCACTACTATCAAGGACGTGGCTGGTGCCAACATTACCAGCAGTTCAGATGGTAACATTGTTGTAGGTAAGGCTGGTTGGTATCTCCTCCATGTAACTAATGGCACAGAGCACATCTTTGAAGTACTTGAGCCAAATGTTTATCTGATTGGTGATACAGCTGGCGAGTGGAATATAAATGCAAGCCATAAGTTTACAGTACCAGCAACAAAGGATGGCGAATTCATATCACCAGCTTTTGCTAAGGACGCAGAACTTCGTATGTGCGTAAGCATTGGCGAACCTGGCGAGTGGTGGAAGACTGAATTTATCATTACAAACGGCAATATTAATTACCGTGGCAGGGGTGGCGACCAAGCTCGCCTGAATGTCAGCGAAGGTCAGAAAGCATATTTGAACTTCACTACAGATGCCGCTAAGGTTCAGTAAGAATTTGTTTCATCATTACAAATACATCGTTCAGATGGCGGCTTTTCGCAAGAGAAGCCGCCATTGTTTTATATGACAACACATGAGAAAAATCATATTATCAACCCTCTTTGTCATAGGCTCTTTGACTACATTTGCCCAACAACGCTTACTGGGTGGCGATATCTCCATGCTTCCAAAGTACGAACAAGCCGGCACCATATACCGTGATGCCAACGGCAAGAAGATAAATGCGCTCAAACTTTTCAAGAAGGAAGGTTGGAACACTATGCGACTTCGCCTCTTCGTTGACCCTAGCCAAGCACCAGGAGAGCACAAGGGCGAAGGTGTTTGCCAAGACCTCAATTATGTGGAAAAACTAGGTAAACGCATCAAGAAGGCAGGTTTCCAACTCATGCTTGACTTCCACTACAGCGATACCTGGGCAGACCCTGGTAAGCAATTTACACCAGCATCCTGGAAGGGAGCGTCTGCTGAAGCCCTAGCCGACAGTGTATATCAATACACCAAGCGAAGCCTCATCGCCATGAAACAAGCTGGAGCTGAGCCAGAACTGATACAAGTGGGCAATGAAATTAGTTTTGGTATGCTTTGGCCAACAGCAAAGACGGTACCTACTGAGGATACCAACTGGCAGGAGTTCCTAACCATGCTGAAAGAAGGTTGCAAAGCTTGCCGAGAAATCTGTCCTAAGGCAAAAATCATTATCCATACAGAGCAAGCAGGAAAATGGAAGAATACCAAGGCGTTCTACGACCGCTTGACAGCAGCCAATCTTGACTACGACATCATCGGATTAAGTTACTACCCGATGTGGCACGACCGCATCCCTGTACTTCACAATACGCTCAACAATCTTGCCAAGCGTTACCCTAACAAGGAAGTTATGATAGTAGAAGCTGCTGCTTACTACTCTCATAAGAACGACAAGTGGACAAAGAATTCCAATGAGTTTTCTGAGTTCTATCCCATTAGTGTAGATGGTCAAACCCAATTCACAAAGGACTTAGTGGAAGAACTCAACAAACATCCACAAGTAACAGGCCTTTTCTGGTGGTTTCCTGAAGAAAACGCATCAGGTAACTCTCAAATCAAAAGTTGGTTAAACCGAGGACTCTTCGACAACGCTACAGGCAAAGCCCTTCCATCTCTCAACGAAATGAAAAAATTCATAAAGAGATAATTCATCATCAATAGGCGGCTCTCAATTCCGGGAGTCGCCTATTTTTTTTTCGTTCTCCTCCCCCTTTTCAAGTATTTTTTCCCTAAAACCTTGGAAGTTACGAGGAAAAGTCGTATCTTTGTCCCCGAATAGCAATATTGCGTCCACGACCTTATAAAGCGTAAGCAGATGGCAAGATTTATAGACCCACGTGTTGACTGGGCTTTCAAGAGGATATTTGGAAGCGAAGACACGAAAGAATGTCTGATAACTTTCCTCAACGGACTGTTTGAAGACGAGTTGGTAATCAAGGACGTGACGTTTGCCAAGACCGAAAAACTTGGCTTGCGCCCCGATGACCGTGGTGTGGTCTTCGATGTCTATTGCGTCACAAACGAGGGCAAGCATGTCATCGTAGAGATGCAGAAGAAAGAGCAGGAATACTTTGCCGACAGGGCATTGTATTACACGGCACGTGCCATTGTGCAGCAAGGCATCCGTGGAATCTGGGACTACCACTTGGCTCCAGTCTATACGGTATGTTTCATGGACTTTGTATCGCAAAGTCCGATACTTAAGGAGTTTCGCACCGATTTGGTGCTCACCGACTTGCAGACACGCCAGCGAGTGTCCGACAGGATGCGTATTGTGTACCTCCAGTTGCCATTGTTCGACAAGCGCACGGAGGCAGAGTGTATGGATATATTTGATTGTTGGATTTATATAGTGAAGAATATGAACATGTTTGAACAGATGCCATTCAGCGAGAAGTATCCAGTCTTCCGCAAGTTGGCAGAAATAGGCGACCTCCGCAAGCTCTCCCGAGAGGAACTAGAGCTGTATGACGAGGACATCAAGAATATGCGTGATATATATGCCACCAGAAAGTTTGACGAAAAAAGAGGTATGGAAAAAGGTATGGCGAAAGGTCGTGCTGAAGGTCGTGCTGAAGGTATGGCGAAAGAAAAGCTAGCCACAGCTCGCCGCCTCCTGTCAATGGGTCTTTCTGATGAACAAGTAGCAACAGCCACCGAACTTCCATTGGAGGAAATCCAGAAAATGAAGGAACAAGCCTGAAACTGGCTGAACTTTTAGAAACTCAAATGAAGGATGAACCGGTGGAAATTTTCCACTGGTTCAATAAACTCAAACATTCTGTAATTGCGCAATCATGATTGCGCAATTACATCAGTAAACTTATTATCTCCTCCCCCTTTTCTAGTATTTTTCCCTAAAATCTTGGGAGTTACGAGGAAAAGTCGTATCTTTGCAGAAGAAAAGCTGCACTCGGCAAATTGAAAGCAAGCTTTCTTGGCGCTCGTTTGCATTTTCTTTGCAGAAGAAAAGCTGCACTCGGCAAATTGAAAGCAAGCTTTCTTGGCGCTCGTTTGCATTTTCTTTGTCCCAAAATCCGTATGCCTTCTGTTAGAAGACCAAATTAAAACATTACTCTATGGA
>OIYQ01000915.1_pt1 | contig 11569 bp, 9 predicted proteins | sample 1588311 | NCBI WGS metagenome assembly OIYQ01 (sample SAMN03283244) | human gut metagenome | biome: human-associated habitat; material: feces | host: Homo sapiens | place: Peru | collected 2012
CTTCCTGCAAAATTTCGCGGGTCTCGTCGGTGGTAATGGCATCCAGGCCGCAGCCGAAGGATACCAGCTGCACCAGGTCCATATCCGGCTGAGTGGTGCAGTATTTGGCGGCAGCATACAGGCGGCTGTGGTAGGTCCACTGGTTCAGCACGGCGGTATCAAACTTTTCTTCATAGCAGCTGACGGAATCTTCCGTTACCACGGCAGCGCCCTGGCGGATGATCAGCTTATCAATGCCATGGTTGACCTCCGGGTCCACATGGTAAGGGCGGCCCGCCAGCACGATGATCCGCTTGCCCTCGCGGCGGGCAGTGTCGATGATCTCGCTGCCCTTGACGCGGATCTGCGCCATGTGGGCCTCGTGCTCGGCGTAGGCGGCATCTGCGGCCGCCTGCACTTCCTTCTCGGAGATGCCGCCGAAATACTTGGGCAGCACGTCCTTCGCCATCTTGTGGACGAAGTCCTTCGGACGGTGGATGCCGACGTAGTCGTAGATGAACTTCTGGCCTTCCAGCTCGGGGCAGTTGCCGGCGAGGACTTCGGGATAATAGGCCACGACGGGGCAGTTGTAGTGGTTGTCGCCCAGACCCTCGTCGAAGTTATAGGTCAAGCAGGGGTAGAAGATGGCGTCCAGCTTCATCTGGCTCAGAGCCTTGATGTGACCATGGCTGAGCTTGGCCGGGAAGCAGGCGGTATCGCTGGGGATGGTAGCCTGACCGGCCAGATACAGCCCCCGGCTAGACACCGGGCTGGTGTGGACGGCAAAGCCGAGCTTGGTCCAGAAGGCGTGCCAGAAGGGCAGCATCTCGTACATGTTCAGGCAGAGCGGGATGCCGATGGAGCCGCGCTTGCCGGGCACCGGCTTGTAGCCTGCCAGGAGCTGCTGCTTGTAGGCATAGAGGTTCAGGCTGTTGTCCTCGCTCTTGCCGGTCACGGGCTTATCGCAGCGGTTGCCGGAGATGAACTTGCGGCCATCGGCGAAGGTGTTCACGGTGAGCTGGCAGTGGTTGCCGCAGCCGCCGCACTTGACGCTGACGACCTTCTGGTCGAAGCTCTTCAGCTCCTCCAGCGTCATCATGGAGGAAGTCTCCCTGTGGTTCTTGGTGCTTTGGCGCAGGCCGAACAGCGCTGCACCGTAAGCACCCATCAGGCCCGCGATGTCGGGGCGGATGACCTCGACGCCCATCTCCTTCTCGAAGGCGCGGAGGACGGCCTCATTGTAGAAGGTGCCGCCCTGCACGACGATCTTGCGGCCCAGCTCTTCGGGGCTGGACGCGCGGATGACCTTGTACAGCGCATTCTTGACGACGCTGATGGACAGACCGGCCGAGATGTTCTGGATGGATGCGCCGTCCTTCTGGGCCTGCTTCACCGAGCTGTTCATGAAGACGGTGCAGCGGCTGCCCAAGTCCACCGGGCGGTCGGCAAACAGGCCCAGTGCGGCGAACTCCTTGACATCATAGCCCAGCGCCTGCGCGAAGGTCTGCAAAAAGCTGCCGCAGCCGGAGGAACAGGCTTCGTTCAGGAAGATGTTGCTGATGGCACCATCCTCGATCTTGAAGCACTTCATATCCTGGCCGCCGATATCAATGATGAAGTCCACATCGGGCATAAAATACTTGGCGGCGGTGAAGTGCGCCACCGTCTCCACCAGACCGTAATCGCAGCGGAAGGCATTCTTGACCAGCTCTTCGCCGTAGCCGGTGGTGGTCACGCTGGCCACCTGCAGGCCGGGGTGCTCCTGATAGATCTTGATGAGCTGCTCTTTGATGAGGGGCAGCGGGTTGCCGAGGTTCGGCTGATAGTTGGTGTACAGGATCTGGCTCTTCTCGTCCACGACCACCAGCTTGACGGTGGTGGAGCCGGAGTCGATGCCGATGTGCACGGGGCCGCACTGTGCGCTGAAGGGCACATGTGGCACGCTGTGGGACATGTGGCGGGCATGGAAGGCCTCGTACTCTTCCTTGTTGGCGAAGAGCGGAGGCTCGCTGGCGTAGGTCGCCGTAGCGGCGTACTCATCCAGTGCCCCGGCCACCTTGGAGAGGTCAAACTCTTTGTCTGCATAGAGCGCCGCACCCAGTGCCACATACAGCAGGCTGTTCTCCGGGCAGATGCCGGTAACACCCAGCGCCTCGTCGAAGCTCTTGCGCAGCACAGTGCTGAAGGTCAGCGGGCCGCCGAGGTAGAGGATGTTGCCCTGAATGGGGCGGCCCTGTGCCAGACCGGCAATGGTCTGGTTGACGACCGCCTTGTAGATGCTGGCGGCGATGTCCTCGGTGCGGGCACCCTGATTGATGAGGGGCTGCACATCGCTCTTGGCGAACACGCCGCAGCGGGAAGCGATGGTGTAGGTGCGCTCAGCCTTTTCGGCGGCTTTGTTCATCTCGTCAGCGCTCATCTTCAGCAGAGTGGCCATCTGGTCGATGAACGCACCGGTGCCGCCGGCGCAGCTGCCGTTCATGCGGACTTCGGTGCCGTTGGTCAGGAACAGGATCTTCGCGTCCTCACCGCCCAGCTCAATGACGCAGTCCGTTGCGGGAACGAACCGCTTGACCGCCACGCGGGTGGAGAACACCTCCTGCACGAAGGGCACCCCGCAGCTGTCTGCCAGGCCCATGCCCGCCGAGCCGGAAATGCTCAGCAGCGCCTTCTGGCCGTGCAGCTGCTCGGCGTCGATCCGGCGCAGCAGCTCCTGCGCCTTTTCCAGGATATGGCTGTAATGACGTTCATATGTCGAATATAAAATCGAATCGTGTTCATCCAGCACCACGCACTTGATGGTGGTACTGCCGATGTCAAGACCTACTCTCACGTTTTTCTTTCCTCCTGAAGGAACTTCCTGCCAGTTTTCGGGCAGGGCCGCTCTGCCGTGCTCTGCCCGAAAAGTAGTTCGTTAGCGAATCATTTGCAGGACTCGCATACAGTTGTATTATACTCAAAACCGCGAAAACAATCAATTGGTGTTCTCCATTTTACACGCAAAAAATAGTATTTTCCGCTCATAAAGTTAAACATTTTGTTAATTTCACGGAACTTTCGGCCGTATTTTTCCATAAAACAGCTAAGATTCTTTACTGAGAGTGGATTTTGGCAGACAAAACGCGCTGCGCATCGGTGGGCAGTCCATCCTGCCCGATGCGCAGCGCGTTCATGATCACATTGCAAGATATTCTTCTACCGCCTTGTCCAGCAGCCGCCCCAGGACGGCTTCGTAGTCATCTCCCAGGGACTTTGCCTTTTCCATCGTCTTGGGAGAGACATACACTGTCAGCGGCTTTCCGCTGTACGGCTTTTTTCTACGAGCTTGACGGAACGCCTGTTCCATCGTTTCATCCAGCTCCGGCGAATCTTCATCGTAAGTGATCGGAAGTGTTCTGGCTGTTTCCAGTTCCTTTTTTTCTTTCTCTGAAAGTACTGCTTCCCGTAGTTCAAAGTTCACCATAATACAGCCTCCTCTCCTTCGGCGTTGCAAGACGCGCTGAGATCAATCGGATCTTTGGCGTCCGCTCGGTATAAACCACGAACAGGATCTCTCCCGCCCGGCCGATCGTGATATAACGGTCTTCCTCCGTGCTATGGACTTCGTCGTAGATTTCAAGCCGATCTTCGTCCAGAAACACTTTTGCCGCTGTCTCAAATGAAATGCCGTGCTTTTCCAGATTGATCTCTGCTTTTTTCTCATCCCACTCAAAGTGCAACATTCCATCACCTCGTCGTGGATAGTATATCACGATTTGCGGTCTTTTTCAACTCACAGGTCAATTCCCTGAGTGCCTGCGGGTGAGCAGATACAGCTCGCGGCGGAGCTGATGCTGCAGCGCGGTGGTGCTGTGCTCGTCCGGGTGGGACGGCTGCGAGCGGAACTCGACCGTCGTTTCGATGGGGAACGGCCGGGTGGGCAGCGGCAGTGTCAGCTCTGCCCGGACACCCTGCGGTGTGCGGGGCAGCAGGGCAAGCTCCCAGCCCAGCTGGCGGCAATACCGGCGGCAGAGCAGCAGCCCCGCCTGCGCACCGCCCAGAAAGCGGCGGCGGTTTTCGAGCCAGCCCTCCCCTTCCGGCAGGCCGCAGCCATCGTCCTCGATGGTCAGGCGGATGTCCTGCCCGGTCTGCCGCAGGCACACCCGGATGTTCCCGCCGGGTGCGGCGGCACGCAGGGCGTTTGAAAGCAGGTGGAAGCAGATCTGTTCGGCCATTTCCCGGTCGCCCCAGACAAGGCACTGCTCCAGCCCGCCGCAGTCTACGGTGAGCTTCGTGCTGCTCTGGGCGTCGATCTCGCCGCGCAGCCCTTCCAGCTGCGCCAGCAGGCGGCACAGGTCCACCGGCCGCTTCTGCACCGGTTCCTCCGGGGCCGAAAGCTCCATCAACTCCCGGAACGTCCGTTCCAGCCGGGCTGCTTCCTGCTCCATGTCCTCCAGCGCCTGGGCCGTGCGGGCATCCTTCAGCGGCTGTAAGTGCATCTGTAAATATTCCCGGTTCTGTTCCAGCAGGCGCAGTGAGTGCAGAAACGCTGTTTCCAACTGTTTTTGCGGAAATCCCGCTTCGTCCTGCCTGCACATATCCACCGTTCCTCCTTACCGCTGTTCCCGCACGATGATGCCGCGCCGCAGCACGGTCTGCTGCAGCGAATAGACCAGCCTGCCGGTGGTGACTTTGAGCCCGGTCAGGCCGTTTTCCGCCTTGAAGTGCTCCCATTCCACCGGGTGCCGTGTCTCCAGCCCTTCGACCAGACGGCGCAGGCCGCTGTCCACAGCGGCCACCGTGATGTGATATTGTTCCGCGACACCCTGCAAGATCTCTTTGCGGAGCGCCAGTTTTCCATCGGCTGAACAGGCGATCTGTACCGCCAGCGTGAGGTATTCGCAATTGGTGTCCGGCTGCGGAAGCTTCCACAGCTCGTACAGGTGGGTGCAGAACCGCTCGATCTGCATCGAGTTCCGGCCGGGGACGCCCAGCAGCCCCCGCAGAAGATCCCGCAGATGGTCGTGCCCGACGCCGTAAAAACGGCTGCCCGGCTGCAGGTGGGCGGCGGTGATATCGTCGGCCCAACCGTCGCCCTGCAGCAGGAGCGGCGGGTGGCTGGGCAGGCGGTTGAGCTTTTCGAGGAAGGTCAGGCTGTCCATATCCTCCAGCTGGCTGCTCAGCACCAGCACATCAAAGCACCGCTCCTGCCGCAGCGCCTGCAGGACCGGCTCCCCGCTCTGGAAGCAGGTGCATCGGATGATGGTGCTCTGCTCTTCCAGATAAAACTTCCGGATGCGGAGTTCCCGGTCGTCGTAGCTCATCAGAGCGACGCGCAGGTTCTCCGCATCCCGCTCACCGGGCACCTGCGGCACCTCCGTTCTGCTCTGCTTCCAGCACCGGGAGCCAGTCTGCGATCACATCGCCCCAGATCTCTGGCTGCACGGCATTTTCACACAGATATTGCAGCAACCGGTAGCCTGCCTCCGGATGCAGCGGAACAAACTCGCTGACCTGCTGTTCCCGCTCGCCCTTCCGGTCCAGCGTCAGGTGGCAGCCGCCTTCTGACGCATCCAGCGCGTAGACCAGCGTATACGCGGCCTGATAGCCCTTGATCGACGAGAACTGCCGGATCAGCGGGGCATACGTTCGTTCCATAAAAGACTCCTCCTTGCTGCTATGGTTGCCATAATCTTCCGGTCTATGGCTTTTCATTCCTATTTTATAGAGCAGCACAGAGAGATGCAATCCCCTAAAAAGCGTCAAAATGTGTCGTTTTGGTGGTTGCTCTGCCCGGTTCACCTCGCGTTTTTCGCCAGAGAAAAGCCGATGGAAACTGCTTTTCTTTGTCAAGGATACCACCTTTTCCGCCCAAAAGCAAGGGACCGTAATTTTCTCTTATCTTCCAGAACTCCCCTGTCGGGAGCCGGCGGAATGCCACGATTTGTTCACATTTTTCTGATAAAATAAAGTGATATTTTTGTTCCGGCGGCTTTGGCACTCCCCTCAGCCGTGTTTGCAGAAAGGCAGAATCCATGCTTCAACTCAAAAAGATCCACAAGCAGTACAAGACCGGCGACCTGGTCCAGACAGCCCTTGACAAGGTCAGCCTGAGCCTCCGCGACTGCGAGTTCGTCGCCATCCTTGGCCCCAGCGGCTCCGGCAAGACCACCCTGCTGAACATCATCGGCGGTCTGGACCGGTACGACAGCGGCGACCTCATCATCAACGGCATCTCCACCAAAAAGTACACCGACCGCGACTGGGACTCCTACCGCAACCACACCATCGGCTTCGTGTTCCAGAGCTACAACCTCATCCCCCACCAGACCGTGCTGGCCAACGTGGAGCTGGCACTGACCATCTCCGGCGTATCGGGTGCCGAGCGCCGCCGCCGGGCCACCGAGGCACTGCAGAAAGTGGGTCTGGGCAACCAGCTGCACAAGCACCCCACTGAGATGTCCGGCGGCCAGATGCAGCGGGTGGCCATCGCCCGCGCCCTCGTCAACGACCCGGACATCCTGCTGGCCGACGAACCCACCGGCGCACTGGACAGCGAGACCAGCATCCAGGTCATGGAGCTGCTGAAGGAAGTGGCCAAAGACCGCCTCGTCGTCATGGTCACCCACAACCCGGAGCTGGCCCACCAGTACGCCACCCGCATCGTCCAGCTGAAGGACGGCGTCATCCGCTCCGACACCGACCCCTTCGAGCCGGACAGCGCCCAGCTTGCCCCGCCGGTGCACAAGAGCATGGGCCGCTCGTCCATGTCTCCCCTCACCTCGCTGAGCCTGAGCTTCAACAATCTGCTGACCAAAAAGGCCCGCACCCTGCTCACGGCCTTTGCCGGTTCCATCGGCATCATCGGCATCGCGCTCATCATCTCCCTGTCGGCAGGCGTCAACCAGTATATCGACGACACCGAACGCTCCACCCTGTCCGAATATCCGCTGCAAATTCTCAGCAGCGGCATGGACCTGACCTCGATGCTCACCTCCGGCTCGCCGGCATCCGCTTCCGGCACGACCGCCGAGGAAGGGATGGTCCCGGTGCGGCAGCTCATCACCCAGATGGTAGCGGGCATCACCTCCAACGACCTGAAGTCCCTCAAGACCTATCTCGAAAGCGACGACTGCACCATTGCCGAGGATGCCACCTCCATCGAGTATTCTTATAATGCGCAGCCCCAGATCTACCGGGAAGACGCCGATGGCTCCATCCGTCAGGTAAACCCGGATTCCTCCCTCTCCAGCCTGGGCATCAGCTCCACAAGCTCCACCAACAGCATGATGTCCTCCATGATGAACACCAGCGTGTTCTATCAGCTGCCCGAAAGCGATGAACTCTACAACTCCCAGTACGAGGTCAAGGCGGGCCGCTGGCCGGAGAAGTACAACGAATGCGTTGCCGTGCTGGGTGCCGACGGCACCATCACCGACTATGCGCTGTATGCCCTCGGCCTGCGGGACAGCGCCGAGCTGGACAAGATGATCCAGCAGTTTGCCCAGAACCAGAACGTCGATGTCCCCACCGACTTCAAGACCTATCGGTACAGCGATTTCATCGGCATCCAGTTCAAACTGGTCAACGCGGCCGACCGCTATCTGCGTGACGACGACCACAACGCCTGGGTGGACAAGTCCGACGACAAGGACTTCATGAAGAGCCTTGTCGCATCCAGCGAGACCCTGACCGTGGTGGGCGTCGTGCAGCCCAAAGAGGATGCCTCTGCTTCCATGCTGTCCTCCGGCATCGCCTATCCGGCCGCCCTCACCCAGCACGTCATCGCCGCCGCAGCCGACTCTCAGATGGTCAAAGACCAGCTGGCCTCCCCTGCCATCAATGTGATGAACGGCGAGCCCTTCGGCACCGAAGACGCTTCCGCCTTTGATATGAGCAGCCTGTTCCGCATCGACACCGACATGCTCAAGAGCGCCTTCCAGTTCGACACCAGCAAGCTGAATTTCGACCTCAGCGGTGCATTCGATTTGGACAACGGTTCGGTCGATCTCGGCTCGCTGCTCGACCCCGACGATTTCCAGCTGGATCTGGATCTGACCGAAACGCCTGACCTGGACATGAGCACCCTGACCGACCTCTTTGCCAACATGGACCTTTCCGTCTCCGAAGACAAGATGCAGGAGCTGGCCCAGAAGGTTCTGGTCGGCTACAAGGACTATGTCATCGGGAACGGCATCCTGAACCTGAACAAGATCAGCTTCTCCCAGTACCTCAAGAGCGATGCTTTCAAGACCCTGATAAACGACGCCATGGGCGAATTGTTCGACCAGGACGCCCTGCAGGCCCAGTTCTCGGAGGCCATGCAGACGGCGATGTCCACCCTCATGGAAAGCTACTCGTCGCAGATCTCCGAGACGCTGCAGGCTCAGCTGGGCAGCGCGATGCAGACGGCCATGACCAAGCTGATGACCCAGATGAGCCAGAACATCCAGAGCCAGATGCAGCAGAACTTCTCCCAGCTGGGCAGCCAGATGGAGAGCGCGCTGAAGATCGACGCCACAGCCTTCCAGAAGGCCATCCAGTTCAACATGAGCGAGGACGACCTGACCGACCTGATGAAGTCGGCCATGCTCTCCTCCACCGCCACCTACGACAGCAACCTGCAGACGCTGGGTTATGCCGACCTCGACGCCCCCAGCCAGATCAAGATCTATCCGCAGGACTTTGACCACAAGGCGTCCGTCGTGGCCAAACTCGACGCCTATAACGACAACATGCGGTCCCAGGGCGCGGACGACAAGGTCATCCAGTACACCGACGTCGTCGGCACCCTGATGACCTCCGTGACCGAGATCATCAACATGATCTCCAACATGCTGGTCGCCTTCGTCTCCATCTCGCTGGTGGTCTCGTCCATCATGATCGGCGTCATCACCTATATCAGCGTGCTTGAACGCCGCAAGGAGATCGGCATCCTGCGTGCCATCGGCGCGTCCAAGCGGAACATCTCCGAGGTGTTCAACGCCGAGACCTTCATCATCGGCCTGTGCTCCGGCGTGATGGGCGTCGTGCTGAGCGAGATCCTGCTCATCCCCGGCAATATGCTCATCCAGAAAATCTCCAACGGCACCAACGTGGTCGCCCGTCTGCCGCTGAACGCAGCCCTTGTGCTGATCGTTCTGGCCACCGTGCTGACCATCCTCGGCGGCTTCATCCCCGCCAAGGGCGCTTCCCGTTCCGACCCCGTCAAGGCCCTGCGGTCGGAATAAGCCGCTGAAAAAGAAAGACCCTCTCCGTCATTGCTTCGCAATGCCACCTCTCCCGATGGGCGAGGTCTTGTGCTGTATTTTACGGCACAAGAAAAGCTCCCCCTTTCGGGGGAGCTGGTGAACGAAGTGAGACTGAGAGGGTTTTCTATTTTACCACTCGGTGTCGTCGGCCCCATCCGCACCCACGGTGGTGGCGACTTTGGCGCGGCGGAACATGCTCTCCACCACAGCGCAGTACTTATCGGCCAGGCAGACGATGATGGCTTCGCGGCAGGTGGGCACATGCCGGAAGGTCAGCGGCCACATGTGGCTCTGGATGATGTCCTGCTCCTTCTTCGTGATGTGGAAGTAGTGCTCCGCATTCACGCAGGCCGAGCCGGGGTGCGAAAAGCCGTGCATCTCAAACAGGCGGCGGATGCCATGGAAGCTGCTCGTCTTGTGCCAGTCGTACAGGTAGAAATCGTGCAGAAAGCCGCCCACCGCCAGCGCGGTCTCGTCGGCACCCAGATGGAAGCGGCGGTTGAGCCAGAAGCTGACCAGCACCACATTTTTGCAGTGCTGATAGGTGGTCACGTCGCCATGCTGGATGAACTCCCGCATCTCCTGCACTTTGGGATGGTGGTCGTACTGTTCCAGAATGGCGTAAAGCTGCTCACGTTCAGTCTGAGAAAGCTGCATTGCTTGGGGTCCCTTTCCTCTTAAAAATCAACATCAGGAGCGGAGCTGGACGGGGTTGGAATTGCCGAAATTCTCAGCGCTGCTGGGGTTCTCGCGCTTCAGGCTCATGTCCACCAGATACTGCCGGCTGCCGTCGCCCATGGCGTCCAGCTCCGCGAGCTTGGCCTTGGCGGACTCCACATCCGGATACCACTGGATGAGGAAGAAGTTCTCTGCCTCGACGCCGTAATAGATCCACTGGCCGTCTGCCCGGAGCAGGTCGTCCAGATGGTCCACCTCTTCGCCGTCCGGCAGACCGAGGCCTTCCTCGGCATAAAGACTCTCCGGCTCCACCTGGAGCACCTCGATCACCTGAATGGCGCTCTGAAGATATTCATCCTGCGAGATGCTCTTGTCGGAGAGCTCCCAGCCCGTCAGGAATGCCTGCATCATCAGGTTCTTGACAGAAATTTCCGGCCGCATTGCCATAAATGTTCCCTCTTCCTTCCGGGCGGTGTGCCCGGCGTTTGTTTTCGCTGACCAGTATACGCTAAAATTTGTTGCAGGTCAACTATTTTTTCATGAATTTTTTGTAGAACTGTACAAATCCAGTTTATTCCAGATGGAAGTCGAAGGTGTCGTTCAGCCATTCCACCGCCAGCTGCACCCAGTGGGCGCGGTGGGCGCTGGCGGCATCCACCTCTGCGGTGGAGATGCTGGTACCGTGGACCCCCTTCTCGAACAGATGCGCCTCACAGGAGACATGGTTCTTCCGCAGCGCTGCAAGGAGGAGCAGGGTGTTTTCCACCGGGACGGTGGCGTCCTCCATCGTGTGCCAGACGAAGACCGGCGGCGTATCCGGCGTGATCTTCCCTTCCAGCCCAAATCTCTGGTGCTCCGCCCGGTCTTCGCTGCCCGAAAGCTGCACGAAACTGCCCCGGTGGGCATACTCCCCCGCCGTGATGACCGGATAGGCCAGCAGCACGGCGTCCGGCTTCCGGCTGCGGTCTGCCGCCTCGCCGGGGCAGTCGAGCACCGCACCGGACAGCGCCAGGTGCCCGCCCGCCGAAAAGCCGCAAACGGCGATCCGGTCCGGCAGGATGCCCCAGCGTTCTGCGTTCTGCCGCAGCAGCCCGATGGCCGCGCGGAGCTGGCGCAGCGGCTGGTGATCCCGTGCCCCCTCGCCCACGCTGTAGGTCAGCACAGCAGCGTGATACCCCGCCGCTGCAAACTGCAGCGCCACCGGGTCGGCCTCGCGGGCACTGACGTGTTCGTACCCGCCGCCGGGCACCACCAGCACCAGCGGACGGCGCAGGGCGTTCGGCATGGCCGGGGCCGGGCTGCGCAGATAAAGTTCCAGCTTCCCTCCACCGGGAAGCGCACACATTTCAAACTGCATCGAAGTCATCCTTTCCGACTTTGTCGGGACTATTATAATGGGTTTGGAGCTGGAATGCAAAGAGAACCGCAAACATTTCTGAACTTTTTATGAAACCCCTTGATTTTTGATGCGAAGCGGTGTATATTAGCACTCGAAAGTTATGAGTGCTAAGCCGTCATCCAGAACTCCGGCTTTCTGGCACCGAATCTGAACAAAAGAGGTTTTGTATTATGGCGAAGAAAGAATTTCAGGCGGAAAGCAAAAAGCTGATGGACATGATGATCAACTCCATCTACACCAACAAGGAGATCTTCCTGCGTGAGCTGATCTCCAACGCTTCGGA
>OIYQ01000916.1_pt1 | contig 11564 bp, 8 predicted proteins | sample 1588311 | NCBI WGS metagenome assembly OIYQ01 (sample SAMN03283244) | human gut metagenome | biome: human-associated habitat; material: feces | host: Homo sapiens | place: Peru | collected 2012
TCGGTGACTCCCCAGGCATGAATCAGTTTCGCTGCCTCATGGGCATCTTTCAGACCCGTGATGGTTTCCATTTCTGTCTCGTTTACCTTCAGATAGTAGGTATGCTTCAGTACCTTCAACTTCTCTTTCCAGTCGATAGGATACACCTTCTCGTCTCTCACCTCGCGCAGATAACCCTGAACGTCGATGGAAACCCTTCCCTTGCGAGACAGATATTCCACAACCTCTGTTGGAAAATCGTCAGCCAACAGACTACCTAAATGGAAAACCTTGGCATCTACATGTTCCAACTGCTGGATGGTAAACGGATCGGCCTTTGCCAATACGCGCTGATTGCGCTCATTCTGGTTTTCTCCATAGATATTCTCGAAGAATACGGTGTTGCGGGAGGCATTCATCGATACGTCGATGCCAGCCTTGAGCATCTTCTCTACTGGTTCCTTTTCTGTAGGATCCATGGCTGTAACCAATGAAAAAGTTACATTTTTGGGAAGCTGGTTGATGGCATACGAGAAATAGAATGAGGTGCCGCCAGCCATATAGACGGTACGGTTTGGAGTCACAATCTTGTCTTTGGTGATGTGACCGATACAACAGATATCTTTCATTATAATCGTTTTTGTTTCTGATGAGCTGAGCCTTCACAGGAGGCTCACTTCTTTGTTCTTTTTGCAAAACGGTTGCAAAGTTACTAAAAAACCGGGAAAAAGAAAAAGTTTTCTTACTGTTTCTGAGAAATAAAATCGATTTTATTTTGTTTTGTCCCTGATTCTGATTACCTTTGCACTCGAAATTGAATAAAAACTCAATAAAAACAACTATTGATAGATTTAGATCATGTGGTTTGATGGATTAATCAACGTACATTCGGCGGTGCAGGGCATCGTCATTCTTTCCTTGATTTGTACTTTGGGTCTTGCGCTTGGTAAGCTCCATATCAAAGGCATATCATTGGGAATCGCTTTCGTCTTTTTCGTGGGAATCGTAGCCGGACATCTCGGTCTGACTGTCGATCACAATATGCTGGAGTTTGCTGAAAGCTTTGGTCTCACCATGTTTGTCTATGTGCTCGGACTCTACGTGGGTCCTAACTTCTTTGGTTCCATGCGGCATGAGGGTATTTCGCTCAACCTCTGGAGTATGGCGGTCATCTTGGTGGGCACGCTCTTCTCACTGCTCCTGTGCTGGGTGCTTCCTGTGAGTTTGCCGGATATGGTGGGCATCCTCTGTGGTGCTACTACCAATACACCTGCGCTCGGTGCTGCCCAACAGGCTTTGCAACAGTTGGGCATGCCGAGTGGTGGTGCTGCCTTGGGCTGTGCGGTCACTTATCCCTTGGGCGTTGTGGGTGTCATTTTAGCGATGATGCTGTTGCGCAAACTCTTTGTGAAGCCTGAGGATCTGCAAATCAGAAGCAATGATGATGACGACCATACTTCCATCGGACAGTATCTGATTGTAAATCCGGCACTCAATGGTAATACAATTGCTGAAATCTCCATGCTCACTCACCGTAAGTTTATCATCTCTCGTGTCTGGCGTGGTGAACAGGTGATTGTGCCACAAGCTGATACCGTGCTTCATACAGGCGATAATGTGCTGGTGGTGACGAATAAGGACGAGGTGTCTGCCATGCAGATTCTCTTCGGTAAGAAAGTGGATAAGGAGTGGAATAATGATAAGGTGGACTGGAATGCCATTGATGCCAAGGTGGAAAGCCGCATCATCGTGGTTACCCGTCCGGGACTCAATGGTAAGCGACTCGGACATCTTCAGATGCGCAACAGCTATGGTGTGAATGTGAGCCGTGTGCTCCGTGGTGATATCCGACTGTTGGCTACCGATGATTTGCGACTTCAGTATGGCGACCGCCTTACGGTAGTGGGCGATCCTACCAGTATCGATCATGTGGAACAGTTCTTGGGTAATGCTGTCAAGACACTCAACGAACCTAACTTGGGTGCTATCTTCCTCGGAATCATCTTAGGTCTTGCCGTTGGCACGATTCCGTTTAACATCCCTGGCATGTCTGCTCCAGTACGTCTCGGTATTGCCGGTGGACCTATCGTGATGGGTATTCTGATTGGTGCTTTGGGACCTCGTGTGCATTTCATTTCCTATATGACTCGCAGTGCAGGTTTGATGTTGCGCGAATTGGGTCTTGCCTTGTATTTAGCGTGCTTGGGTTTGGAGGCTGGCGGTCAGTTTTTTGAGACTGTTGTCCGTCCCGAAGGTCTGATGTGGGTAGGCATCGGCTTCCTCATTACACTGGTTCCTGTAGTCATCGTGGGTTTCATCATTCTGAAAACCAAGAAGTATGATTTCGGAAGCATCTGTGGCATCCTCTGTGGAAGTATGGCCAATCCGATGGCGCTGAATTATGCCAATGATACCTTGGATGGGGATACGCCAAGTATCACTTACGCTACGGTTTATCCCCTGGGCATGTTTGTCAGAGTGATTATCGCTCAGATTCTCGTTATGTTCTTTGTCTGATAACCATCAGCGTAGTTATCAGGCAAAGGGCAGGTTACCAGAAAAGGGGTGACTATCTGAAGAGGGAGAAGTTGACGCTGCCGTAACTTCTGTGCTCTAAAAATCTCGGATGGGCGGAAAAGTCATGGTTCTTTCCATGCTCGAAAACGAAGATGCCGTCCTCGTTGAGCAGCTCGCCGTTTAATACTAAGTCTGGAATCTTTGCTAGGTCTTCCAAAGCATAAGGAGGATCGGCAAAGATGAAGTCGAACTTCTGGTGGCAGGATTTCAGGAAGCGGAACACATCGCCACGTACCAGGATGTCTCTGTCTTCATTGAGCTTCTTGAAACATTGGCGGATGAAATTGGCATGATCACGGTCGGCTTCTACGCTTACCACTTGCTTGCAACCGCGCGATACGAGTTCCAAGGAGATGCTTCCTGTTCCTGCGAAAAGGTCGAGGGCAGTGGCATCTTCAAAGTCAATGTAACCCTGGAGCACATTGAAGATGTTCTCCTTGGCGAAGTCTGTGGTAGGGCGCGCCTTGAATGTACGGGGAATGTCAAAATGGCGTCCCTTATATTCTCCTGTAATGATTCTCATATTTCTTTTTGTTTATCAATCTGATTCTTTCTTTATTTGCTCAAGTATAGAGCTAACAGGTCGAATGGCATGCCTTTTATCTCTGTGATAGGGGCACGGTTGAACTCTGCACAAGGATTCAGCACACTCACCTTTCTGATATAGAGTTTGATGTTGTAGAGAAGCCATTCTTTGTCTGGAATATCGCCTACGAGATGCAGTTCGTCCTGCTGCTGGTCCATTCCCAACTGTTTCCATACATACATCATGAAATAGATGGCATCCTTTGGGTGGGGTGCCTCGAATGAATTGAAGAACTTGAAACGGTTCTTTTCAAAACTGAAGATATCCACCTTCTTGTCATGGAAATAGGCAAACAACTTACGTCTGATTCCTGCGAAACTGCGCTGGTGAAGGTAGTTCCATACGGGTTGTAGGATTGGGGTGAAGCGCACATTGCTGAAATTGTCTTCTACCACCAATTTCAAGTCCTTGTTGATAGGGAAGATGGCCACAACATTCAGTGATGGCTGCACCCGATAGTGAAGAGCATCACTGCCGTGCTTCGTGAAAGCATGCTGGTAGAGGGTGGCGAGGTCTTCCTCCTTGAATTCTTCTACCGGTACGATGAGTACTGGTGTATCTATATAGACTCTTACCTTCGAATATCCTCTTTGCAGCAAGTCACTCTCCTTGAAAGCCTGACGCAGGTTTGCCGCCATGGAGACTCCACTTTTCACCGTGTAAGGTTCGTATATTACTTGATGCTCGGCTTCTCTGTTCACGACGGAAAAGCTGAGTGTATTGTTGCTCACGCGGATAGTGAGTCGGGCTTGTTGCCAATTCTTGTTGTTACCAGTTACCTGCATTGTTGTTGTCTGTTGTAATGTCACCTATCTTTAGTCCAGGATATGCTCCTGAAATCATTGCATTGTCTATGAGTTCCTGTACGGCATTCTCGTCCAGTCCGTTGAGGAAGTCTTCATAAGAGGCACCGCATTCCATCAGCGGAATCTGCTTGCCGCTCTTGCTGACGATGGTTGTGGCAGAGAGCGTAAACTTCTTTCCGTCAGAATAGGGGATATACTGTAGGGATTCCTGCAGATATTTTCCCTTGATGAGTGTCTGGAAATCCCCCGAGTAGCCTCCGTGCCGTGCCTTATATCTCTCTTCTGCCGTACGTATTTTCATAAGTGTTTCCTTCACCGCCTTTTCCCGTTCTTGCTTGGCAGACTGGAAACGGAGCGGCTGAGAGATACTCAGCGTGCAGAGTACTAAAAGCACGATGACGCATGCCCCCAATATATAATTTATGTTTATTTTTCGTTTCATTTCAAAAAGTATTGTTACTTTTGCAAGTGCAAAGATACAAAATGTTTTTGAAATATGGTCAAAGAAGAGTTAAAATATCAGATATTACAACAATTTGGGTTTCAGCCAACTTCTGAACAGGCGCATGCCCTGGAGGTTTTTGCTCAATTCCTCACAGATACGACCCCTCATTGTGCGATGATTCTGCGAGGTTCTGCGGGTACGGGTAAGACTTCCCTCTCGGGTGCTATCGTACGTACCTTGCAGGCTATCTGTCAGAAGGTCATGCTTTTAGCTCCTACGGGTAGGGCGGCTAAGGTATTCTCGCTTAACAGCGGTTGCCCTGCCTATACCATTCATCGCCGTATCTACCGTGAGAAATCTTTTGCCGGTGTGGATGGAAAATTCAATCTGAATGATAATCTCTATACCGACACCTTGTTTATGGTGGATGAGGCTTCCATGGTTTCTAATCTCGGATTGGGCGATGGCAATTTCGGAAGTGGCTTTTTGCTGGACGACCTGGTGCATTTTGTTTATCAGGGACGCAACGACCGTCTGATGGTTATCGGTGACAAGGCTCAGCTGCCGCCGGTGGGGGAGGAGGAATCTCCTGCTCTTCAGGCGATGATGCTGGAGGGCTATGGACTGAAAGTGTACGAGTGCGACCTCAATGAGGTGCTTCGCCAGAGTCAGGAGTCCGGTATCTTGTATAATGCTACGGTCATTCGCCAGATGATTACCCATGATGATATCACTCAGTTGCCTCTCATCCGCTTCCAGGGTTTTTCCGACATTGTGATGATGCCGGGCAATGAACTCGTGGAGAGTCTTGCCAACAGTTATTACCAGGTAGGACAGGATGAGACGATGGTGATTACGCGCAGCAACAAGAGGGCGAATATCTATAATAATGGCATCCGCAATATGGTACTCGACCGGGAGGAAGAACTCTCCGGCGGTGATATGCTCATGATAGTGAAGAACAATTATTATTGGACAGAGAATGAGCGGAAGCAGATGAAGGCTTCGGGCGATACGCCTGAAGTGAGAAAGGAACTGCAGTCAATTCCTTCTTTCTTAGCGAATGGTGACCGGGCGAAAGTATTGCGGGTGCGCCGCCATCTGGATCTTTATGGTTTTCATTTTGCTACACTCCAGCTCCAGTTTCCCGACTATGATAATTATGAAATCAGCGTAACGGCATTGTTGGATACCTTGCAGAGTGAGGCTTCTGCCCTTACCCGTGAGCAACAGGAACAGCTTTTCCGTGGGGTAGAGGAAGACTATCAGGATATTCCGCTGAAGGCAGACCGCATGAAGGCTATCCGAGAAGACCAGTACTTCAATGCTGTGCAGGTGAAGTATGCCTATGCCATCACTTGCCACAAGGCACAGGGTGGACAGTGGGAACATGTCTATGTAGATCAGGGATATATGACGGATGATATGTTGACGCCCGATTATATCCATTGGCTTTATACCGCCTTTACCCGTGCCAAGAGTAAACTCTTCTTAGTGAATTGGCCCAAAACACAGACGCAAGCCTGAAGAGTTCCCTGCGCTGGAAATAATTTTTGCTTGGGGAGGGAGAAATTTTTCCTTGTCCAGCCAAAAATAAAAGAGTGGGCAGGTGGGTATATAAAAACGAAGAATCCGAAACCTAATAAAAGGAATCGGATTCTTTATTTTTTGAGTTGTTTTGGGAAAAGTGGGTGGTGATGGATTCGAACCACCGAAGGCATAGCCAGCAGATTTACAGTCTGCCCCATTTGGCCACTCTGGTAACCACCCTTGCTCTATGTTTTCAAAAGCGAGTGCAAAGGTAGTGTTTTTATTTCATTCCACCAAATTTTTCTGCAACTTTTTTCTCTTTTTCTTCAAAAAACTTCATTTTCCCCTATAAAATCCTCCTTTTTCCCCTCCTTTTCCCCTTCTCAAAGCCCTTTTACCCTTTTTACTTTTTTACCTTTTTACTTTTTTACCTTTTTACTTTTTTACCCTTTTACCTTTTTACCTTTATCACGTGTCTCCTGTGATGCTTTCTCGACAGTCGGCGATGTTTATAATGCTCAATTTTCTTGATCGCCACAAAGATAGTGATGGCAGCCACGATAGCCAATAAGAAGATGACGATTCCGCCACCGAGGTTGTCGCCCTTAACCTTCGACCACATATCGAGCACTTCAGGAGTATGCTCGCCTGCATCATGAATCATGGCACATCTTGCCACCACACTGCTGTCTGGGTACATGATAGGATTGAGATGGGCTTTCCTGCCAGCCTCCCCGAAGAAGTAAGCTAAGTTCACCTGCTCCGGATAGGTCTCCTGATTGCTCATGGCATCCAGTATCTTCTTGCCAGCCACACTGCTCACATAACCCGTGGTTTCCATGTTGGCAAGTGCCACGTCCTGCTGACAGAGATAGTTGATGAAGTAGGCGGCAGCCTTTGGATTTTTGGCGTATTTAGGGATTACCCAACCGTCAAACCATACGTTGCTTCCTTCCTTTGGTACTTCATATCCTAATTCCACGCCCACATTCTTCGCCTCCTCAATAGCCCATACAGCATCGCCGCTCCAGGTCATGTTGAGGTAAGCCTTTCCCTTGGTCATGGTCTCCTTTCCGAAGTCAGCTTCCCATCCTTCGATGTTCGGTTTGAGTGCTTTGAGATTTTTCTCTACCGTAGCCACGGCGTTGGGTGAATAGTCATTCATCAGTTCTGGAACCGTAACTTTCCCGGCTTCCAGGTCTTTGCGGTGTGCCCAGATGAGTGCTGTACCGTATGAGTCGCGATAGGAGTCTTTCATCAACAGTTTCCCACGGTATTTCCTGTTCCATAGCGTGCCCCATGTCTGTGCATCTTCCAGAGGTACGTGTACCTTATTATATAATATACCACAGGTTCCCCACATATAAGGCACGGCGTAGTGGTGGGCGATACGCTGACTATTGCTTGTAGCATCTATCTGCTCCATGATGTATGGAGAAACATTTTTTAGATAGTTGGGGGTCTTGCCAAAACAGGTGTCGATGGGCAGGAGCAGGTCCTTGCGGAGCATACGCTCGATGATGTATTCCGACGGGCAGACCACATCGTAGTCCTCATGTCCACGTTCAATCTTGGTCAGCATCACCTCATTGATGTCGAAAGTCTGGTAGATGATGCGGATATTCTTGCCGGTCTGCTGCTTATACCAGGCAGGGAAGTTGGCTAATACATCTTCGTCGATGTAGTCAGCCCAGTTGTAAACCTTCAGTATCTCCTCCCGGTTCTCCTTGTTGTAGCATGAAGAGAGCGGCAGAATCATCAGCAGGGTTAGGAAAAATAATATCTTGTTCTTCATTCTTATTTCTTCTTATTTTTGTCAGAACGACGGTTGATGATAACGAGCATGACCAGCACCAGCACGAAGATGATGGTGGATAGCGGACGGAGTTCCGGCGTAAGTCCACCCTTGCGCGCATCGGCATAGATAAAGGTGGAAAGTGTTTCCAATCCTTCATTTCCGATGGTGAAGATGGTGACGGCGAAGTCGTCGATACTCATTGTGATGGCGAGCATGAAACCGGAAATCATACCGGGCAGTATCTCTGGAATGATGACTTTGCGAAGCGCTTGTATCGGCGAAGCTCCTAAGTCGAGTGCAGCCTCATAGAGGTTGGGGTTCATCTGCTTCAGACGGGGCATGACGCTCAGGATGACGTAAGGCAGACAGAAGGTGATATGCGAGAGTACCACCGTGGTATAGCCCTGCGGAATGTCCAACGTGATGAAGAGCAGGAAGAGTGAGATACCGATGATGATGTCGCCGTTGAGTATCGGGATATTGTTGACGAATGTGATAGCTAATCGTGCTTTCCTGTTGCGCAGGTTGTGGATGCCGATGGCGGTCAGCGTACCGAAGAGGGTAGAGACAGTGGCGGTTATCAGTGCGATGGTCACCGTATTGATCAGTGCTGCCGTCAGCGAATGGTGGGTTCCTTCTACGAAGAGATTCTTGTAGAGTTGCAGAGAGAACCCCGTCCAGTTGCCCATCACCTTTGCCTCGGTAAAGGAGAAGATGACGATGATGAAGATAGGGGAATAGAGAAACAGCAGGAGCAGCCACAGATAACCCTGACAGAAGATGTTCTTCAGCATGTTCTTGGAGAATAAGGTCTTCATCATCTGATACCTCCTTCCTGTTTGCCGTTGTCACCGGCTATGAGTGTTGAGGCTCCTATCAGGAAGAGCATGATGAGCGAAAGGGCTGCACCATAGTTCCACATGGAGTTGTTGATGTTCTCCTGGATGGTGGTTCCGAAGAGCTTGATGTTGTTCATCGTCAGCAGTTCGGAGATGGCAAAGGTGGAGATGGTAGGCATGAATACCATCAGAATGCCACTTGCCACTCCCGGCATGGAGAGGGGCAGAATCACTTTGAAGAACTGCTGCCATGGCGATGCACCCAAGTCTTCGGCAGCCTCTATATAACTGCGATCCATTTTCTGCAAGGTGTTGTAAATCGGATAGATCATAAACGGGATGAAGTTATACACCATACCGAATAGCAGTGCACCTTCACCTAATGGCAGGTCGGCAAAGTCGAAAAGTGCCACGGTGGCAAGGGTTCGTACCAGGATGTTCACCCACATCGGCAGGATGAAGAGCATCACGATGGTGTTGGCATACTTCATCTTGGTCTGCGTCAGGATATAGGCTGCCGGATAACCTAACAGGATGCACAGCAGGGTGTTCAGGAAAGCTATGCCTATCGAATACACGAAGGTGTTGATAGCCTCAGGATGGGCTAAGAACTTTTGGAAATTATAGAGTGTGATGTTGCCGTACTCATCGGTGAATGCGAAAAACACGATGAGTATCAAAGGCAATACCACGAAAATAGTCGCGAATATGGTGTAGGGAATCGACCAACTTTGTCGCGAAGAGATAAACTTAATGAGTTTCAATTTCTGATCTGCAATGTTTTATATTTTAATCTGCATTTTTTCGAATTACTGGAATCGGATGTTTTCCTGCGGAATGGTGATGGCCACGTGGTCTCCCAAATCCCAGACATCTTGTGTATCTACATAGAGCTTCTCGCCCCAGTCTGTGTCGATGGTGAGATGATAGTGGTCGCCCTTGTAGAGGATGAAGCTGATGTCGCCCGTAAAGGTTCCCTCACCCTCGTTGTCGAAGAGTTCTATTTTGTCGAAATCGATGTTTACTGGAATTACATCCTTACCGTCTTCATCCGTATGAATCTGATTCTTCTTCTCTTCCGGAATCTCTATCTGATATTCACAGCCTAAGAACTCGATGGTGCCGTCATCATTTACCTTTGCCTCGAAGGTATTCGTGGTGCGCTCCTTCTTCATGATGTGGATATTGTCGGGAATCACGTTCATACCGATGATCTGTCCTACCTCGAAATGCTTGTAGTTCTGGATTAGAAATTCGCATCCCTTGTCACTCTCTGCCAACATCTCATAGTGCACACCCTTGAAGATGGAAGAGGTAATCTTGCCCACAAACTGGGCATGCGCTGTATCGGTGCTCACTTCGATGTCTTCCGGACGGATTACGACATCTACCTCCTGATTGCATCCGAATCCCTTATCCACACAAGGTATTTCTGATCCGGCTACCTTTACCAGACAGTCGTGTATCATCGTTCCGCAAAGGATATTGCTTTCACCGATAAAGTCGGCCACGAAGGCATTTGCCGGTTCGTTGTAGATGTCAGTAGGGGTGCCTATCTGCTGTATTTCTCCCTCGCTCATCACCACGATGGTGTCGCTCAGGGTCAGCGCCTCCTCCTGGTCGTGGGTCACATAGACGAAGGTGATGCCCAACCGTTCGTGCATCTCCTTCAACTCCAACTGCATGTCCTTTCTCATCTTCAGGTCGAGTGCAGCCAATGGTTCGTCAAGCAGCAAGACTTCTGGTTCGTTGACAATGGCTCTTGCGATGGCGATACGCTGCTGTTGTCCACCCGAAAGCGAGTTGACGTCACGGTATTCATAGTCGCTCATGTTCACCATCTTGAGGGCACGTTTCACCTTTGGCGTGATTTCCTCCTTCGGCGTATTCTTCAGTTTCAGTCCGAAGGCGATGTTGTCATATACATTCAGGTGAGGGAACAGGGCATATTTCTGAAATACCGTGTTCACATTGCGCTTGTAAGGTGGTAGATTGGTAATGTCATTACCGCTAATGGTAATGATACCCTCTGTAGCAGTTTCAAAACCTGCCAAGAGTCTCAATAGGGTAGTTTTACCACAACCCGAAGGGCCGAGTATGGTCATGAATTCACCCTTTCTCACAAAGAGGTTGATGTCATGTAGGGCTGTTTTCTCCCCAAATCTTTTTGACACATTCTGGATGTCGATGATATACTGTGCAGTTTTATTCATTTCTCGTTATAAAATTTGCGTGCAAAGTTACTCATTTTCCAATAAATATTGAATAAAATGCTGGAAAAATTGTATCTTTGCAACTGGTTTGACACAAAGATAGGGATATTCCTGTATTTATATACATTTTTTATGATTGTAACTGTTGAATGGATGGAAAAATGGTTCAGGTTCTTCGACGACGAGTACTTCGGAGGAAAGTTGCCTACACCTGAATTGGGGGTTACCCGGGCCAAGACCAGGCTCGGGCAGATGGCGTATAAGAGAGCTACCCGATGGGGACGTACGAAACTTTATGATTTTAAAATTTCCATGTCCACCTATTACGATATGACAGAGAAGCAGGCCAAGAGTGTGCTCCTCCACGAGATGATACATTATATTATTGGTTATACCGGGCTGAAGGATACGTCTTCGCATGGGCTTGTCTTTCGGGGTATGATGGATAAACTGAACCGCACCTATGGCTGGGATATCCGGGTGATGACTTCTACCAAGGGATGGAAGGTGAGCGAACAGGTGGTCAAAAAGAAAAAGGCACAGGGTCCGCAGACCTATCTGATCTTAGCGATAGAAATGCAGGATGGCAAGCATTATCTCTCACGGGTCAATCCCGGTTTTGCCCGTCGCATCGAAGGTCAGTTGGTGAAACTTCGGGAGGTGAAATCGCATTGTTGGTACACCACCCAGGAAAACTACTTTGAGGATTATCCGCAGGTGCGCAGTCTCCGTGGTCGTCGCATTTCAAAAGCCGATTTCGATCGTCTGCTGAATGTCTTGACTCCTTTTCA
>OIYQ01000918.1_pt1 | contig 11558 bp, 7 predicted proteins | sample 1588311 | NCBI WGS metagenome assembly OIYQ01 (sample SAMN03283244) | human gut metagenome | biome: human-associated habitat; material: feces | host: Homo sapiens | place: Peru | collected 2012
CTGCACCGAAATAACACCATTTTTTATACCGGATTTTTGATTCGAATTTTGAACACCCTACCTGTAAGGGCAAAAGCCTAATTATTAAGCTGTTGCCCTTACAGGGCGTTAATGGGTATGTTGTTTGTATTCTATATCTCATCTATGCATTTAACGGATGAACCATAAAAAAACTGGTTTCCAGCCGTCTGCACGTCGATGCTGCATAACGGTGAAAACCAGATGATGTTATGTTTCCCTGATGTAGAGATGATTAATCCCAACTCTTAGGACTTGCTTGAATTTCGTTTGGGTTAATCCTCATCCCCCCAAAGGTTGAACCCATTGTTGTCTTTGGCAGTCTCAGGCTGAGAAGTGCCGTCCCATGTACCATTGTTTGAGCCGATGCCTTGGTTGTCCGTTGGGCCATTGTAGCCAGACACTTTGGTTTTCGACACGCTGTTCAACACATTCTCGGTATGCACCATTATCAGCTTTGCCGTTGGTGATATATATTCTTTTTTCATTTTGTCTGTCCTTCCTCAGTTTTTACTTTACTATAAATTTCTTTCCGTTCACGATATATATACCCTTTGGCAGACTGCGGGTGTCGGTGGTGTTCATTCTCTGTCCGCTCAGACTGTAGATGCCCTTTGTAGCAGTTGCCGCATCGTCGTTGCCGATGATGGCGTTCCAGATGGCGGTAGTCTCATTGTTGTCCTCAATGCCGTTGATGTGCATTGTGAGCTGCTTTGCCTTAGAAGCGTCGCCGTCAGCTATTATCCATGCGCGGAAAGCTCCGGCATGAGGCGCCACAGTGCCTGTCTTCATCTTGCTTGGGTCATACAGATAGAAGCTGTTCTTACTTGCGTCGATGAAATATGAGTATGCAGGGAAGTCCACGTTGTCCCACGAACCGGTGCATTTGAAATTGGTTTTTTCGATGTCGACCACCTCTTTGCTTGTCACCGTAACGTTGTCGAATTTAGGATTCGTCACCTCCGTAGATGGCTTTACGAGTATAGGAGTTCCGCCTACAGCCATCTGATAGTAGTGCTCGAAGAGGTTGAGGTCGGTGCCTTTAACGTCGCTGTAGTGCAACACCTTCACGTCGTTGCCGAACACTTTCTTCATCTGCTTTTGGCTCACGCTGAATGGCAATACCATGGCATACCACCTGCCGCTGCGGAATGTGCGGTTCTTGAGAGTCACGTTATACTGCTTGCCTACTTCCAGACCGTTTATCGTCGTCGTGTTGTCGGCATTTCCGTCGAGAGTGATATCAGTTGCATGGTATGCCTCGTCTTTATCGAAGCAGAATCCAGAGAGGGCGAGCTTGGTTCTCGATGCGAAGAGATAGTATGTCTTGCCAGCCTGTACGGGGAACGTATAAGTGACATATCCCTCGCTAATCATCATATATCCCGTATTGTCGTAGTCGGTGTCGCCGGTGTCGCTCATGCCGTCACCCTTGAGGATATCGGCGTTGCAAGCCTCGTGGAGCACGATGATAGGCTGGATGCTTGTGCCGAGAGTCAGTTTCTTGCGTTTGTCGGCATCTGCAACGGCAGAGTTGAAGTTGGTGAATGTGGTATTATTGCCTTCGATGATGCCCTGGTAGAATTCCTCCAGCTTATCCATGTATTCCTTAGAATATAAATTGTCGTCGATTTTATTATCTTTCTGTCGGATCAGTGTCCAGTCCTGCTCGTTCACCTTTGATGATGTATAGGCGAATTCGGCTTTTATGCTCTTGCCGGTCTCGTCGAGGAAATATACAGGGCGCTTTCTCACCTGGTCAGGGCGTAGCTCTCCGCTGACGTTATTTATTGCACCCTGCTGCTCCACAAATACCGTGAGCTTTCCGTTGGCTTCCGGCTCAAACTTGAAGAAGCTGCCCATTGCCGGCAGACCGAAAGTCCTCTCGTGAAGTTTCTGGCTGGAAGCCTTGCAGTGGAAATATTCAGCATTGTCGCTTTTGCCGAGTTCAGACTCCACATCAACGTTTACAAACAATGGGGTGCCAGATACTGTGTGGATAGCACCGAGCACGTTGGCGTCGGTATTGTTGTTCTTTGCGAGTTTCTTGAAGTTCTCTGCTCCCACCTTTATGCCTCCGAACGTCATTGTCATGTATTTATTTCCTTCTGTTACTGTAGTGCCAACCTCCTTTGATGTCTCTGTGTTCAGATAAGTTGTTTTTTCGTCGAGCAGGAAGTATGTGCGAGATACAACGTCAGACGTTGTAGTATTGTTGTTGCTGTCGGTATACTTAGCGTAGGCCCTCACTGTGGAAGACTTTGTAAGATGCAGTGTGAAAGGCAGTGATGTGGTGATTTCCGTCCATATCTCCTCGGTAGTTACACCTTCTTTTATCGGGTCATATATCTTGTCATTTATGTTGTAGTACACCTTGAGCTTGCCGGCGGGAGCCGATGACCATTGAGGGTCGTCAATCTTCACGTCGAGACTTGCAGCCACTATGGCTTTGTCGCCAGGAGTGATTACAGGGGCGACGACAGAGGCGAGGTCGTTAGAACCCGTGTTGGTGAATTCTTGTGATTTCTCTTTACTATCGGAATAGTTAGTTTTGTCGCTGTTGTCCACACGCTTTGTGAATGTTCTCACTGTCACCGTTTCACGCTTGGCCCAGTCTATTGTCACCGTCTGAGGGTTATCGGTCAGCTTCACTCTATTTTTGTTCTCAGTGGAGTTAGGGTTAGAGCCATCCGTGGTGTACCAAGTTTCGAGAGATGTTCCATCCTGTGGCTTTGCGGTCTGGTCGATGATGAACGACAGTTGTGATGTTGTCGTTCCACTGCTGTTTGGCGTGATGGTAGGAGCTGACACGTCGTTGAGTTTCAGTTTGCCGTCATCGATGCCCTTGTATGTGATGGTGGCACCGTATACGAAGAGGTTTCCTGTCGTGGAGCATTTAAATATCACCTCTTTATTGTCTGTACTCCATACTACAGGCATTTTGCTGCTTCCAACGGTAATCTCCTTTGTGCCAGGTGTAACATCGGTGTAGGTAGTCGGCCTTGCCTTACTATCGCTTACCAGCAGGCTGACCTTGCTGATGGTGGCAGCGTTGGCGGTGATGGTAAGAGTTCCTACTGCGTTTTTGGTGAGCCTGACGAAGTCGTTTTCAAAAGAAAGCCCTGCATCCTTTGAGTAAATGGCAGTTATACACTCGTCACCCGACTTATAAGAGGAGACATTTTTGTCTTCCTGCTTAAAATTGTAAGTTTTGTCACCTGTCGTTGTGGTTCCTTGAGCCCACGAGATGGTCAAGGAGCACAGAAAGAGAAAGACAAATGTGGCGAGTCGCAGCAATGGGCTGTCACATAAGCGTTGCTTGCTGTCGGTAGCTCTCGACAGGCAAGTCATTCCTGTTTGTAGATTTTCCATTTTTTGCTTTTATATTAATTTATTGTTCCTTCCGATTGAACCTGGATCTTACATCTGATATACGTGTTAGGGCGCCGGTGTGGACATAGTCTCTTTGCCTTGCGCCTTCTTGTGTCATTGTGGCAATCCCATTTTGTAGGGATTTGTCGTCGTGCCGCAATGTTTGTATGTCGTCTTTATTGTAGAGTCAGATAGATTCCCTTTACCATTGTCTACAGGTGTTGGCCTGTTTCTTTTACTTATGGGTAGATTCCTGTATGGCGTATATTTTTTGACTTACGAATGAAATCGCTTTTCCGTCTGTTTTGTAATTCGGTGTGGGATAATCCGTTGCAAAGTTACACAGATATATGTTACCTTATATTATTAATGGCAGAAAATTTAACGAAAACGTTTGCGCAAAAACGTTGTTTTATCACAGATGTTGTCATTCCGTGGTGGATGGTTGTTTCGGATTTAGTTTCAAACGGCGCGGGCTGAACTAACAGTCACCGGCGCGAAGCGGAAAGGTGACTGTTAGTTCAGCCCGCATAGTATATAGGCAAGCCCTTTTAGTATATATTGCAATAAAACACTGAACAACAAGGCAATATAAAGATGACTAATTGTTTACCGGACAGCAATAGTTTATTATCTGATGACTACTTTCTTCTTACCGATGATATAAACACCCTTCGTCAGCTTGCTTGCATCATTGCCGAGATAACGGCCATCGAGGGAGAAGATGGGAGTATCCTTTTCCTTATTGAAGTCGGCAACAGGAAGATTGATGCCAGAGGTGAAGTCTTGGAGGTAATCGAAGGTGATGACACCATCAGTCTCCTTGATATTGTAGATAGGCTTCTCTAATGTACTGTTGTTGAGCTTCACGCTCAAAAGTTCTGTCACATTTTTTGTTCCTGGGAATGGGTCGCCTTGGAGGCTCTCTTTGTATTGTGCATCGGTCCAATCCTTTCCTTTACCATGGTTGTAGTCGGAGATGACGTAGTCGTCAGCAGGAACAATCATGACATTGGGTTTACCTTTTTCATTGTTGAGTTTGTTATCCAGGCTGACGACAGTATAAGGGTAATCGATGCGCCAAACTAACATACCTGTGTTGAAGGCTTTAGCTACACCGTACCACCAACCATCTTGCTGTATGTTTTGCAGCAAGAGGTATTCTCCTTTCTCGCCATTGATTTTGTATGCCGTTCTGTTTGTGGCGTAGGAATCTAAGGTTACCTGTTGTTGAGGCTCATCTCCTAATTCATCAGGAGTGGTCCAGCCCATTACTTCCATTTCCCAAGGTGAATAAGGAGTTGGCCAATAGCCATTAACGGTATATTCTCCTCCGTCCATCAAATCCCACATCTCTGGGTTTTGGTTGTCTACTCTTGAAGCTTCTACAATAGGATAGAGGTCGGGGAGTCCCAAAGTATGTGAGAATTCATGACAGAATAGTCCGATGCCATTGAGTAAAGGCTTGCCTTTAATCCAATCGTCTGGTGTGGCATTCAACTCGTTGTTGATACCATATCTGCAAATCTTCTTATCATTCAGCTGGAGTACGTTCTTTGTTTCTGGATCGTAGAAAGTATTATAACCAGATTTAGGCCAAAGACAATTAGCGCTGTTGTCAGTGAAACTCTCGCTATAACCAGCATATATGATATAGACCAAGTCAACATAACCATCATTATTTTGATCGTAGTTAGCAAAGTTGACCTTATCCGATACTTTCTTGCAAGCTTCGGCAATCATTTCGGCAAAATGGGCATCCTTTATTCCTCCTATATTGCCACCATAATATGCAGAATTCTTACTTACGGTAACAGGACCTACGATGTCAAACTGAGGTGTGAACTGTCCTTGACTCATATCGTAGAAGTACTGGAATACACTGCCGTGGTTTACCCATTTTTCTGTTACATAAGCATTGTTGGCTTCTGGTGCAGCTTCATTTGCGGCTCCATTGATATAATGGGTAAAAGTGGCAACAGGATCTTCGCTTTTGAATTTGACGTCCTGGAAATTAACGAGGATGACCAGAGCCTTAGGAGAACCAGTATGAGGGAAATATGCAGGAGTTGCTGTACCGATTGATTTAGCAAGTGCCTGAGGCTCTGCATTGAGCGAGTTGAGGAACTTTTCCTTGTTCTGGTTATTAATGACCTGTTCTTCTACAGTTCCACGTTCACCGGCATTATGAGCCAATTGTGGGGTGGCTTTCAGGGTTCCGTCTTCCTCCACCTGTGCTACATAGTAACTTTTGCCCACTTGAACGAGAAGCACATCGTCTGCGGTACTGTACCAGCTGAAGTGTTCGTCACCATGAAGGCGAATGGTTAGTTCACTTCCATCGCTCTGCTTGATGGTTATGACGCCAGAATGTGCTTTTGCCGCAAATCCGCTAATGATGCTCATCAGAGCAAATGCCATGCTAAGTAAAATTTTCTTCATTTATCTATAGAATTATTTAGTTATTATTCAAGTTAGGGTATATGATTGACTGTAATACACCTATTTATAATAATATTGTCCCTTCTTCTGTGTCTGCCTGCCAAACTCGATGGCATGGTGTGGACAATGATGATAGCAAGAGAAACAGGTGAGGCAGTCGTCGTGGTGGAGCCATACCGGCTTCTTGCCTTTGCCTCCAGAGATGTCGCCCACAGGGCAGACGTTGGCACAGATGCCGCATTTCACGCATCGCTCTTCCACGACATGGAAACGCTTGTCGGTGATGAGTACATGCTCGAAAAATCCTCCTACTATGTGGGTGAAGAACCAGGGAAGCGGACCTTCCGTCAGATGGCTGATGCCTGTCTTTCGATCTCTCAGGTCTTCGCAGATGGCTTTCAGCTGTTGTGCTGCCTTCTCCTTCTTTCGCTTCTCCTTCTCGGGTGGGTCTACGTCCATGAAGGGTAAGCCCACATACGACTCCGGCATGATGAGGGAATAGGTTGAGTCGGGCTGGCTGATGCCCATCGCCTGCAACTGATGGTTGGCTTGTAGACTTTTGTTGAGTGTGTCGATCGTTTTCCCGATGCTGTCGCCTGCTGTGCATACTGCATAGCAGAAAGGTTTGCTGTCAGGAGAAATACCATCGCCACAGGTCTTCAGTCTCAGTCGGCTGATGAACAAACGCACCAGTCTTGGCACCCTCCATCCATGAACAGGGAAAACGAAACCAAGCCGTTCACCTTCTTTCAAGGCAAACGGCTCGATGTCCTTATCGGCTGAAAGATAGTCGGAATAGTCGGCTATGTTGATCAGTCGTTCTTGCGTGGCAGCCCCAATCTGAATGGCAGCCCAGCGTGTATTTCCTGTTCCTGAGAAATAGAATATCATTACTACTTCTTGGCTTCGGTCATGACACCTTCTATATACAGACGAGTCATCTCTACCGTACCATTGGTACGTACGGTGATGCTCTTCTTGAAGTGACCGGGCCATGTGCCGTCGCTTTTGTAGGTTACCTCAATCTGTCCCTTCTGACCGGGAGCTACAGGAGCCTTGGTGTACTTGGGTACGGTGCAGCCGCAGCTTGCCAATGCCTGATTGATGATAAGAGGCTTGTCGCCTACATTGGTAAATGTGAATGTAGTCTTGTGGATCTTCTCTGTCTCAGGGAATGAGCCAAAGTTGTGAGTCTGCTTGTCAAACTTGATTTGAGCCTGTGCGTTGGCGCTCAGAGCGCAGCAAACTGTCATACATATAAAGAGTACAAACTTTTTCATTTTCTTTCTTTTTTAAAATGTAACGTTTTCTGTTCTTTTAAGTTTTGGATGCAAAATTACACATAAAGTTTAGTATGTCTCTAATTTTTTACATCTTTTAGCATCTCTTGTGGCGTATTTACCTCAGTTTAATAGCTTTTCGCCTTATTTTGGCAGATATTTCTTCAGGAATTGACCTGTGATGCTGCTTGGGCAGGCTGCCACTTGCTGAGGTGTACCGCAGGCTACCAGGTTGCCTCCTTTGTCTCCTCCGTCGGGGCCTAAGTCTATGATATAGTCGGCACACTTGATGACATCGAGGTTATGCTCGATAACGACCAGTGAGTGTCCGCGTTCTATCAGGGCGTTGAAGGCATGGAGCAGACGTCGGATGTCGTGGAAGTGAAGACCGGTGGTTGGCTCGTCGAAGATGAAGAGTGTGGGTTCCTGTTCCTCCTTGCCGATGAAGTAGGCGAGTTTGACACGCTGGTTCTCACCTCCCGACAGGGTGCTTGAGCTCTGACCGAGCTTGATGTAGCCCAGGCCCACTTCCTGCAGAGGCAGAAGTTTTCGTACGATGATGCGGCACTGGTCGAAGTCGTTGTCGCTATGTGCGTTTTTCTCATCGCTAAAGAACTCGATGGCTTCGTTCACTGTCATGTTGAGCACATCGTTGATGTCCTTTCCTCCATATCTCACGTCCAGTATATCGTGCTTGAAGCGTTTGCCGTGGCAGGCTTCGCAGGTAAGAGTGAGGTCTGCCATAAACTGCATCTCGATGGTGACATATCCGGCACCCTTGCATTCCTCGCATCGTCCGCCTTCGGTATTAAAGGAGAAATACTGTGCTGTAAAGCCCATCTGTTTAGCCAGAGGCTGGGCGGCAAAGAGCGTGCGGATGGCATCGTAGGCTTTCAGATAAGTGGCAGGATTGCTGCGTGTACTCTTGCCTATAGGGTTCTGGTCGACAAACTCGATGTGTCGGATGCTCTTCCAGTCGCCTTCCAATGAGGCAAACTCGCCAGGAGCATCAGCCACGAGGTCGAGTCGGCGGCGGAGGGCAGGGTAGAGTATGCCCTTGATGAGCGACGACTTGCCCGAGCCCGACACACCTGTCACTACTGTAAAGACATTGAGAGGTATCTCCACATCAATGCCTCGCAGGTTGTTCATGCGAGCCCCTCGGATGGTGATGCTCATGTTCCATGCCCTTTGTGAGGCAGGACATTCTATCTCCTCGTCGTGGGTGAGGTAGCGTATGGTGTAGCTCTTGGGGTAGCGGTCCAACAGTTTCTGTTGGGCGGCCTTGTCGGTAGTATCGTACTCGGAGGCAGGTCCAGCATAGACCACCTCGCCACCTAAGCGTCCTGCATCGGGACCTATATCTATGAGATAGTCGGCAGCCCGCATGATTTCCTCATCGTGTTCCACGACAACCACGGTGTTGCCCAACTGTTGCAGTTCGCGAAGTACCTTGATGAGGCGGTCGGTGTCACGGCTGTGCAGTCCGATACTTGGCTCGTCGAGGATGTACACACTGCCCACGAGCGAAGAACCCAGGCTCGTGGTCAGGTTGATGCGTTGGCTCTCACCACCCGACAGACTGTTGCTGAGTCGGCCTAAGGTGAGGTAACCCAATCCTACATCGAGCAGGAACTGCAGGCGGTTGTTGATTTCGGTAAGCAGTCGTTTGCCGATACTCTGCTCGTGTTCTGTAAGCTCCAACTTGTCGAACCAAGCCTTCAGATTGGTAATCGACATTTCCACCAGTTCGGTAATGCTTCTTCCGCCTATCTTCACATAGGTGGCTTCCTTCTTGAGTCGTGTGCCATGGCAGTCGGGACAAACCGTCTTGCCACGGAAACGGCTCAGCATCACGCGGTATTGTATTTTGTACTGGTTCTCTTTCACCATTTGGAAGAAGGCATCGATACTCACCTGCTCGTGGATGTCCTTTTTGCGGTCGCAAGGCAATCCGTGCCAGAGCATATCCTTCTGTTTCTGTGTCAGATTAAAGTAAGGCTCGAAGATTGGGAAATCGTACTGTGCTGCACGGCGGATGAACTCTTTTTGCCACATGCCCATCTTCTCGCCACGCCAACAAACCACGCACCCATCATACACACTCATTGAGGTGTTGGGGATGACGAGTTTCTCGTCGATACCTATCACACTTCCGAAGCCCTCGCAGGTAGGACAGGCCCCTAAGGGAGAGTTGAAGGCAAACATATTGTCGGAAGGATCTTCGAAGGTGATGCCGTCTGCCTCGAAGCGGGTAGAGAAGTCGTAGCAGATATGGCTGGGAAGGAACAGAAGGCGGCAGGCACCATCGCCCTCATAGAAGGCAGTCTCAGTAGAGTCGGTGAGTCGGCTGATGTCGCTCTTCTCCTCGCTTACCGACGAGCGGTCGATAACAAGGTAGATGTCCTGAGCTTCGGCTTTTCCGTCGAAGTCCTCGATACGTACGAACTCATCTTTCACTAAGATGCGCGAGTAACCTTCCTGCAGATACATCTCCAACTGGCGGTCAAGAGTGCGTCCTTCTGCCACATGGATAGGGGCAAGAATCACAAACTTGGTGCCAGGAGAATACTGTCGGGTGCAGGCCAGGACGTCTTCAGTGGTATGTCGCTTCACCTCCTCGCCGCTGATGGGTGAGAAGGTTCTTCCTATGCGTGCATAGAGCAGGCGCAGGTATTCGTAGATCTCGGTAGTGGTTCCTACTGTGGAGCGCGGATTGCGCGAGATGACTTTCTGCTCGATGGCAATAGCTGGCGGCAAGCCTTTGATGAAATCACATTCGGGTTTGCTCATTCTGCCCAAGAACTGGCGGGCATAGCTTGACAATGACTCTACATAGCGACGCTGGCCTTCGGCATAAAGAGTGTCGAAAGCCAATGACGACTTGCCCGAGCCCGATACGCCTGTTATGGCAACAAACTTGCCCTGAGGAATCTTGATGTCGATATTCTTCAGGTTGTTGGCCCTGGCTCCTTTGATCTCAATATATTTTTCTTTAGCCATTTAGTAACTTTTTTTATTTCCTCCTTTTTTACCCTTTTACTTTTTTACCTTTCTACCTTTTTACTTTTTTACCTTTATTCATGATGATATGGCTCACCTTTTATAATAGTGCATGCCCGATAGAGGGCTTCGGTGAAGATAAGTCTTACCATCTGATGGGAGAAGGTCATCTTGGATAGCGAAATCTTCTCGTTGGTACGGTCGTATACCGCCTGAGAGAATCCATACGGACCCCCAATGACGAAGACGAGTCTTCGTGAAGTAGCCTGCTTGCGCTCTATCCATTTGGCAAACTCGATGCTGCGAAACTCCTGCCCATGTTCGTCCATCAGCACTACTGTGTCAGAAGGCTGCAGCTGTTTCAGTATTAGTTCGCCTTCGCGCTCTTTCTGTTGCTGTTCGCTCAGACTCTTTGTGTTTTTGAGTTCGGGAATGGTGGTGATGGTGAAAGGCATGTAATGGGTGATACGCTCGGCATAATCCTTGATGCCAGCAATGAAATGCTTGTTGATGGTTTTGCCCACCAGTATGAGTTCAGTCTTCATTTTCCGTCTTTTACTTTCGTTCTTCGTCCTTCACCTCATCCTTATAATAACCCTTGCCGATGCGCTTGGGATTTTTTGGAAACCATCCTTTCTCGCAACGTTGTTTCTGCTCGAAGAGCTCACCGATACTCCAAAGACTGGAGGCTCCCAAGACGCCATTAATAGCCGACAGAAGAACGTCCTCTATCAGGAATGCCGCAGCGATGGTGGCGAATCCCAGAACGAGAAATACCCACCAGTAGCGGGTGCCAGTGTAGTATTCGGTCTTGATGACAATAGGGTGGAAGAGTCCTATAATGAGAAATGTGCTGACGGCAATGATGATGCCTGTGAAATGTAATTCCATGTTTAATATTTTTATTGTTACTGATATTGTTACTGAAAATGGTACAATCTTGTCCAAAAGATGACCAAATATATTTTAGAATGCAAAAATACAAAAAAATCTTCAATCTTGCTTTTGTTTCTCGGATATTTTATATATCTTTGCAGAAGATAAGCTGCATCTCAGCAAAATATTCAAGTAAAACTTGATATTCTGCCTTCGATTTGCATTATCTTTACAGAAGATAAGCTGCATCTCAGCAAAATATTCAAGTAAACTTGATATTCTGCCTTCGATTTGCATTATCTTTACAGAAGATAAGCTGCATCTCAGCAAAATATTCAAGTAAACTTGATATTCTGCCTTCGATTTGCATTATCTTTGCAAAAAGAACTAAAATAACAATTATATAATACCATTAACTATGGCTAATAACACAGAATTAATTAAGCAGTGTGAAGAAAGAGCTCAGCAGTGGCTCACACCTTCATTCGATGAAGAAACCCGTAAGGAAGTAAAGGCAATGCTCGACGCAGAGGACAAGTCTGCTCTCGTTGATGCATTCTATCAGAA
>OIYQ01000920.1_pt1 | contig 11550 bp, 8 predicted proteins | sample 1588311 | NCBI WGS metagenome assembly OIYQ01 (sample SAMN03283244) | human gut metagenome | biome: human-associated habitat; material: feces | host: Homo sapiens | place: Peru | collected 2012
GAAGCCCAAAATCAGCATCAGATACAGCATACGGATTTTTGGATCGACCTGCATGGCGTCCATAGCGGAGCCAAGAATAATGATCAGCGGCGTAGAGGGGATACAGTAGAAGATATCCACAATACGCATAATCAGGTTGTCCACCCAACCGCCAAAGTATCCGGACACGCCGCCCAGGATCGTGATCATCCCTTTGGGCAGATACGGCTCCACCAGATACTCCGCCTGTTCGGGCGCGAACTCGCAGGCCGGGCGGATGCGGAGCTTTTTGCGCTTCTGCGCGTCTTTTTCGGCGTGCATCCGGCGCAGATCTTCGTCCAGAATGGCGTTGCCGTACTCCTGCTCAGCCCTGCGGACAAAGCCCTCGGTGTCCTCTTTGGCGCGGGCAACGCAGTCGGAGAACCAGCTGTCCACCCGGCCCACGTCCCGCAGGTTGCGGCTGTACAGCTGCCCCCGGATGAGCCGCAGCGCGTCTTCCCGGTCCTCGGCTGCCATGGCGAACACCAGCCGCGCCGTGTAGTCCGACAGCAGCTGCGCATCGGGCGCGTGTTCCAGATGCCGGCACAGCTCGCTGTAGGCCAGCTGCCGGTTCTCCTGCATGGCCCTGTACTGTTCAAAATGCTTCTTTGTGTCCATAAAGCGCCTCCTGATGTTGTGGTTTTTCTTTCAGATTACATCAGAAAAGCGTACTTGACCAGTGCGCACTTTTACGGGGCCGGAGAGTAGAAACGGAGATGGATTCTCCGGAGAGTAAACGTAAAAGCGACGATAGAACGTCAAACCCGATTTTGAAGTGCAGAAAAAATGCAATTGTAATTTTTTTGCTTCTGCCTTGACTTTTGCGCCGGATTGCATATACCAGAGGTAAGCTATGTGATGATATGCTGTTCATCATGGATTTCCACGCAAAAAAGAACCCCATCCGGAGTTGCCGCTCCAGATGGGGTCTTTTTGTTTTTCCTCCCCAGCACCGCCTTTTTTATTGACAAAGCAGCCGCCTGCTATTATAATAATGTAGTCAAAATGGCATCATTGTGCGGCTTTGCGGCTGTGCAAAACAAATAGACAAGGAGAGATTCTCAAAATGGCACAAGAGATCAAGATGTCCGCTGCCGGCCTGAAGGCAATGCAGGAGGAACTGGAATACCTCAAGACGGTCCGCCGCAAGGAGCTGGCCGAGGAGATCAAAGAAGCCCGCAGCCACGGTGACCTGTCTGAGAACAGCGAGTACGACGAGGCAAAGAACACCCAGGGTCTGGTGGAGAACCGCATCACCGAGCTGGAGCAGACCATCAAGAACGCTGTCGTCATCGACGAGAGCGAGCTGAGCGTGGACACTGTTTCCGTCGGCACCCACGTCACCATCCAGATGGACGGCGAGGACGAGACCGAGGAATACGACATCGTGGGCCGCACCGAGGCCGACCCCCTGAACGGCAAGATCAGCGACGAAAGCCCCGTGGGCCATGCCCTGCTGGGCCGTGCCGTGGGCGCCAAGACCGAAGTTCTGCTGCCCACCGGCCACACCGTGGAGTACACCGTGCTGAACATCACCCACGCTTCAAACTAAGTAGGAGAAACCATGGAAGAGCAAAAGAAGAACCCCGCGCAGGGTCTGTCTGAGAGCGAGCAGGTGCAGGTGCGCCGCCAGAAGCTGGCCGACCTGCAGGCCGCAGGCCACGACCCCTTCACCCTGACCAAGTACCCGCAGGACGCCTACTCGGCGGACCTGAAGGAAGAATTCAAGGACCTGCCCAACGAGACCGACAGCGGCAAGCACGTTGCGTTGGCCGGCCGTATGATGTCCAAGCGCGTGATGGGCAAGGCAAGCTTTGCCCACCTGCGCGACGACAAGGGCGATATCCAGCTTTACGTCCGCCGCGACGAGCTGGGTGACGATGCTTACGCCGCCTTTAAAAAGCTGGACGTGGGCGACATTATCGGCGTGAAGGGCGAGGTGTTCCGCACCAAGACCGGCGAGCTGAGCGTGCGCGCCACTGAGCTGACCCTGTTAGCAAAGAGCCTGCGCCCCCTGCCCGAAAAGTTCCACGGCCTGACCGATACCGAGATGCGTTACCGTCAGCGCTATGTGGATCTGATCGCCAACCCGGAGGTGAAGGACACCTTCATCAAGCGCAGCCGCATCCTGAAGGAGATCCGCGCTTATCTGGACGAGAAGGGCTTTTTGGAGGTGGATACCCCCATCCTGACCCCGTTCGAGATCGGTGCTTCCGCACGCCCCTTCTACACCCACCACAACACCCTGAACATGGACATGGTGCTGCGCATCGAGACCGAGTTGTACCTTAAGCGCCTGATCGTGGGCGGCATGGATCGCGTGTATGAGGTGGGCCGTATCTTCCGCAACGAGGGCATGGACCCCAAGCACAACCCGGAGTTCACCACCATTGAGCTGTATCAGGCCTTTACCGATTTCCACGGCATGATGGATCTGGTGGAGGAGCTGTACAAACGCCTTGCCCTCAAGATCTGCGGCAGTCTGGTCATCCCGTATCAGGGCAAGCAGATCGATATGGGCCACTGGGAGCGCCTGACCATGGTGGAGGCCGTGAAGAAGTATTCCGGCGTGGACTTCAACGACTGGCAGACCGATGCAGACGCCATCGCCGCCGCCAAGGCGCACAAGGTGGAGCTGCCCGAGGTGCCCACCAAGGGTGCCATTCTGGCCGAGTTCTTCGACGCCTTTGTCGAGGACAAGCTGATCCAGCCCACCTTCATCTACGATTACCCCGTGGAGATCAGCCCGCTGGCCAAGCGCAAGCCGGATGATCCCGCTTTCACCGAGCGCTTCGAGTATTTCATCGACTGCACCGAGTACGGCAACGCCTTCAGCGAGCTGAACGACCCCATCGACCAGAAGGGCCGCTTCGAGCGTCAGGTGGCCGAGCGCAAGGCGCTGGAGCCCGAGTGCAAGGCACAGGTGGACTACGACTACGTCAACGCACTGGAGTATGGTCTGCCCCCCACGGGCGGTCTGGGCTTCGGCGTGGACCGTCTGGTGATGCTGCTCACCGATAGCGCATCTATCCGTGACGTGCTGCTGTTCCCCACGATGAAGCCGATTGAGCAGTAAAACGCAAAATCAAAACGCAGATACGATGAAATTTTGAACAGATTTCAAGCGGCATCTGCGGTACTACACCCGGGCTACACCAATTTTGGGACGTTTTCCCGAAAAGGAGCCTTACAAAACGGTGTGGCGTAACAAGTGAATAGGCGGATTGGTGTAGTTAGCCAATCTATGAGAAAACCCCAATAGAAATTTCGTGATAGCGAATTTCTATTGGGGTTTAGTTGTGGCACAGTTAAACTATAGTAACTGTTGTAAGCGTATCAATTTGTTTTTGAATGCTTTCTTTGATGCTCTCGATGGTTGCATATTTTTGTGCTAAACTTTGCTGCTTTTCAAGGTCATATGTTCCATCTGGCTTTATTGGAATTTGAATTTTTTCAGTTATCGCCTTAATCATAGTAGAGTTTAATGTGGTGTATTCATTTTTTCCGTTGATACCAAGTCTTCCCTTGATATTTTTACGGAAAATTGGCTCTATCATGAGTCTCATATATTGAGCATCAATATTCCGGTGGTCGCCTTTAGGAATGAGGATACCTCTGTGCCCCGTAAGAGAAAACTTTCCGTTGTGATACATGGTGTATCCGGCCAAGCCATCTTTTGACCAAGTAATATACTCACCATCATAGTCGAACACATCAATATAATCAAATGCGCCAAAAGTATTACCAGAATATAGCGGTATAGTACCTTGATGAGTTTGGCACCATTCTTTTGTGTACATGCTATTCCCGTTTTGGGGTACGAAAAGGTCGGTGATAAGAACTTCTTTGTAGGATGTCTTGCCACATTCAATACCTACAGCCTCTTTTAATTCATTTAATTCTAAAATAAGTTCATCAACAGAAGTCTTAAACTCATTAACGGACATTGTCTCGTCCGCTTTCTTTAATCCTAGCTTGATTTTTTCTTTATCGCTCCAAAGGGCATCAATGTTCCAACTATCTGTTGCCGGAAAATTTGAAACTGAAACTAGCTTTAGCTTGCCATCATTTTCGAACCAATTCTTAAAAGGCTCCTGAATGTTATTCTTATCGGGTAAATTCTTATAAGAGTTATATTTGTTGACTGCTTCATGAAGATCGTTGTCATCGGGCGTTTCAAAACGGTAAGTATCTAGCGTTTCACCAATACTCTTGCAAATATAGCAAAAGACTTTGAAATTCTGAACTTCACCACGATCAATTTCATCTTCGGTCTTTTTTCTGAGCGTAAGGATATACGTTTTTTTGGGAGTATTAAAAAAGCTATTAATGGGAAGTGAAATAATACTTTCCACAAAGCAATTCCTTAGTATAAATTCCTTCAGATTTGTGTTTGCCAGATTCAGGAAAAATCCATCAGGAAGAACAACATTGGCTGTTCCTCCATGTTTTAAAGATCGGATAATCCACTCCAAAAATAGTGCTTCAACGCCATTTCCTTTAGCTTTATAGAAACCCGTAGCAGCAGCTAATTTTGAAATTGTTGCATCCTGATAATATGGAGGATTTGCAAGAATCAGATCGTATGTGTTTTCATCCAAGTGTCCGAGAGTTCCCAAAGCCGTCTTGCTGGAAGAAAATGTTTTGTTTAAAAAAGTTTGAGCAAGTTGTTGAACTTCGCTAATATTACTATTATCCTTAAATAGATTGGAAAAATAAATAAGCATATTAGCCTTGGCGAGAATTGTAGTAATATCGTCTTGCCCGGACATTTGTTTTTCAAATCCAAAAAGTTCAACACCCGGAACTAATTTTCCGTTGTTCATTTCGAAGGGAACATTAGAAGCAGCTTCTAACAAAAATTTGCCTACACCAGATGCAGGATCACAAATTTTCATTCCCTTAGAGATGGCAATCATATTTACCATTTCACGAACAATTTTGAGGGGCGTAAAAAACTGTCCCATTCCAGACTTTTCTTTACTGTTTTTCATAAAAGTCTCAAATAGCTTTGATTTGAAATCTTTACTAATATTAATGAATTTCCCGTTTTTCTTTTCATAAGCATAGAACTCATCCATGATGCTTTTGAAGCAAGTGGCGTGAGCATCTTCTTCGATATAATGCCCGTCTATACCTTTTTTAACATGAAAAATTTGTCCGTTTACAATTGTGGTGCCATCTTCGCCAGCAGGAAACAACATTTTCATCTGTTCTCTTGGTCCTTCAAGGTAGGCTCCAAGAATATCAGCATTTGTTAGGCGACTATTTTCATCCACAGTATATAGGCCATAGATATAGTTAAAAGAGTTGCGGTCTTTTAAGACATTGATATCACTTAAATACTTAAACAAAAACACTTCCACAAAGGTGTAAAGGGACATCTTGGCAGAAGCAAAAGTCATTCGCTCCAAAATGCGAGCAATCTTTCTTGCTAAGTCAGTCGGATCAACATCCTCCAGACGTAAAATTTTATCATTCTCTGAGGATACAGAAAGTGCGACCAAATCTATAAATTCGGCTAATTTTTTAGGAGAAACACTAGGATCAATTTTACGGGAAACAGGATTGTCATTTTCGTCAACAATTCGATTTCCTGTAAAGGAATTGAGCCAAATGTATTTATCTCCATCTGACACGACATAAATTTTAGAACCAATTTCTCGTGCAACTGATATTTCTTGATGAATAGCCTTATTGATTTTGGCAGGAGTATTCAGTTCATCAGGCGTTTTAAATTCAATAAACACAACGACTTCCTTATTTTTGTTAATAATAAGGACATCTGGCTTTTTACTCAGACTTTTAGATATTTTTACATTTTTTAGCTGTCCGGTTTTAATTAAATCGTTGATAGTTGTGGCACCAAGACTAAGACAAGTATATTTGTCTAAGATGCTGACAGGAATAGAATATAGGCTATTTTGAACGGTCTGTTCAGACATTTTGCAGTTCCTCCTAATAAAAAATATACAGCCCTCTATTTAATAACTGAAGATTTCAATACATTAATAATAACAATTTTGAGATAGAAGTTCAATGCACAAAGCAAATTATTGCAATACACTGCTATAAGAATCTTTCTTGTCAATCGGGCTGGCACCGTCCAGCCCTCTCTCTGCCAAAGTTTCCCTCGTTTTTTCTTGCATCCTGCCGAAAGTGACGTATTTTTTTTAGTTCGCGTTTGTGAAGCAATGAAAGGTATACCGATTCACTATGCTCTCGATCTTTGTGCCGTCGATAAAGACTTCTTCGTATTCTGTTTCTTCCAGTTCGGCAAGCCGTTTTACAAACTGGTAGAACAAGTCTTATACTACTTCTTTCGCCTTTCCGCTTCGGAACCGGGCAAACGAAGTGTAGTCCGGCACCTTCTCTCCTTGACGGAGCCAGATAAAGTCGATATTCTTGCGGCATGCAAGCTCCAGCTTTCGGGTGGAGTAGATGCCGCCCTTTCCTGTATACCGTTCTTGTTGTAGTTGATTCATGACAGTTTCAGCTTCCAACAAAAATGAGATAGGCACCCCTTTCGGGGAAGTCTATCTCATTTTTTGTTGGCGCTGTTTTGCAACAGCCCCTAGTTTTGCAGTAGTGTTTTCTCTTTACCTGCCCGTCAGAGCAGCTGTGCTAGAATACTGTTTTGAACAATAAGCCCGGCAGGGGTCAGGGCGAGGGTGCGGCCATCGAAGGTGGCGTATCCGGCACGGACACAGTTTTGCACAAAGGCTAACTGCGTAGTGGAAAACTGCTTGCCGTACAGGTTTTTGTAAGCTTCAAGGTCAAGCCCCTTGCGCAGACGCAGCTGCAAAATCAGGTAGTCCTCGGCACCGCAATTGCCGTCCATGATGGGTGCGGCGGCATCCTGCAAAAAGGCGGTGGTGTCCGGTGCGTAGCAGAACCGCTTGCCGCCCATGCAGGAGTGCGCCGCAGGGCCAAGGCCCAGATAGTCGCCGCAATCCCAGTAGATAAGGTTGTGGCGGCCCTCATAGCCCGGCTTTGCAAAGTTGGAGATCTCGTACTGGCGGTAGCCGTGGTGCTCCAGCTGCTCCACGGCGTAAAGGTAGAAATCGGCGGCTTCATCGCCGGTGGGCAGACCCTCCGGCGGGTGTTTGCCGAAGGCAGAGTCCGGCTCGATCTTTAAAAGGTAAGCCGAGATATGGGTGGCACCGCCCTTTTCGATCAGCTCTAGTGTCTCGTCAAATTCGGCCTGCGTATAGTGGGGCAGTGCCAGCATGATGTCGCCGCTGATGTTCTCGAACCCGGCGCGCCGGGCAGCGGCAAAGGCTGCCCGCGCCTGCTTGGCGCTGTGGGGACGGCCAAGGGTGCGCAGCTGACTGTCCCGGGCGGACTGTACCCCGAAGGAGATGCGGTTCACCCCTGCCGCCCGAAAGCCCCGCAGGCTCTCTTCGGTAACGGTCTCGGGGTTTGCCTCCAAGGTGATCTCTGCACCGGGCACGGGGTCTGCTGCCCGGATGAGCCGCTCTGCCTGCGCCGGGGTGAGCAGGCTGGGCGTGCCGCCGCCGAAATAGACGGTATCCGGCTGCAGGGGCGCGTCCGGCGCAAAGCGGTGCAGCTCCCGCAGCAGCGCGTCCACATAAGCGTCCGGCACGCCCCGCTCCCCGGGGTGAGAATAAAAATCGCAGTATCGACATTTGGAAAAACAGTAGGGAATGTGCAGATAAAGTCCAAGGGACATACAATATCACAGCCTTTTTCATGAAACGTTCATTTCTATGCAGTATACTATATTCCGTAGACCGGAGCAAGAGAGAAATGCTTCGGCAGAATAGACTGGAGGAACCCAGATGAGTTACAACAATTACAACCGTGGCTATGCAGAGCCTACAATGACCTCGGCTGACTATATGACCCGCACCTACCGCTGGATGGCGCTGGGACTGCTGATCACCTTTGCGGCGGCGTTTGTCACCGCCACCACCCCGCTGTTCTATGTGGTCAATTCGCTGTACCTGCTGTTCACCATTGCCGAGCTGGCGCTGGTGTTCGTGCTGAGCGCCCGGGTGCAGAATATGTCCGTGGGCGCGGCAAGAGGAGTATTTTTAGGCTACGCCCTGCTCAACGGCATGGTGCTGAGCTATTATTTCCTTGCCTTTGATCTGGGCACGCTGGTGCTGGCCTTCCTTGCCACCTCGCTGTATTTCGGCCTGATGGCAGTTTACGGCACCACCACCCACAAAGACCTGTCCGGCTGGGGCCCCAAGCTGATGATGGCGCTGTTTGCACTGATCGTTACCGGCTTCGTTGGTCTTTTGTTCGGCATGGGCTTTATGACCACGGTGCTGTACTCCGGTATCGGTCTGGTGGTGTTCATGCTGCTGACCGCCTACGACACCCAGAAGCTGAGCCAGATGTACTCCTACTACGCAGGGGACAGCGAGCTGGCGGAAAAGGCTTCCATCTACGGTGCACTGACCCTGTATCTGGACTTCATCAACATCTTCCTGTATGTTGTACGTCTACTGGGCATGAACAGCCGCCGCCGCAACTGATTTTTGATCTGCAAGGGCTCTCCCGAAAAGGGAGAGCCTTTTTGTTTGGTAATATCATTTAGAATATCCTCCGCTTCGCTCCGGGCATCAACACAGAAGGCCACCGAGGGAAGATGATTTTCCGGCTGCGGTCCTTCCCGTGAAAGTGCAGCCCAGCCAGACCCGCAGATCTGGCTGGGCTGCTATGTTACAAAATATCATTTCCTCTAAATATGCCCAGAGCAACGCAGAGGGCATTTAAATAAAAGAATGCATAAAACCTGCCCTGCTGTCCCACACTAAGCCCAGAAGCAATGCGTACACAATGCAGCAGATGGGAGTAACGACAATGGAGCAGATCAAAAAGTTTTTGCGCAGCAGGGGCTTTGCACTGGCACTGCTGGCCTGTCTCGTCGCAGCCGCAGCGGCGGGAGTGTGGGCAGTGCGCACCGTGCGGGATGAACTGAAAAAGAGCTACGACGACCTGACGACCCCGCAGGAAGAACCTGCCCCGGAGCCGCAGCTCACCCTTGACCCACAGGAGGACGATGTATGGCAGCAGCCCGTGACCGACGCCGCAGAATCTGCGGCAAACGTACCCAAGCCCGAACCGCCCGCACCCTCTGCGTCCTCTTCTGGGGCGCGGTCTGGCTCTGGTTCGGTGCACGAACCCTCCGCACTGCAGGGCGCATCCTCGCCTGCCAGCAGTTCAGCTGCGCCTGCCTCCACGCAGCCCGTCTCGGGCAGGGTCTTGAACGCCTACAGCGGCGATGAGCTGGTGTACAGCAGCACCCTTGGCGACTGGCGCACCCACAACGGCGTGGACTACGCCTGTGCACAGGACGCACAGGTGTGCGCCCCTGCCGCCGGCAAAGTGACTGCCGTGGACACCGATGGCCGCTGGGGCAGTGTGGTGTGCATCGAGGACAGTGCCGGGCGCATCTGGCGGGTATGCGGCACCGCCGACCCTGCCGTGCACACCGGCGACGAAGTGAGCGTGGGGCAGGCTCTGGGCCGCGCAGGCAGCATCCCCAACGAATGCGCCGAGGAGACGCACATCCATCTGGAAGTGATGCAGGGTGACACCTACCTTGACCCGGCAAAGCTGCTGGGCTGACCCTTTTTGCATCCTCTGCGTATTTTTCTTTGAAATATTCTCAAATGGTAAAGGGCCGCTGCACATCATCCGGTGCAGCAGCCCTTTTTATTTAAAGCCTTTTACAGCGCTTCCAACTCGATCACCGGCCAGCCCAGCAGCCGGATGGCCTCCCGGTCGTGGGTGGCAAGGAGCACCGGCCGACCGGCGCTTTTCTGCGCCAGCAGAGCGGCGGCGGCCCCCAGCGTTTCCGGGTCCATGCCGGTGAAAGGCTCATCCAGCAGCAGCGTATCTGCCGGTGCCCACAGCGCCCGCAGAAGCGCCGTGCGCCGCTTCTGCCCGCCGGAAAGCCGCCCGGCCGGCAGCGCAAGCGCCGCCGTGTCCATGCCAAGACGTTGAAAGTCGCAGATAATATCCTGTTTGTATCGTATTTCGTCGCCCGGCAGCACCAGAGCCACGTTCTGTACGGCGGTCAGCTGGGGGCAGAGCCGGTCTTCCTGAAACACAGCGCCCACGCGCCCCACGCCTTCCACGGTGCCGCCGGTGGGGGCTTCCAGCCCCATGAGGATGCGCAGCAGGGTGGTCTTGCCCCACCCGCTGGGTGCCCACAGCACCGCCGGGGCATCCACGGTCAGGCAGAGATCCCGGAAAAGGACTTTTTCCCCGAAACGCTTTTCGAGATGTTGAATGTTCAGCATTGCGGCACCTCCCCCAGAACGGCCCGGCTGAGCCGGTCCAGCAAGGCCAGAAAGAGCTTTTCGAACCCGGCGCTCAGCAGGATGATGACGAATGTCCACGCGAACAGTTCCCCGGTGGAGAGGGTGATCTTTGCCCGGTAAAGTGCATCGCCGATGGAGCCGTTGGGCAGGCCGATGACCTCGGCCGCAACACCGCTCTTCCAGCAGATGCCCAGCGCCACGCTGCACCCCTGCCGGAACGCCGGGAGCACCGCCGGGAGCCACACCGCCCGCAGGCGGCGGGACAGCGGCAGCCGGAACACCTGCGCCATCTCCCGCAGCTGCGGGTCCACGCTGCGGATGCCGGTGCGCACCGCGCCGTACAGCACCGGCAGCACCATCAGAAAGCTGATGAGCACCGACAGCGACGCGCCCCGCACCCACACCAGCGCCAGAATGATAAAGCTTGCCACCGGCGTGGCCTTGACCAGCTGCATCACCGGGGCCAGAAGGGTATCCGCTGCCGGGCAGCTCTCCGCCAGCGCCGCCAGCACCGTACTGACCGCGACGCCCAGCGCGAATCCCAGCAGGATGCGCCCGGAGCTGAAGCCCGCCCGCTGCCAGAAATCCGCCCGGGGCACAAGCCCCAGCAGGGTGCGCAGCGCCTGCACCGGCGACACCAGAAACACTTCCTGCCCGATGGCCATGGCGGCGCACTGCCACACCGCCAGCCAGAACACCACCGCTCCGGCACGGCGGAAAAAATGCTTTTCTTTGTTCATGCATTCAATCCCTTTCGGCCGGAGGTTGGCTTCAGTCCGGCCTGTTGTATTTGCTTTTCAATTATAACATACAGCATTCAAAAGGCCAATGACCGCTGCATCCGAACGCACAAGCCGCTCTCATGCAGACCGTTACATTTCTTCATCTTTCTGTTTCTTGACATGAAGTGGATAAAACGATACACTGAAAACAGTCATCCGCTGCTCCTGCCGGGAGCAGCACAGAAATGAGGGGTCTGTGTATGAAGAAACTTTCCGGCCGCGATCTGCTTCTGGTCGGCTTTACGCTGTTTTCCATGTTTTTCGGGGCGGGCAACCTGATCTTCCCGCCCGATCTGGGGGCAAAGGCCGGGGTAAGCCTCTGGCCCGCCTTTCTGGGGCTTGCTATCAGCGCCGTGGGGTTGCCGGTTGCGGGAGTCATCGCGGTGGCGCGGGCTGACGGTCTGGACAAGTTGGCCGGGCGGGTGCATCCGGTGTTCGCACAGGTGTTC
>OIYQ01000921.1_pt1 | contig 11548 bp, 15 predicted proteins | sample 1588311 | NCBI WGS metagenome assembly OIYQ01 (sample SAMN03283244) | human gut metagenome | biome: human-associated habitat; material: feces | host: Homo sapiens | place: Peru | collected 2012
GGAATCATATTCCCCGCCCAGTGCAATATCCACCGGAACACACTTTTGCGGGTCGATCAGCGGGTGGCGGGCGCGGATCAGATTAAAGGAAGAATCTGTGCGCACAGCGGGCTTAAAGGCCTTCAGCTCCAGCGCAAGCCGTGCTTTCGCCAGCAGGATGTCGATTTCCAGCATAGCCTTGTAGCTGTACTGGAACTGCGGCTCAATAGCGGCCACCTGTGCGGTAAAGGCCACCAGAATGCGCTCGATCTCCTGCGCTTCCTGTGCGCGGTATTGCAGGATGCGGGCATTGGCTTCCACCACAGCCTGCGGCTCCACGAACACCGTGGCGCCCGTAGAGGATACATCGTGGATGATACCGCTTACCTCGCCGCGGTACTCGCTCTTGACCGGCACAACATACCGGCCGTTGCGCATGGAAACCACACTCTCCTGCAAATATTTAGAGGTATCCATGTTGCGCACCATGCTTTCCAACCGGTCGCGGATGCTGTTTTCGGTGGCGCGTATCTTCTTGCGCAGCTCTGCCAGCGTGCGGGAGGCTGTATCTGCCATGGCATCCGGTGCCAGAATGGCGCTGGAGATCTGCTGCTCAAGGCCCGGTTCCGGTGCCAGTGCGTAAAACAGATCATCAGTCGGCAGCGCGTCATGCTCAGAGGAGCCGTACCAGCTGGTCAGGTGCTGAAAATTGCGCAGTGCACCGGCCACCATCAGCAGTTCGCCCATAGAAAGCACGCCGCCCTTTACGGCACGGGCGGCAAGCTGGCTGACCCCCTCTACCCCGCCAAAGCGCGGCGAGCCGTTTTTGATCAGCAGGGTGTTGATGGCATCCGTCTGTTCCAGTGCGTAGCGCACCTCGTCCGGGTCGCACTGCGGCTCAATGGCCAGCAGCATGGCACGGGCTTCCTTGCACACGCAGCCCTCCGCTGCACGGGCGATAATCTTATCCAGTTCTAATGTTTTTAAGTAGCTTGTTTCCATACTGTTCCTTTTTGGTCAGGGCAGCACGCTTTTCAAAAAAGCATAACTTTTCAGCGGCTTATCCAGATGCGTCAGGGCATAGTTTTCAGCCACTGCGGAAAGCTTTGCCAGACTGCCCACAGAGATCTTGAATGCAAATATTTTTTTGTCCTCTACCAAGCAGATGTGACGCAGTGCAAACAGCGCAGCCTTATCCAGATTGCAGTTCTTGCCTGCCTTTGCCGCACAGGCTGCACAGAGCAGATGCCCTTCCTGCGCGTCCAGATAAAAGGCATCCCCTTCATCGTAGGTGCCGCAGTCCCGGCAGCAGACAATCTGCGGCATAAAGCCGCACTCGCTCATGGTGCGCAGCTCAAATACCGCCTTGATCACCCGCAGGTCGGTGCGGTGCTCGCTGATCATATACAGGCTGTTCAGCACCAGCCGCAGCTCCCGGGCTGCTTCCTCTCCGGTAGGCGAAAGCGCAGCAGCAAGTTCTGTCAGATACATGGCAAGGCTCACCCCTTCAATGGAGGAGGAAACGCCATGAAAGATGTTCTGCACCTCGGCTTCCCGCACGGTATACATATTGCGTCCGGGCACCAGTGTAAACTCTGAATAGCAGAACAGCCCGCAAGCGCTGAACAGCTTGCTTTTCAGCCGCAGACTGTTTGCCGCCATTGCCGTGATAACGCCCAGCTTCGGGGTTAGGATCGTCAGAATACGGTCTGCTTCTCTATAACGGGTCTCCTTCAGTACCAGACCCATGGTCACAAATGGTTCCATCATCCGTTTCTCCTGCCGGATGCTCAGCGGGCAGCTGCACCCGTTGTTTGTAATCGAGATAACGTAGAATGTTCCCCGTGCAGGCAAAGGCCTGCCAGCTTGCGGCAGCATCCATCTTCAGCACTCCTTCCCTTTCCTGTGCACAGGCTGCTTTTGTTATAGTGTCAGCCTGATTCTAGCACAGCATACAAGGGAAAACTGTCCTGCTTTGGCAGCACTCAGCGGTTGGAGGAATTCTGCTTGAAGCCGAAATTGTTCAGCAAAAATTCGTTATCCCGCCAGTCGGATTTTACCTTGACCCAGCACTGCAGGTTGACCCGGCAGCCCAAGAACTCCTCGCAGTCGGCACGGGCAGCACTGGCGATCTTTTTAAGCATCGCACCGCCCTTGCCGATGACCATGCCCTTGTGGCTCTCCCGCTCGCAGTAGATGTTCACATCAATGTCGATCAAATCTGTGCCCGGGCGCTCCTTAAAGCGCTCCACCACTACTGCAATACCGTGCGGGATCTCGTCCCGCATAAAGAGCAGTGCCTTTTCGCGGATGACTTCTGCCACCAGCTCCTTTTCCGGCATATCGGTATAGGCATCATCATCAAAATAATGGGGGCCTTCCACGGCATAGCGGCTCAAGGCATCGAACAGTTCCTCACTGCCCTCTTTATTGCGCACACTGATGGTGTAGATCTCGTCAAACACGCCCAGTGCCTTCAGCTCTGCCTTGCGGGCTTCCAAATCGGCAGGATCTTTCACAAGGTCGGTCTTGTTGATGACCGCAATGGCCGGGCCGCTGCGCTGCAATGCCTCCACCAATACCATCTCGGATTCGTTCAGCGCACCGTAGGGCTCGAACAGCATCATGGAAACATCCACATCTGCAATGGAATCGCTGGCAGTCTTATCCATACGCTTGCCCAGCTTGTTGTGGGCTTTGTGCACACCGGGAGTGTCCAGCAGCACATATTGCAGCGGCCCCCGGGTGATCACGCCGGTAATGCGGGTGCGGGTGGTCTGGGGCTTAGAGGTGACGATTGCCACCTTCTCGCCAACCAAGAGGTTCGTCAGGCTGGATTTGCCAACGTTCGGCCGTCCGATGACAGCAACGAATACAGAGGAGGTGTCGTAATGCTCCTGAACGGGTGTTGTAGTACTCAAAGCGAACTCCTGTCTTGTTTTTATGTTCTGTTGCAGTGAAGGGATATCATTCCGTGTAGCTGACCGTGCGGGGCAGACCCAGCTGCAGCAGCACAGCCTCTTCTTTTTCGCGCATACGCATGGCTTCCAGACCGCCGTTCTCGTGGTCGTAGCCCAGCAGATGCAGCATGGAGTGGACAGTCAGAAAGGCTACCTCCCGCTGCAGCGGATGCCCATACAGATTTGCCTGCTCCATGGCGCGCTCCATGCTGATGACGATATCGCCCAGCATCATGCAGCCGTTGTTCTCGTCGATATCGTACTTGCCGTTCTCACCCAGAGGAAAGCTCAGCACATCGGTGGGCATGGGCTTGTTGCGGTACTGGTTGTTCAGCTCGGCAATGGCAGCGTTGTCCACAAAGGTAACGCTGATCTCTGCGGGACGGTCAAAATGCTCATATTCCAGCACAGCGTTGCAGGCGCGGCGGATGAGGATGCGAAGCCCGGAGGGCACCTTGACAGCTTTCTGGGAGTTGGTGATCAAAACTTTGTTGGACATATCGGTCCACTCCTTTCAAAGGGTTATTTAAAATTCTTTTTGTTTTCTTTATTTTCCGCTTCGGCAGCCGGATGGGCGGCGCGCTCGTAAGCCTTTACGATCTCCTGCACCAAACGGTGGCGCACAACGTCCTTATCGGTAAAGTAGCACTGTGCAATGCCGTTCACGTCCTTCAGTACCTTCAGCGCGTCCACCAGACCGCTGCGGGTGCTGCCCGGCAGATCGATCTGGGTCACATCGCCGGTAACGACCACCTTGGAACCTACGCCCATACGGGTAAGGAACATTTTCATCTGCTCTGGGGTGGTGTTCTGTGCCTCGTCCAGAATGATAAAGGAATCATCCAGTGTGCGCCCGCGCATATAGGCTAGCGGAGCAACCTCTATGATCTGCTTTTCCACCAGACGCTCGTAGGTTTCTGCGCCCAGCATATCAAACAGGCCGTCGTACAGCGGCCGCAGATAGGGGTCTACCTTCTGCTGTAGGTCACCGGGCAGAAAGCCCAGCTTCTCGCCTGCTTCCACCGCCGGGCGGGTCAGGATAATGCGGGACACTTCCTTGGCCTTGAAGGCCTTCACTGCCATGGCAACGGCCAGATAGGTCTTGCCGGTACCCGCCGGGCCGACACCGAAGGTTATGGCATTGGAGCGGATGGCGCTCAGGTATTCCTTCTGTCCCAGCGTTTTGGGGCGGATCGGGCGTCCCTTGACCGTAACGGTGACAAAGTCCTCGGTCAGCTCCTTTACCCGCTTCTCCGCGCCATCGTGCGCCAGACTGATGCAGTAGTGCACCGTCTGATCCTCCAGCGGGGTGCGGTTCTCGATCAGAAGAAGCATTCCCTCCACGGCTCGGTTCGCTGCCGCCACGTTGGCAGGCTCACCGGAAATGCGCAGCTGTGTGCCGCGGCAGACAGCGGTAACAGAAAACTCTTTTTCTAATAAGCGAATATTCCGATCGCAGTTGCCAAAAACAGCCGCTGCGATCTCTACACTATCCAGTTCAATACACTTTTCCGCCATGGAGTTCCTCCCGAATTGCAGAATTTGATGACTATATTGTACCACCAAAATCTTCAGAAGAAAACTATGAAAAGTGCACAAAATATTTTCCCGTGTTCCATCGGTTTTTCCATACGAACTGTGTTTTAAAGCTTTTTGATGGCTTTTTTCTGAAAACGCTTGACAAAGTATATCGGGAGGCGATATACTTTAAGCACGATATATCGGTTGACGATATAAAGACGCCCGATAGAATCCATGGAGTATTTCAGTATGGAAAACCTTGCATTGACCGAATCGACCTATTATATCCTGCTATCTCTTTACCATCCGCAGCACGGCTATGGCATCATGCAGCAGACGGAGCAGCTTTCCGGGGGCAGAGTCCATCTTGCCGCCGGGACGCTGTACGGGGCCTTGACCTCTCTGTGCGAAAAAGGCTGGATCCGTCCCCTGCCCGCTGAGAGCGGCAGCCGCAAAAAGGAATACCAGCTTACCGCAGAGGGCGTACAGGTCTTAAAGCACGAGCTTGCCCGCTTGCAGCAGCTTGTGGCCAATGGTGAGAGCATCCTGAAGGAGGAAGCCTTATGAGCGAAAAGAAAACCGTTTTCAAGCTTTTCTTTGTGTGGGATTTTGAAAAAGAAGAACGCTGGCTGAATGAGATGGCGCAGGAAGGCTGGGTACTGGACAACACCGGGTTTTCCTTTTATACCTTTGTGCGCTGCGAACCGGGCGAGTATATCATCCGCTTGGAGATGAACCCCAGCAGTGATTACCGCGCCTTTGTAAAGGAACTGGGTGCAGAGTATATCGGCGGCTGTGTCAACTGGGTGTACTTCCGACGGAAAGCAGAGCTTGGCAGCTTTGAACTGCTCTCGGATATCGACTCCCATCTGACGCATCTGAGCCGCATTGACCGGATGCTTTCCCTTATCTGTCTGGCAAACCTGATCCTTGGCATAACGAACTCTCTGAATCAGGCTCGCTACGGCTGGCTGAACCTGTTATGCGCAGCAATGCTCTCTTATGCACTGGGGCGTATCCACGGCATGAAAGCTGCGCTGGAAAAGGAACGCAGTTTGCATGAATGATTTGTCAAGCCCTTCTTCGCCACAACCGCAGAGAAAAAAGCGGCTTATCTTTGGATAAAAAGACAATGGCAAACCGATCTCCATCGTGATACAATAGCAAGCGTTGTGTGCCGCCCCCGGCGGCCGTTTATATTGCTTGAAAACAAAGGAGAAGGAACCATGGAACAGCTTTTTCTGATGCCCGGTGAAGAACGATACGAGCGCTTCAAGGATGGCAACGGTGTTCCTAAGGTGCACTACTCCTATTGCTCTATGCGCGGTGCATTCTTTGACTGCGAGAGCCGCAGTCTTGAGGAAGCCCAGCGCCTGTGCGAAAACTGGCTTGTAGGGCAGGATCGCTGCTACCGCAACTAACATAGAATCATAAAACCCCTGCCGTTTTGCAGACCTTTCCGCAAAACGGCAGGGGTTATTTTTTATATAGGCTTTACTGCCACACCTGCGCACAGACAAGCTCCAGCACACTACCTGCGATGCAGCGGGATTTATCCGAGATCAGGAAGCAGTTAGAAAGTTCCTCCCGCCGGGGGTCGATATCCGCGATTTTAAAGCCCGGCGTAACAGGATAGCCGCTGCGCAGCAGTCCGCGCAGAATGCCGGAAATTTGTGCCGTGACCGGGATATCCTTCCCCTCCGGGGTGCGGATGGTGGCAATGGTCTCGCCTTTCTCTACTAGATCACCGATTTTACGCACATTTATAAAGACGCCGGCAGCCTGTGCATGAATCACCCGCTCTGCACCGTACCCGCCGATAACGCCGGGGATGCCGGTATTGGGGATAGCGCTCCCCTCCCGGATGATCCGACCCAGCCGGTGTCCGCGCTTGGTCTCCACCACGGCATCTACGTCCTGTCCGGCCACAAAGCCGGGGCCAAGGGCAATGGTCAGCGGTGCCATATCCCGGCGGGTACCAAGGTTACGCTTGGCCAGAATGGCGTCCACTACGACCTCCGGCTTTGCCCGGGCAATACAGGCTCCCTCCGGGTCCACGAGCACCGGAACAGCGCCCTGCACCCAGACGGACTGTGCCTGCTCTAAAGCTTCAATGCGGACGGCGCGCAACCCCTCAACAATGGCTTCGCCTTCATACACTGCTTCACACAGGGCTACCTGACGGCGGATGGCTGCGGGTTTTGTCGTTTCCAATACCAGCACTCGCAGCCCGGCGCTCCACAAACGATAGATGGTGCCGGTGGCAAGGTCGCCACCGCCGCGCACGATGATCAAAGCATCCTTTTTCATTTCGTTTCCTCCCCGGGGCAAAGTGTCTGCAACAGTACCTCCATGGAGCCGCCGCAGGCAGCAATGGCTGCGTCCTCGTTTTTGCCGTCAGCCGAAAGCTGTAAGCATTGCAGGGTGGGCACTGCCTTTACTAACAACTTCTGAGCAGCCTGTATCGTGTAATGCTCCATAATGCCGCCGCCCACGCTGCCCACGGTACTGCCATCGGGCAGAATGAGCATTTTTGCACCCACATCCCGCGGGGTGGAGCCATGCCGCGCAACGATGGTAGCCAGCACCGCCGGGGTGCGGGCTTTTTCTGCCTGCACCATCGCGTCCAGCAATGCGATGGGATAGCCCTCGGTCTGGGGGCGGGCATTCTTGACCTGCACGACCTGCGCCAGAATGGAAAGTGCGATCTCCGCAGCGGTCTGTGCGCCGATGGCAAGGCCGATGGGCGCACAGAGCGACTCCACTCGCTGACTGTCCAACCCAGCCTCCAACAGCTGACGGCGCACCAATGCAGCACGACCACGGCTGCCCATCATGCCCACATAGGCCGCAGGCTTTTGTAGGATCTGGGTAAGACAATCCAGATCAAAAGCGTGGGAGCGGGTCAGCACCGCAAAGTAGGTCTCTGCCCCGCCGGGCACATCCTGAAGCGCCTGTGTAAAGGGCGCGCAAAGCACGGTGTCTGCTCCGGCGGCGCGCAGCTGCTGGGCAAATTCTTCCCGATCATCTATGGCAAGCACCGGCATGCCGAGAAGCTTTGCCTGCTTTACAAGAGCAGCCGCCACATGACCGCCGCCGCAGACTACCAGCTTCGGCACGGCACCAAAGCGCTCGGCAAATACCCGCTGCCCATCCAACGTAAGAAAGCCCGTGGCGGTACGGACCTGCAGGGCGGCAAGCTGCCGCTGCAGAAGCCCGGCGTTTGGGGTCTGCCACAGGGCGTTTCCATCCTGCAGCAACAGCTGACTGCCCGTCTCTGCGCCTTCCAACACGGTAGCCAACGTATAGCTGCCGGTCTGGTTTGTATCTTGCAGAACGTCTGCAAGCGTTTGTCTGTTCATTGGTGTCTCTCTCCCTCTGTTATTGCTCCACAGGCGTTACCTTATCAAACTGTGTTTGATCCAGTGCTGCCTGCCAGCTCTGCCAGTCCTCCGGCAGCATCCGCCATGCAAGCCCGCACCCCGCCGATATCTCACGCGGCAGCGGGATCAGCCGCCCGGGCACCTGCCGGGCATTGCATTGCTTTTCCCACTCCATCGCCTCTAAGGTGGTACGGAAGGAAAGCACGATATAGCTCCGTTTTATTCGCATAAAAGCTCTCGGGCAAGTGCGCAAACTGCCTGCGCTGCCTGCTGCACCTCCTGTTTGGTATTGAAGTGGGAAAAGCTGAACCGTACTACGCCCTGCTCCACAGTGCCAAGCGCCTTGTGCATCAGCGGAGCGCAGTGTGCCCCGGCACGCACGCAGATGCCGTAGTCCTCCCACAAAATATCTGCCACACGGGCAGAATCCTCCTGTCCGATGTTCAGCGCAACAATGGGCGCACGGGGCTGCACAGTCATATCACCGTACACCTTTACGCCCGGCGCAGTACGCACCTGCTCATAAAACAGGCGGGCAAGGGAACCCTCCCGGGCAGCAAGGTTTGCTACGCCCTGTTCCAGCAGCCAGCGCACCCCGGCGCACAGTCCGGCAAGGCCGTGCACGTTCAGTGTGCCGGCCTCCAGTGCAGTCGGCATCTGCAAGGGGTGCGTTTCGTCAAAGCTGTGCACACCGCTTCCTCCCACAAGGAGCGGCTCAACGCGCAGGCCGGGGCGCACATAAGCGCCGCCGGTGCCTTGCGGCCCCAAAAGTGCTTTGTGCCCGGTAAAGCAGAGGGCATCAATACCAAGCTGCTGCACATCAATGGGCTGTGCACCAGCAGTCTGGGCAGCATCCACGATGAACAGCAGTCCGTGCCGGTGAGCAAAATCCGCTGCGCGGGCAAGGTCTATGCCGTTGCCGGTCACATTGGAAGCTCCCGTCACCACCAGTGCCCGGGTGGTTGGGCGCAGCAGCGTTTCCCACTGGTCGTAGCAAAGCCGTGCAGCGTCATCCACCCCGGTAAAAGAGACCTCTACCCCCTGCGCCCGCAGCCGGTACAGTGGACGCAGAACGGAGTTATGCTCGCATACCGTTGTGATCACATGGTCGCCCGGGTGCAGCACGCCGTTCAGCACCGTGTTCAGTGCCATGGTCGCGTTGGCGGCAAAAACAATGCAGGAGGGGTCTGGCGCATGGAAAAGTTCTGCCAGCGCCAGACGGGTGTCCAGCACGATCCGTGCGGCGTGAAGGGTGGGTTCGTGTGCGCCGCGCCCGGGATTGCCTGCCGTATGCAGTGCCTCCAGAATAGCCTGTTCCACCTGCGGCGGTTTATGCAGGGTGGTGGCTGCGTTGTCCAGATAGATCACGGCTTCACCACATTGCCTGCCTGCGTCAGCTTTTCCACGATTACATACATGTTGGTCACGCTGCCAACAGCCAGCTTTTCCGTCAGGCCATAGAAATTCAGACAGGTTCCGCAGGTCATGATCTCCACGCCCTGTGCCTCCAGTGCCTTCAGGTCCTCCAACATAGGCGAGCCCTCACAGGTAAGGGCTGCGCCGCCATTGTAAAACAGAATCGTTTTGGGCAGCCGGTCCTGCTGAGTGAGCGCAAACACAAAGGCCTTGAGCAGGGCCCTGCCCAGCTCTTCCGAGCCTGTGCCCATTTTATCTGAGCTGACAGCCACCACTGTATCGGTGCGGAGATCCGGTGCACAGACAGGCACTTCCTCGGTCGGTGCTGCCGCAGCGTTCCCCACTGTGAACAGCACACGGTATTCCTGCTCCGCCAGCTTTTCAGCACTGTACTGATAGCCCTTCTGCTGGGCCATCTTGGTCAGGTTCTGCACGGCGATCTCGTTATCCACCAGCACTTCCACCTCACCGGCACCTTTCAGTTCAGAGATCGCCTTTTTTGCCTTTACAACGGGCAGCGGGCAGGCATCACCGCGGGCATCTACTTTCAGCATCGTTTTTTTGTCCTCCACTGATATTTTTAATATTTTACGGTAATTTCGTGTTCCGTTTTAGGAACGATCTCCCCCACGATCTTTGCAGGCAGACCGGCCGCCTGCAGCTCTGCTTCCAGCGCAGATGCATCTTCCGATGCAGCAGCCAGCAGCAGGCCGCCGGAGGTCTGAGGGTCGAACAACACTTCCTCCATGGCAAAGGGCAGATCTTCAAATGTGACATAGGGCCCGGTGTGGTTGCGGTTGCGCTGCCCGGCGGCAGTGTACAGAAACTCGTCTGCCGCCTTTTCAGCCCCCGGAAGGACAGGAATCGACCGTGCATCAATGATGCAGGAAAGCTTTCCTCCCATCATTTCATGCAGATGGCCCAGAAAGCTGAATCCTGTCACATCGGTAGCAGCGTGAACAGAATAGCGGCGGATCTCAGCAGCTGTTTTGTTCAGCGTCGTCATGGACGCGATGGCACCTGCCATATGTTCCGGAGCGGCTTCGCCTACGCGGTTTGCCGTGCAGAGCAGACCTACACCCAGAGCTTTTGTCAGGATCAATTTGTCGCCGGGCTGGCCGGAATCATTGGTATACATCTTTTTGGGGTTCACAAGACCGGTGACGGACAGACCATATTTGACGCCTGTATCGGCAATGGAATGACCGCCTGCCAGGCTTCCTCCTGCTTCGGCAACTTTTTCTGCACCACCGCGCAGGATCTCCCCCAGAATGTTCAGATCCATACTCTCAGGAAAGCAGACCAGATTCAGCGCAGTTTTTACCTCGCCTCCCATGGCATAGATATCACTCAAGGCATTGGCAGCAGCAATCTGCCCGAAGGTATAAGGGTCGTCCACCATTGGCGGAAAAAAGTCCACCGTCTGCACCAGCGCAATATCATCTGTTATGCGGTACACGGCGGCATCATCCCGGCTGTCATAGCCCACCAGCAGGTTCGGGTCTTTTTCTCCGCGCGGCAGTTTTTCCAGAATGCGGCTCAGCACACCTGCCCCCAGCTTTGCAGTGCATCCGCCGCCGGTACAGAACACAATTCTTTCTTCTTTGCTCATACACGCTCTCCTTTTTCAAAATGAGTCAGAATGCAAGGCACGCTGTAACGCTTTTTCAGGATATCGGCGGTCTGGCAGGCCAACACGGCCTGCTCTTCGGTGTCCACCTGATTGAGCACCGCATAAAAGCTGCGCTCTCCCACAACAGGATCTACTATATAGATTACTTGCGATTGTTTGGGGAAGAATTTTGCGTGAACTTCTTTTTCTGCTTCGGTCACACTACTGCCAGTGCCGGGATGAGAATGGAACCAACCGACAACACTCATGCCGGGGAATTGTTTAGAAGCTTGGGCAAAAGCCTTTTTCCAAACGGATTCGATAAAACGACCATTTTGAGCCTTAACTTCCACAGCTTCTTCAATTTTTATCCATGAATTATCTTTAGTATGGCTTCCTAAAAGCAAACCAGCTTGTTCTTGGGCAGTATTTTTAAGAGCTAAGGCATTTAAATTGCTGAATAATTGATAGCGCAAATAGATATGCGAAGTTTGTTCTGTTTCAGTACCGACTTGAAAAAAATCACCAGGCTCCAAAGTTGGGGTAACAACACCTATTCCCTCTTTGGACATTAAAACTTCTTCTCCCACCGTTTCCTCCAATTAAAAGGCCTCTCTCTTAGATACTACACAGAGAAAGGCCTTGACTTTAAGCTATAAGTTTTCTATCGCCTTCAG
>OIYQ01000924.1_pt1 | contig 11498 bp, 9 predicted proteins | sample 1588311 | NCBI WGS metagenome assembly OIYQ01 (sample SAMN03283244) | human gut metagenome | biome: human-associated habitat; material: feces | host: Homo sapiens | place: Peru | collected 2012
AACCGCGTGACGCTCGTGAGCCCCCATGACGAGGTCGAGCTCGACTGCCTGCCCAAGGATGAGGTCGCCGAGGCAATCATCGAGCGCCTCCACGAGATGCTCGAGCCCGGCGAGCCTGCCGGCGAGGTGGCCGAGGCTGCCCGACAGGGCGTGGACCCCTACGAGCTGATGACGGCCCTGGCCGAGAAAACCCCCATCGGCGCCGACGGCCTGTTGTTCCTGCCCTATCTGATGGGCGAGCGATCCCCGCTGTTGGACGAGAAGGCCCGGGGCGCGTTTATCGGCCTGTCCGGCGGCCATGGCCGCGGCCACCTGATCCGCGCCGTGCTGGAGGGCGTTACCTACTCCCAGCGTCAGTGCGTGGATGTGCTCCGGGGCATGAATGTGCCCACGGAGGAGATGATGGCCTGCGGCGGCAGCGTGGCCGCCGCCAAGGAAAAGGGCCTGCTGCGCTCCGAGGGCAAGGACTATGTGGTCAAGGACGGCGACATGATCTACTTCCGCTTCAACGTGTGAGCAAAATATAGTAGCGAGACGAAACGGCGCGGGCAGACTGCTCGCGCCGTTCTGCGTGGGCGGAGACGGCGAAAATGTAACGGTGTAAAGCGCGACTTAGTAAAAATACATAAAAAACATCGCTATTTTTCTACTATTCCGGCGCAAAAACTGCTTGTGAATTTTTTGTCATCACGATATAATAATAGCGGCGATCGTGAAATTCATAACGATCGACCATTGAGGAGAGAAATCAGAAAGGAATACAACTATGGAAAAACGGTATACCCTGCCCGTAGCCATCGCACTGGTGGTGGGCACTGTCATCGGTTCCGGCGTGTTCTTCAAGGCCGAGGCCGTTCTGACAAAGACCGGCGGTAATTTGTCTGTCGGTATTCTGGCATTCATTATCATGGGCGTTGTCATGATCATCAGCGCCTGCACCTTCGGCGTCGTGGCACAGAGTCACGAGGGCGTGGAGGGTCTGGTGGGCTACGCCAGTGCCTCCTGCGGCAAGTGGTACGGCTACTATGTGGGTTGGTTCATGGCCATTATCTACTATCCCTCTCTGGTGTCCGTGCTGAGCTGGCTGCCCGCCCGCTACTTCGGCGTGCTCATGGGCTGGGACGACCCTGTGGTCGGCGGCCGCACCATGATGCTGGCCGGTGTTTTCATGATCGTTACCTACACCATGAATGCTCTGGCTCCCAAGCTGGCCGGTAAGTTCGCCATCGCCACCACCATCATCAAGCTGATCCCCCTGCTGCTGATGGCCGTTGTCGGCACGATCGTGGGCCTGACCAGCGGTATGACCAGCTTCAACTTCTCCAACGTCGTCACCGAGATGCCCTTCACCGAGGGTCTGTTCGGCGCTATCGTCTCCCTGGCCTTCGCCTTTGAGGGCTGGATCTGCGCCACCTCCATCGGCAGCGAGCTGAAGGATTCCAAGAAGAACATGCCCCGCGCGCTGCTGATCGGTACGGTGATCGTTGCCATCGTGTACGTGATCTACTATGTCGGCCTGGCCGGCGCCGTAGAGTCTGAAGTCATGATGGCCGGCGGCGAAGCCGGCGCCAAGATCGCCTTCCAGAACATCTTCGGTCAGGTGGGCGGCGCGGCCATCTTCGTGTTCGTTGTGATCTCCTGCTGGGGCACCTGCAACGGCCTGACCATGGCTGTTACCCGCGGCATGTTCGATCTGGCCGTCGAGAGCGGCAGCCCCAAGCTGGCCATGTTCAAGAACGTGGACGCCAACACCAACATGGCCAACAACTCCGCCGTGTTCGGTCTGCTGGTCAGCTCCCTGTGGCTGCTGTACTTCTACGGCGGCACTATCATGGGGGGCTTCGGTCCCTTCAAGTTCGACTCCTCCGAGCTGCCCATCATCACCCTGTACGCCATCTACATCCCCATCTACATCGCTCTGCTCAAGCGCAAGGATCTGTCCGGCTTCCACGACGATATGGTCTACAGCTGTATCAGCCATAATATCCACTTTGCCGTCAAGGAAATCCCGCATATTGGTCAATATCTGTGCGTTGACATCGGTTCCCAAATGACGAATGCGGGCAGGAATCAAGCGAAGGTCCGCAGCGGCTGCTTTGCGCTGTATATCTCGGATTTTATCTTTGTTTTCGTCGCCGTATACTTTTCTGTCCGCGCCGCCGAACCGGCAGAGCCAGCGCCAGCAGAATAATCAAACTGCCCATGTTCGACTTGGGCTTTTCCTGCGGCGTTTCGGTGTCGGTTTTCACCGCTTCCGGGGCCGTGCAGTTGCGCAGGCTCTTTTCACACAAGGGGCAGTTTTCGTTGACACTTCCGGCCTCACATTTCACCGTGCAGGTGCAGACTTCGACATCCTGCGGTTCTTCATCCAGCAGGGCCAGCAAGTCGGCATCGTCCACTTGGTTCAGAAAGTGAACAGAAGTTTCCTTGTCCTCGTTGGCACGGTCAATGAGGATGTAAAAATAATTCCCGGCCTTGGTGGTCACAGTGATAAGCTGCTTGTCGCCGTAAAAGTCATCCACCAGCGTTGCGTTGCCCTTGGGCGTGATGGGTACCCCCTCCGGCTCCATGCCGCCCGTAGTCGGTTCTTCCTCAATCTCCGGCAGAGGTTCCGGTGCAGGGTCAGAGCCGCTTGCAAAAGCGGGCATAGAGAACGAGCAGAGGCAGAGCAGGATAGCCAGCAGCCCGGCTGCAAAACGGCAGTTCCAATCAGGTTTCATCGGCGGCATCCTCCTGTTTGTGGTACGGGGTAACGGTAGGCGCGGCGTTCAGCGCACCGCTGCGCAGGAAGGCTGCAAACTCGTCTGGCTTCATGTTCATGCTGCGCACCAGCTGAATGATCTGCAAGTTTTCCTGTTCGGTCTTTGCCGCTTCCAGCTCTTTCAACTGCTGTTGGTATTCGCTGATTTTTTCTTTGAGCCGTTCAATGTCGCGCTCAATGCGGGAAAGTCTTTTTGCCATATAAAATCCTTTCTGGCGTTACGGTAAACGCCCATAGCTGTAAAAATGTTCCTGCCAATATTTTGAGTTGAGGTTTGTGTAAGAGATCGGGTCGCCGCAGTGCAGCATGATGGAATTGCCTACATAGATACCGCAATGGCTCACGCCGGGGGTATCGTAGGTTCCCTTGAAAAACACAAGGTCGCCCGGTTTGACCTGCGCCGCCGAAACGGGGGTGCAGAGGTTGTAAAGGCCTTGTGCAGTCTGGCGGCCGACATTCCAGCCGGAGTGATTCAGCACCCACGAAATGTAGCCGCTGCAATCAAAGCTGGTGCTGGGCGAACTGCCGCCCCACACATACGGGTAGCCGATGTACTTCGTGGCTTCCTCCATCATGGCGGCAAACCTATCATCCTTTAGTGCTTCCGGGGGAATATCGTAGTAGGTGGGCTGCTTGATAGTAGACGCATTGGGGTACTGCGCCTGCCCGAACAGGTCTGGCCGGTTGCCCAGCGTGCGCATATAAAGCGAATAGGCACTGAGCTGTTCTTCGGTCAGCACTTCCACGGGCAGGTGGGATAAATCCTTGTTCTTCAGCTTGACCGTGCAGATGTAGTATTCATACGGTTCTTGGTAGGTGATAACCTGCGGCACACCATACGGGCCAATAATGACCATCATTTTTGTACGGTAACGTATCTGCATGGTCACGGTCTCGGTCAGGATGTACTGCTTTTCAAAGAGCATTTCAAGTTCGCCCTGCACCTCGGCCAATGTAAAAACGCCATCATGGAGCGCGGACAAAATCGAGATCAGCACATAGGGGTCATGCTCGATTTCGTCCAGATAAAAATGGTATTCATCGTAGTTGTGGGTGGCCTCGTAGGTGTCGAGATACCGTTGCAGCTTTTGTTCCAGCTTGGCGTAGGCTTTCTCTGCACCCAGCATATCCTTGTCCTTGGAAAAGTAAGAGGATGCCGTCACGCCGGTTCCGGCGGTACCCGCCATCACGGTACAGGACTGCAAACCTGTTATCAACAGCAGGGCCAGCAGACCGAACACCGCTACGATCAGAATGGTTCTCCAGTTCTGGGCTGCAAATTCTGCCACCCGTTCGCCACTTTCCGCTGCAAACTTTGTCACCCGGAAACCGTTCTCTGCGGTGGCGGCTGCACCCTGCGCGGCGGCTTGTCCGGCCTGCCGTGCAGCTTTGGCATACTGCTGCTTGATACGCTGTTTCTGCCACATCCGGGAAATGGGATTGCTGGCCGACTGCGCGATCTGCGGATTGTCCCGCAAGGACTTCTGATAGAAATACTCGGCGTTGGCTGACCGCAACTCCCGTTCCGCCTTTTCCACGGCCTTGTAAGGCTTCATCTTGTGGTGCCGGATGCCGCTGCGGATGGCTTTGGCGGTCTGCCGTTCCACCAGTTCTTCTCCCTTGTGGCCGCCCTCCACACCCACATTTTCGTGTTCGACCTCGTGGATTTTTCCGTGAGCGAACAGCAACGCTTCCGAAAGCGGCCGACAGGCCGGATTTGGTTTCAGGCTGGGCGGGCCTTTGTCCTGCTGCTCAAAGCGCAGGGTGGATTTTGCCTTGCCGCTGGCGGCATCGTAGACTTTTTCTTTGACCGGGACACGCTTTTTCGGCAGAGCGGCGCGGGCCGCATCCAGCTTGTCGGCTTTCTTCTCGGCGTTTTGGATGAACGGCTGCAACACCGGGTCTGCCCGTTCTTCCTCGGTTAGTTCCAGACGTGCTACCGAACCGTGCAGACCATCTTCACTTTCAGCGGTTTCCACCGCTTGCTTGGCCTTTTTCTTTGCCTTGTGCTTGTCCTTTACGTCCTCGGCCCGTTCTAAGATTTTTTCAGCTTTGCCCTCGGCATCCGTGGAGTAGTCCTGTTCCGCCTCCCGGCTGGAAATGTTCTCCACAGTGCCGTCCGCCTGATTTTCCACCACCAGACCGTCACGGGTCATGGTCTGGGTGACTTTGGCTTTTGCCTGCAATTCTTTCAAAGTTCTTCACCTCCCATCGGACAGCGGCCCGTTTCAATGTCCGCAATGTATTTGAGAATCGGGAACACCTGCGGCGGCGAAACCGCATTGCCCAGCGTTTTCATCCGCTTGCTGCGGTTCGGCACATCTTCGATCAGGCGCGAGATGTCGGCGGGTTCTTTAGCCCAAAGGGAATGTCCGTCCATTTGCGCGGGAAACCCATCAGCCACTCTACCCAGTCCGGGTTGAGGTAGGGCCTTTCCAGCGTGGTGGGGGTCATGCGGTAGACCACATGGGAAAGCCGCGCTGTCCATGCCTTGCCGTCCTTGTTCATCTTGCGGTAGCTGCCGTTTGCAGAGATTTGGATGTCCAGCCCCTTGCCCACATCCCCGGTGTCGCTGGCAAGGGGTGTGGGAAGCAGCGGAGCCGATGATGAATACCCGTTTCCGTTCGTGCCACGCGCCAACGGCAGCAGCAGGTAATACGAAAACCCGAACATCGTAACCTGCCTGCTCCAAGTCAATGAGCGTTTTGTCGAGCCCCATACGGAGGAAGCCAGCAACATTTTCTCCAAGCACCCAACGGGGCTGCAATTCCCGGATAACCCGCAGCATTTCGGGCCAGAGGTAGCGTTCATCGTGGAAGCCGCGCTGCCGCCCTGCGGTGGAGAACGGCTGGCACGGGAAGCCGCCTGAAATGAGGGTGACGGTGCGAAGTCCTGTTTTTTCAAAGAAAGCCTCCTTTGTTACGGTGGTGATGTCCTGAAAGCGGGGCACCTCCGGCCAGTGGCTTGCCAGCACAGCGGCAGGAAAAGCCGCCCACTCGCATTGACAGACCGAAGTAAAACCCGCTGCTTCTGCGGCAAGGTCGATGCCGCCGATGCCGGAAAACAAGCTGAAATGCGTTAAGCTCATAGTTCCACCACCTCGCTGAGCCGGGTGGTCATGATCTTATAGAGCTGGGTATTTTTCGGAATGGGATTTGAAAATGGCAGCACCACATTTTCAAAAATCAGCAGTCCTTCGCCCGGTTCGGAATTGTCGATGTACTTCTGCTGGTCTGCGGAGAGGTTCAGTCGTTCCGAAAGGATTTTGCGGTCGCCGGATGCCTGATTCAGCAGCGTGATGAAGTCGCTGTTTTCCAGAATGTTCTCAATCTCCGGGGAAGAAAGAAGGTCCTTCACATTCTGGGTGGCGCCTGTGGGTACGCCGCCCCATTTGCGGAAGCGTTTCCAAATCTCGGCACTGTACGCCGCGGTCTGTTCTTCTTTCAGGAGCAAGTGGAACTCGTCCGCAAAATACCATGTGGCTCGGCCTTGGCTGCGGTTCTGGGTGACGCGGCCCCATATCTGGTCTTGGATAATGAGCATTCCCAATTTCTTTAACTGTTTGCCCAGTTCTTTGATGTCAAAGGCCACAAGCCGGTTGTGGATGTCCACATTCGTTTTGTGGTTAAAAACGTTCAGCGAGCCGGACACATACAGGTCGAGTGCCTGTGCCACCCGGTCCGCCTCCGGCAAATGCTGGTCGAGCAGGGCTTGGTGGAGGTCAGACAAAATCGGCATATTCTCCGGGCAGGGGTTCGCCAGATATGGGCGGTAGATGGCTTTCACGGCGCGGTCTATCACGGTGCGTTCAATCGCTTCCAAACCTGTTTTACCGCCCATGACCAGTTCACAGAACGACAGCACAAAATCCGATTTCAGGGCCAACGGGCTGTCATCCTCGGAGTAGTTCAGGTTGATGTCCAAAGGATTCACATAGTCCTTGCTGGTGGGCGAAAGTTTGATGACCTGCCCGTGCAGCCGCTTGACCAGCGGATAATATTCGGCCTCTGGGTCTGAAATAAAAATATCGTCAGCGGTCGTTAAAAACACACTGACGATTTCAGACTTGCAGCTCATGGATTTGCCGCTGCCGGGGGTGCCCAGCTTCAAGCCATTGGGACACCGGGCCTGTTTGCGGTCCAGCATGATCATGTTGTGGGATTTCGCGTTGATACCATAGTACATGGCTGCCCCGCTCTGGAAAAGTTCCTGCGTCACAAAGGGCACGAACACCGCCACGTTGGAGGTGGTAAGGCTGCGCTGAATCTTTATCTGGTTGATGCCCAACGGCAGGCTGGACACAAGGCCCTGCTCCTGCTGGTAATCCAGCCGGACGAGCGAGCAGTTGTACTTCTGGGCCACGCCTGCGGCTTGGAACACATCGTTGCCCAGCTTTTGCTTGGTGTCGGCCACATTCAGCACTAAAAACGTCAGCATGAACAATCGCTCATTTCTTGTTTGCAGCTTGTTCAGCAGCTTTTTGGCGTCCTCGCCGTAGGTGGCAAGGTCGCTGGGGAGGATATCCATGTCGTACCCGGAACGCACAGCCTTTTTCTGCTCCTGAATCTTCATGGCATCAAGGTCGGTTATCTTCCGCTTGATGGTCTTGATGGCCTCGGTCTGGTCGATGGCCTGCACATGGAGATTGACGAGAATACCGCTTTCCGTTTTGAGAAAGTCGGCCAGCATTTCATCCGAAAGTTCCGGCGCAAGGATTTGTAAAAAGCTCACGGCTCCATACTTACCGCCCAAACCAAAGGTCTTGGCCGTGCCGAAGCAGAGGGAGGACGGGGCCACAAAGTCCTTGGTGGAGAGGCCGGAGAGTGCCAGCCAGTCCCAGTCAAAGCGGAACGGTTCGCCGTCCGGGTGGAAGATGCCGTGCAGCACTTCCAAACGCTCCTGTCCGTCCATGACGTGCGCCACGCAGCCCATGGTCTTGAAGTAGCCCAGCAAATCAAGGCCAATGCGGGTCAGCCGTGCTCGTGCCATTTTCAGGCTGTCCGCCTCGATGGTGAAGGTCAGGTACTTGGTTTTCACGATGCCGTTGTTGCCGCTGGCAAGCTGCTTTTGCAGGATGGCGGTGTACTCGGCGCGGATGTCGTCAAAATCATCTCCCTGCGGTGCGATCTCAAAACTTTTTGCGTACTGCACCGGGTCAACTTTGCGATTCAAAAACGAAAGCTGCACATGGATGGAAGCATCCACATAGTTGTACAGGTCGCACAGGTGTTCAAAGATGGCGGTTCTTGTTTCCGGCTGGGCCAGCTGATAGCTGATGTCCTCAAAGGCAATGCACTTGGAGAACGTGCGCCGGTCAATGCGGCACACACCGTCCGGGTAGATGGCCTCATATGGGATGGTGGCCTGCGCCGTGCGGGGCTTGCCGTCTCCCTTGTACTTGCGAAGAACAGTATCAATTTCTTTTTTCTGGGCGCGGGTGAGTTTTTTGGGCTTTTCGGTTTCGCGGGGTGTCGTTTTTCTGGACAATGGCCTTTACCTCCTGTTCCATTTGGTATTGCCGCACAAGAGCGGCATAAGCGTTGTTGGTCTGATAGGGCCTTTCCTTGGGACGGATAAAGCAGCACTGAATCATTTGCTGAATCACCACTTCAAGGGGCTGGCCGTGCCGCTCGAACAGAGCGAACAGCAGCCCCGGCAGCATGGCAAAAATCATCAGCAGAGCCGCCGCGTTGTTGGAAAGATAGTTCCGGGTCAAAAAATAAAGCGGCCCGCCCGTGAGGAGCGCGCCGCCGAAGCAGACCAGCTGCCGCTTGGTCAGCCCGAATAGTACTTTGGATTTTACATGGGTCAAATCTTTGGGAACGGTCACATACGCCATTCAAACGCTCCTTTCTCAATGGGCACCGAACACCGACTTGCTGATGCTGCCGGTCTTGAACAGACAAAAACAGAGCAGCACGGTGTAGCCCATGCAGCCCCAGATGGCCCCGGCAATGTCCGCCGCACCCGAAATATTGCGTATCAGCACCGCGTAGATGCCCACGACAATCATAATCAGGAACGCTTGGAAACCCAGTGCCAACAAAGACTTCAAGTAGTTCTGCCCGGTGCTGCGCCACTCGCTGCTGCCCATGGTCGCCAGCGGGATAGGCCCCAGTGCGGTCACAACATAAATCTCGATCATGCGGCCGTAGGTCACAAGGAAAATACAGATAGACAAGATGTTCATGGTCAGGCCCACCACAAGGGTCTGGAACCACAGGCTGAGCAGACTGCCAATGGTCATGCTTTCCAGCTGAAATTCCAGTCCGGGTATCAGGCGGTCAAAGTGGATGGATGTTTCACCGATGATAACGCCGGAACTTTGGTTAACAACGCTCTGGGTGGCATCGAACACACCCATAACGATATTCCATGTGTTGCTGACAATGAGGATGGCAAAAGCAGACTTGAAAATCCAGCGGAAGAACATGGAGGTGTCAAAGTCGTGCATATTGTTCTTTTCGGTAATCATCTGGATAAGCTCATGGCACATCACAAGGGCAAGGATAGCCGCTGCAATGGGCAGCACCACCGTTTCGGAAAGACTGCGCAGCATATTGAAAATGCCGCTGTTCCATGCCTGCGGAGTGGAGCCAACGTCGGAAGCGATTTCGCCCACCTTGGCGTTCACGTTATCGAACAGGCCGGAGAGGTTGCCCGTGATGCCATCTATCAAAATGCCTTTTATCCATTTCTCGATGATCTCACTAATCAAGCAAAGATACCTCCTTTCCCGCGCCCTCCCATGTGAGCGGGAGAGCGCGGTGGGGTCTCAAAGGTGGATGTACGGATAAGTTGAGGTTAGCCCAGCAGCCCGGACAGCAGCGGGACAAGGGTCACGCCGATCAGGGCAACGCCGCCGCCCGCGACCAGCTGCTTCACGCCCTGGCTCTTGCTGCCGGGGTTATCCTGTCCATAGCCCTCCAACAGGTTGATGCCGCCCCAGACACACAGGGCACCGCCCAGACCGACCACGATCGTCTGCAAAGTATCGACTGCGCTGTTGAAAAATTCCATAAGGTCCTCACTTTCTGCCGCTTGTTCTGCGGCACTCAAAAATTTTTTCAAAAAATGCCGCCTCATTCGGCGGCTGCATCTTCATCCGACAGGTCGATTTCGTACAGGTCAAAACTTTCGTCCTGTGCGACTACCTGCTGCCGTTTCCGGCGCAGGGTGGATAAGAACCTGTCCACCTCAAAGGTATTCTTTTTGTCCGCGTCCGCAAGGTACTTGTAGTGCGGGTGCTTTGTAATGTCGAACTTCTCCGAGAAGAACGGCCTCACGCCCCGCAGCTGCAAAATGCACCTGCCGCCGTCCATGATTGCGATTTCGTCCTCTGACATCAACGCCTTTCCTAATTTTTGATAGTTCAGTCCGTGGGAGGTTTGAGAACCCCGGTTCTCGCTGGTGTTGAAACTGTCGATGGTCTCTTTCCCCAGCGCATCGGAGATCTCTTTGGCATTCTTACCCCGCCCACTCAAAAAGAGAACAGAATCGCAGTTGTCCGAAATGATTTCGGCCGCATCCTTGTAGATAGCTTTCAGCTGCGACTGGCTCTGCAAAATGATGGATGCCGAGATTTCCCGGCTGCGGATGGTGGCAATCAGCTTGTCGAAGTTGGGAATCTGTCCGATGTTGGCGAACTCGTCCAGAATCAGCCGTACATGGACAGGCAGCCGGCCACCGTACTTATCATCTGCACGGTCACACAGCAGGTTGATAAGCTGGCTTTGGAGCATGGCGAGAATGAAGTTGAAGGTGGTGTCCGTGTCACTCATAATCAGGAACAGTACGGTCTTTTCATCCCCGATGGTGTCCAGCTCCATTTCATCGTCCTCCATCAGTTCCCGCACCTCCCGGATGTCAAATGGGGCTAAACGGGCACCGCAGCTTATCAGGATGGAGGAACGGGTCTTGCCGGCCGACAGCAAAAACTTTTTGTACTGCCGGACGGCGAAGTGGTCCGGGTCTTTCTGTTCCAGCCGTTCAAACATGAGGTCCACCGGGCTTTGAAACTCCGGGTCGTCCTCGCGGGCTTCACTGGCATTTATCATTTCCAGCAGGGTGGTGAAGTTCATTTCTTCTGCCGGGGCCTCATACCAGATGTAGCCGATAAGCGCGGTGTAGAACAGCCGTTCCGACTTCACCCAAAAATCTTCTGCTGATTTTTCACCCTCGCCCTTGGTGTTAGCGATAAGGGTATTTACCAGCTTCAGCACGTCTTTTTCCGAGTGGATGTAGACAAAGGGGTTGTACTTCATGGACTTGGAAAAGTTTATCGTGTTCAGGATTTTCACCCGGTAGCCTGCCCGCTGGAACATTTGGCCCGTTTCCAGAACCAGTGTGCCTTTCGGGTCTGTGACCACGAATGAGGTGGGATAGTCGGAAGTGGGAAAGCATTGCATGAGGTTGGGCTTGACGTAAAACCGCGTCTTGCCGCTGCCGGAGCCGCCGATCACCAGCACATTCTTGTTCCGGGCCGTCTTGGGGTCTTTGGGCCGCCCGGTCATGGTCAGGCGTTCGGTCTGGGTCAGCAGGATGTTGTTTTCAAACTTGGGGTCGATGTACGGGGCAATGTCTTTGGCGGTGCCCCATGAAGCGTTTTGTCAAGTGCTTTTTTGAGTTATTGACGCAAATTATCGTGAAAGTGCGAAAGCGCAAAGTGCAAAGGGTCTGCGTTTTGCACTTTCAGCTTGCGGGTTCGGGTGGCTGCTTCTTCTTGATGAAGTTGTAC
>OIYQ01000930.1_pt1 | contig 11427 bp, 10 predicted proteins | sample 1588311 | NCBI WGS metagenome assembly OIYQ01 (sample SAMN03283244) | human gut metagenome | biome: human-associated habitat; material: feces | host: Homo sapiens | place: Peru | collected 2012
AAAATGGCAGCAAGTGTCAGTATAACATGGGTAGCCTACCTGCTTTTCCTATGTTATGACAAAAAAGACTACTACGAACATTGGGCACATCGTCTGACAGGGAATCTTAAATCACATGATATTAATTATCGTCAGATCCTCGAAGATATTAGTTCAAAACTCCCCGAACATCAGCACGAAGAAATCAAAGCCTACATACTTGACTATATTGATAACTCCGACAAGTGGATGTCACAACTGATTACAGACACTATCACCTATGATGGCATGAACAGGAAACTCATCGAGGACCTGAAACCTCTTTTCTATACTGATAAAGACCTGATAGCTCATATCCTTGCCTATATAAAAGAGGTTAAAGCTGCCAGTTCTGATTCTGCTATAGCCAAGATTACGGTTAAGTACATCAGGGAGAAAAAGATTTCTGACTATGATAAATCTTTCAAAAGTTCTCTGTGGACGATTCTGAATGAACATGAATTGTATAAGACCTCGAAAGATAATTGGAATAAGTCAATAAACAAGACCATGAAACAATAAGCTTTCATCTTGCTTGTAGCCGAATACATTCCTCGTATTTCCAGAAAAATCTCTCGATTTTCCGAACAAATTCCTCGTTTTTCCGCTCATTTTCCTCGAAACATAGAAAATCTAGGCGGAAAAACGTTTTTTTCTTTTATAAGAAGTGAAAAACACAAATTCATCAGAGTTTATCCCCGTTTTTCCTCATTTTTTTCCTTTTTCATTCTTTTTTATTCCTTTTCATTCCTCTGCCTGACGAAAGAAGTCTTTTTCGGACATGAGCCATTCCTTTTTGCCTATCTTTGCATCGTCATTTGATAACAAGATGACTACCCATTAGGCGAGTTGCAAATCACAAAATGGGGAATGATGGTACTAGAAAAGATGACGGGGAAACCTCTTCGAATGTCATCGTACCAGAGAGGCTTATTTAATACTCCAAAAAAATGAATAAAGTATTAAATGACAATATGAACGAAAGTTCAAGTAAGGCAGAAAAGGGATTCTACCCAAACACAGAGTTGGGTATCGACCTCAAGTTGATAAACCGCAAGCCTGGACGCCTGGGCATTGGCGAGTATCTGGATGGAGCCATTACGCACGACGGCGAAGACCACTTCACATTCGTGCAGAACGACTCCGAGAAGAAAAAGGACAAGGTGGTGCAGAGAAATCCGCACGTGTATGAAGGAACTTACATCAACGTGAACCGCAAGAAAGACGGTACGCTCTACCCTACCTTCAACCGACCGCAGTTCACGGAGAAGTTTACCTTCCAGAACTTCTGCCAGGGTGCCGCCAACGAGCTGCGCATCATTAGCGGCAAGAGTGATGACAGATAAACGGAGTCGAGGCTTTCTAGAGGAAATGGGGACTTCGGGGAGGCTGGTAACAGGCTCAAAACAGAAGTGATTTTCGGGCAAGCGTTCCAGTTGTTCCAGTTGTTCCAATTGTTCCAAATAGGTTTTCAAAGGACAATATCCCTTTATAGAGATTCTATAACTACTTTATATATAGATAGTTATATATATAAGAAGGTGGAAAGGAACGCTCAAAAAATTAATTGGAACAACTGGAACTGGAACGCTCCACCCAACTCTACTTCTCTCTAAAAGGCTCATAATCAATAAATTAAGAAAAATGAAGACAAATAATTTGAAGTATAATATCACAATTTCAACCGCTCCAAAGATGCCGAAACTGGGAAAAGGCACCGAATGTGTGCAACTTTTGCTCTCTCAGGTGTCAAAAGACATGCATGAACCCTTAGTTCCGATGCTCTTTCCGATACTCGGAGCGCAGGTAAGTGAGGCGAAATTTCAGTATTCCGACCTCAGTTGGAAGGAATTATGTGGCATGATGGCCAATCTCGTGGCCGATTCGGGCTGTAATAAGGGACAACTGTCCAACATCGTAGAAGCTATCTGTCACAACTTCCGTGAACATGATGAGAAGGAACTTGAGAAGCTCGTGGAATGGCAGAGACAGATGAAAACGAAGTCTGCCAACAAAGAAAAACCGGCACGACCGGATGTGAGTTTCTGGTTTCCACCCTCTGATGTCACCAACGCCGCCTTCATCCAGAATGCCATGGGATGCGAGAAGTTGGGCGAGAAAACGCAATACCTCAATCTGCCAGAGGTGGAGATGGCGGACCGGATGTGTGGCGGACATAAGCAGATATCTCAGATGCTGCGCAATATCTACGACCGCCAGCGAGCCGGAGCTCTGAGAGCAACGGCAGACGGCATAACAGGTAATCCGGTTCTGCGCGCTAACCTCACGCTCTCTTCTACCCCATTTGCAGCCCGCAAGTTTTACAAGAACGAGCTCTTCAATGGTACTTTCGGCCGAATGGTATTCTCTTATAAGGCGCGCCAGGCGCGAGTGGGAAAGATCCCAAGACAGGGTGAATATGATGCCGGTTTCTTTGAAAAGCTGGATGAGTATCTGGTGAAACTCAGCATCTGTAAGGGACGGTTTATCATCAAGCCTCTGAACTCGCTTACCGACCGTCTGGCGGCAGATATGGCTACGCTTGCTGACTTGACGGATGATGATGTGCTGTGGGATATCTCAAAGCGCTCCATCGTGTCGGCATGGAAGGCGGGCTGCCTGCTCTGGGTGCTGAACGACCAGACTTGGACGAAGGCGATGGGTGAGCTTGTGGAGTGGCTGGTTTATCATGATATCTGGAGCAAGATGCAGCTATTCGCCGACCTGCTGAACCAGGATGCTGACTCGGTAAGCGAGGCACAGCGAAGAGGGCCTAAGAACCTGCTTGACGACCTGCCAAACCCTTTCAACGAGGCGCAGCTGGAATCGCTCCGCTTGCAGCTGGGGAAATCGAAAGATGGCACGAAGGGGCAAATCAGGAAATGGGTGTTTCGCAAGTTTATCACCTTTTCGGCAGAAACGGGGCTTTATACTAAGACTGAGGAGTACTTGACAGGAAGCGGGACGAGCGATGGAATCGCTCGGAACGGGGGCAAGAGTGGCGGCTCTGGAAGAAAGAAGAAAGAGGCTGATGACGGGCAAAAGGAGATGGCTGCTGATGCTAAGAAAAAGAAAGGGAAAGGGATATGATGGAGAAATATGAGATTCAGAAACTGCGCGAGCTTCCGATAGAGAAGGTTGCGAAAGAGATGGAGTTGAAGGTGGAGCACCATAAGGCGCTCTGCCCATTCCATGACGACCACCACGCCAGCCTTACGTTCAACAAGACCAAGAACAGCTGCAGATGCTATGTCTGCATGAGGAGTTCTATCGGCACCATCGACCTGGCGATGAGATACCTGGGGAAGGATTTCCTGGCGGCTTGCCGATGGCTCGCTGAGGAACATCAGATTCAGCTGGAGGAGGATTCTTCTTCGGGCTCTTCATCCGGTGATTCTTCTTCGGGTGATGATTCGGGGAAATCTTCCTTCGATGCAAGCAGGTATGCTAGGTTCTTCGAGCATCCCTGGCTTAACGAGGCGGCTAGGAGATTTCTTTTCGAGGAGAGGAAGATTGACTGGAGAGTGGTGAACTGGTGCCGACTGACTTCATGGACGGATAAGAAGGGCATCAACTGGCTGCAGATTCCTTACTTCGATACCGATGGGCGGCTTATCGGTATTCAGAACCGGAACCTGGATTACCGGAAGGCTCCCACAGATTTAATTAGCGTGGCTGCTGAAAAATCTCCCACAGATTTCACAGATTTCACAGATTCTGCCTCGCATCGGATGGACGGGATTGGGGTGACTGCTGACAAGTCGCCCACAGATTTCACAGATTCTGCTTCGCATCGGAAGGACGGGATTGGGATGGCTGCTGGCAAATCGCCCACAGATTTCACAGATTCTGCTTCGCATCGAAAGGACCTCTGTCGATGACCTTTACGATGACGCTCTTGTTGTTGCTCAAGTTGGTTACCTTCAATCTAGTGCCGAATGGATAATAACGATGGGCGCACGTCAAACTATCATGGTGCAGTCTTTGTCCACTTGCAGTTCTAGCTCCAGTTGATCTCTTGGAATAGAAGGAAGCCTTGCCATGTTGCTTCTTTTGGGCAGAACAAGGCAATACGCACAATGCCGACATGATAGACATAGCGCAAGTGATAAGTTTGGAGACATAAGAATTCTTCATCATCTTCCAAGGCCTTTTTGTATAGGAATTGTCCATAAATAGATTCATTTATATTACTTATCTCTTTTGCCATGAGGCAAAAGAGGCAACATCTATGAAAGATATGGCTGCAAAAATAATAATTTTTGTTGAAAAATGCAAGTAATTATCAGAAAATCAGTATCTTTGCATCACTAAAAACTACAATTATGGAGAAAAACATACCACAGGAGTGGAATCAGTTTTACTTGAAAGACGTATCATTTGTCAATTTGATGATGCGTCGCATTTATAATGTCCTGATAGTTGCTAATCCTTATGATGCCTTTATGTTGGAGGACGATGGGCGTATTGAGGAGAAAATCTATAATGAATATGTCGAACTGGGACTTCGTTATCCGCCTACCTTTACCCAGGTTTCTACTACCGAGGAGGCAGCCGAGGTGTTGCGTTCCACGAATATCGACTTGGTCATCTGTATGCCGGGCAATGCCGACAATGATGCCTTTGATGTGGCTCGTGATGTGAAGTCCAAGTTCCCTGATATTCATTGTGTGGTGCTGACCCCATTTTCCCATGGCATCACCAAGCGAATGGAAAATGAGGACTTGAGCATCTTCGATTACGTGTTTTGCTGGTTGGGCAACACCAATCTCATCCTCTCCATCATCAAGTTGATAGAGGACAAGATGAATTTGGAGCATGACATCCAGGAGGCAGGTGTGCAGATGATACTCTTGGTGGAAGACTCCATCCGATTCTATAGTTCGATATTGCCGAACCTTTATAATTACATCCTCGAACAGAGCAAGAACTTCTCCAAGGAAGCCTTGAATCGCCATGCCGCCACGATGCGAATGCGAGGTCGTCCAAAGGTGGTTTTGGCTCGAACATACGAGGAGGCCTTGAAACTCTATCGTAAGTATTCTGACAATACCCTGGGCGTCATCAGCGATGCCCGTTTCCCTTTGCAGAATGCAGCCAAAGCTTTTTGTAATCGTTTTGGAAATGCAGAAAGTGAGGGCTTGAATGATGATTTGGCTCAAGAGTTGCGTGAGGCTTTGCAGGAAACAGTCCTGGAGAATGACAAAGCAGGATTAAAGGGAAAGACCGATACGTTTGGACGTGAGAAATGTCCAGATGCAGGTTTGCGCCTTTTCCGTTATATTCGCCGTCATGACCCATTTGTACCATTGATTCTCGAAAGTTCCGAGAGCGAGAACAGAGCCAAGGCAGAGGCGGAAGGTTTTCGATTTGTCGATAAGAACTCCAAGAAGATGAGTGTCGATCTCCGCCAGTTGATGGAGGAGCATATGGGATTCGGCGACTTCATCTTCCGTGACCCAAAGACGCACCAGGAAATCATGCGCATCCGCAGTTTGAAGGAGTTGCAAGATCATATCTTCGCGATTCCCAACGATTCGATGCTCTACCATATCAGTCGCAACCACATGAGCCGTTGGTTGTGCGCCCGAGCCATCTTCCCTGTATCTGCTTTCTTGAAGCATGTCACCTGGCAAAAACTTCAAGATGTGGATGCCCACCGTCAGATTATCTTTGATGCCATTGTGCAATATCGTCATATGAAAAATCTTGGAGTCGTGGCAGTCTTTGATAGAATGAAGTTCGATAAGTATGCCCACTTTGCCCGTATCGGTGAAGGCTCCTTGGGTGGAAAGGGTAGAGGTCTGGCTTTCCTCGACAATATCATCAAGCGTCATCCGGAGTTCAATCAGTATGACAATGCCACGGTGCAGATTCCGAAGACCGTCGTGCTGTGTACCGACATCTTTGATGAGTTTATGATGACCAACAATCTTTATCCGATAGCCCTGAGCGATGCCAGCGATGATGAAATCTTGAAGCACTTCTTGCGGGCGCAGTTGCCCGATTCGTTGATAGCCGACTTCTTCACTTTCTTTGAGGCGACGAAGAGTCCTATCGCCGTGCGTTCCAGCTCGCTCTTGGAGGATGCTCATTATCAGCCTTTCGCCGGCATCTATTCCACCTATATGATACCTTATCTGGAGGATAAGTATCAGATGCTCCAGATGTTGGCTTGTGCCATCAAGGGTGTGTATGCCTCGGTGTTCTATCGTGATTCCAAGGCGTATATGGCTGCTACCAGCAATGTCATCGACCAGGAGAAGATGGCGGTCATCTTGCAGCAGGTGGTTGGAAAGGATTATGGCGACAGATTCTATCCGAACATGAGTGGCGTGCTTCGCTCCCTCAACTATTATCCTATAGGGGATGAGACGGTGGAGGAGGGTATCGCCAGCTTGGCGCTCGGACTGGGCAAGTATATCGTGGATGGCGGTCAAACCTTGAGAGTTTGCCCTTACCATCCTACACAGGTCTTGCAAACCTCCGAGTTGGAGAAGGCTTTGAGCGAAACCCAGACTCAGTTCTATGCTCTGGACATGAAGCATGTGGGGGAGGACTTCAAGGTGGATGATGGCTTCAATATTCTCAAACTGAAGGTAAAGGAAGCTGTGGAAGACCAGTCGCTCAACTATATCGCCTCTACTTTCGACCCATACGACCAGGTTCTCAATGATGGCGTCTATGAGACGGGACGTAAGGTCATCACCTTCGCAGGTGTACTTCAGCATGAGGTGATTCCATTGCCGGAGATATTGCAGATGTCGATGAAATATGGTTCGGAGGCGATGCGCCGCCCTGTGGAAATCGAGTTCGCTTGCAATGTCAATGCCGGCAAGACTTGTGATTTCTATCTCTTACAGATTCGACCTATCGTGGATGCCAAGGAGATGTTGGATGAGGATGTGAAGGCGATACCGGATGCCGACTGCCTGTTGCGCTCCCACAACTCGTTGGGACATGGCATCAGCGAGGATGTCACCGACGTGGTGTATGTGAAGTACGACGACCATTTCTCGGCGATGAACAATTACTATGTGGCTGACGACATCGAGCGCATCAATCGCCAGTTCCTCGCCGAAGGCAAGAATTACGTCTTGATAGGTCCTGGCCGTTGGGGCTCCAGCGACCATTACCTCGGCGTGCCAGTGAAGTGGCCGCATATCAGTGCCGCTCGTGTCATCGTTGAGGTGGCGTTGAAGAATTACAACATCGATCCAAGCCAAGGCACCCATTTCTTCCAAAACCTCACTTCCTTTGGTGTGGGTTACTTCACGGTAGATACCAATGTTGAGAATGGAGGATTTGTCAATAAGGAGATGTTGGATGCGATGCCTGCTGTCGAGGAGACGAAATATGTTCGCCATGTTCGCTTCGAGCATCCGCTGAGGATTCTGATGGATGGTAAGAAGCAGGAGGGAGCGGTGTTGTGTTAGCTCCTTCAAATGGGTGTTAAATGAGTTCCATCAAGTAATAATTATAATCATAAAGGATAGTAGCAAGGAATTTTTCCTTGCTATTTCCTTTTTGTAGGCTAGCCTTCAGACGTTCTTCAATACCTAGGAATTTTGCAACCTTTCGAGCCAAGGCATCCACTTGCTCCTCGTGCTTGTCATTGCCAGAATAAACGGTTTTCTCGATAACCTCGACTTGCGCTTGTGAAAGATTCTTGGCTTCTTCATACGTTGGATGATAATCTTTCTTGGCATAATAAAACTCATCGAGCGATACGTGGATGTCTTCGATGTTCACCTCCTTGATGACGATAGTTCCTGCTGCCAAGTCGCCCAATCGTTGCGAGTCTTTCGTGAGTAAGATAAAAAGAATACCCACGCAACTGCACCCGATGTCGATGTTGCCCAAGAGCCATCTCATAAAGAAGGAGCCTAGGTTGGGACGAGAACCATCTTTATTGACGACCCTGATTTTCATGATCATTTTCCCCGGTGTCTTGCCATCGTTGAATGTCTCCCAGAGAAAATCCCACAGCCAAATGCCTATGCCGAATATCCACATCAACCACCATGCGCCATCGTATTCTAAGAAATTGGCGCACGCATAAAAGACGGATATGCAGATGACAAATATCCAAATGCCGTCTATGATGCGTGCAGAGATGCGCTCAGCGATGCTCGCTGGGGTCTGGGCGATTCTTACAAATTGATTGGTTATGATGTCGGTATGAGTCATGATTTCATCTATTTCCTTAGTTATTTGAACTTTTGTCTGCAAACTTAACTAAAAAATAGCAAATATTCAAAGAAAAAGCATGTTTTTTGACGAAAAACGTGAATAATCGTACCAATAATTTGCTGATGCAAGAATAAATACTTATTTTTGCATCGAATAAATCGAATCATACTAACTGTTAAGACAGAGTAAAGGTGAAAGAGTTTAACTTCATACGAAGCAATATCGATAAGTGGCAGAAAGCTGAAATCGTCATTAGCGATGCAGCCTCTCAGTCACCAGATCGCTTAGCGGAGGTATATACCGACCTGACATCCGACCTGGCTTTTGCGCAAACTCACTATCCTCAGTCACGCATTACGATTTACCTCAACAAACTCTGTTCGGCTCTCCACAATTCTATTTATCGCAACAAGCGAGAGAAATGGTCACGTCTCATCACCTATTGGACTCGCGAGGTACCGCTTGTGATGTATGAAGAGCGCAAGTTGCTGTTGGTATCTTTCATCATTTTCTTGGTCAGTGTCTTCATCGGCATTTTGTCGCAATGTCTCGACGAAAGTTTCTGTCGTATCATCTTGGGAGATTACTATGTGGATATGACGCTCGACAATATCGCCAAGGGAAAGCCAATGTCGGTATATGATGGCGGTCAGGAGATGGAGATGTTCTTGGGTATTACCTTGAATAACATCCGAGTGTCGTTCATGGAATTCGTATCGGGCATATTCACCAGCATCGCCACAGGTCTTATGATATTCGAGAACAGTGTGATGCTGGGATGCTTTGAGACCTTCTTTGCCCAGCATGGTTTACTGTATGAGTCCTTCTTGGCAGTTTTCTTGCATGGCACGCTGGAGATTTCGGCTCTCATCATTGCGGGTGCGGCAGGATTGGCGATAGGCAATGGCTGGCTGTTCCCCGGCACCTACGCTCGGATGGTTTCGTTCCGAAGAGGAGCTAAGAGGGGAATGAAAATCATTGTCGGCACGATACCTATTTTTATAATGGCTGGTTTCATCGAGGGATTTGTCACTCGACATACCGAAATACTGAATGCCGTCCGACTCTTGATTATCTTGTTGTCGCTGGCGTTTGTGATTGGCTATTTTATCGTTTTGCCAAGAATCAGGCATCGGCAGCAAATGGCAAATGATAAATAATAAATGATAATGAATCAATCATACTAGAAAGTTTAAAACTTATCATAACAATGATGAACAATAAAATACCTTTTTATGCAGAAAGAAGCTTCGGCGAGAAGTTTAATGTGGTCTTCTCATTTCTGAAGCAGAACTGGAGATATATGCTCAGATATATCTTGTATGGCGTGCTGCCTCTTAGTTTGTTGGCGGCATTGTCGGTTGACAACCTGATGTCTAGCACGATGAATGCTGTGGGGGACGGACCTGTCAATACTGGACTTCAATTGTTCGGCAACTATATCTTCTTGTCGGTAGTTTGTGTGCTAGTCGGTCTGTGGGTCGGCTCCGTCGTGTTCGCTTGTATGCAGTTGTACAATGAACGAGCCAATGGTTTGGAGGACGTCACCTTTGCAGACCTCAAACCATACGCCAAGCGAAATGCCGGACGCATCTTCAAGTGTGGATTGGCAGGCATACCCGTAGCTTTTGCAGTGATAGCGATTCTTGTGGGTTGTGCCATGGTCGATGTAACTTTTTACATAGTGGCATTCATTGTGGTCTTGGCATTGTGCATCCCGTTCTTGATGGTGCTTCCTACCTATATATATGAGGACATTTCAGTATGGAAAGCCTACGCTCGTGGACTTCGCTTGGGCTGGAAAACTTGGGTAGGCATCTTTGCCTTGGGCTTTGTGCTGACTTTCATCAGCAATGCCTTGTCTTTTGTCTTTGCGATTCCTTGGTATGTGGTGTTCCTCATCAAGGCAGTGTTTGGTTATAGCGATCCATATAATCCAAACATCATAAACATCATCGTGGACTTATTGCAGTACGTCTTCGGTGTCATCATGTGGATTGGGCAGTTTACCCTTTCTACCATCTTCCTCGTGAGCATCAGTTATCTGTATAGCCATGCGGCAGAAAAACTTGATGATATGTCGGTGGCAAAAGGCATTGACGATTTCGAGGGGATGGCTGACAGCAACCCAGATGACGATGACCTCTTCAAGCAATCAGAACCATTAGTGTAATTATCAGACAAGATGTTTACGTCTCCTTCCGATACATTAGTCATTGATTCCGCCAAGCTTTCTGTTTGGCGGCAGGATGGCGCTTATGATTACGGTAGGGAGTTGGTGCCTCATCAAGATACTTTTGGGGAATGGTTGCAGGATAGGTTGAGCGACTTCACGGATGAGATATTCAGGAATGTCTTTGCTCAAAATCGAGAGTGGATGTGGACGGTCTTGGGTATCATTGTCATCTTGGCAATTCTTTGGATTGTCTTTGTGGTACGCCCTTCGGTGTTTATGCGTTCTGGCAAGAAAGCTGATGCCTTGGATTATGATGTGACCGAAGACACCATCTATGGCATTGATTTTCCTTCCGAGATAGAGAAGACTATCAGTCGTCATGATTTCCGAGAGGCTCTGCGACTGATGTATCTGCAAACCTTGAAGTGGTTGAGTGATAACCACCTGATAGAGTGGCAGTCTTTCAAGACTCCTACGCAATATACGAAGGAATGGCGCAATGCAGATTTCCTAAAGATCACTCGTCTCTTTGTGAGGGTGCGATATGGAGGATTCGAGGCAACGGAAAAGATGATTGCGGAGATGCGTGTTTGCCAAGAGGCTGTCAGACGTGCGATTCTGCAAGGAGAGAAAGGAGGCGACCATGAAGAGTAGTCATAAGTTTATCTTGGCGATGGTGGTTCTCTTTGCGCTGATGTTCTCTTTGCAGATGCAGTTGCCGAAGAAGTTCGAGTGGCAGTCCACTTATCACCATACCGATCGCCAGCCATTCGGATGCTATGTGTTTGATAGCGTCTTGGCGGAGTCTATGCCGAAAGGTTATCAAGTTACGTCCAAGACATTCCTGCAATTGGATAGTGCGTACTCGTCTCGGAGAATTGGTGTGCTGATGGTTGTGGATGAGCAAGACTTAATGAAACTTGATATCGAGCATTTGTGCAATATTGCCAAGCGAGGGGGAAAGGTGATGCTTATGCGTGGCTAGCCATTGTCGGAATACTGCTTGTCGGTGTAGATTTTTGTGTTTGGGTATATCGTTA
>OIYQ01000935.1_pt1 | contig 11398 bp, 6 predicted proteins | sample 1588311 | NCBI WGS metagenome assembly OIYQ01 (sample SAMN03283244) | human gut metagenome | biome: human-associated habitat; material: feces | host: Homo sapiens | place: Peru | collected 2012
GAACTTCGGCCGGTGAGAGCGCTTTAAATTCTTTATGGGCAACAAGGACGGCAATGACATCCGCATCCTTGACTGCGGAAAGCGGCACAAGCGGCACATGATAAAGACGTTCAAAGTCCGCCTGATCCGCCGCCGGATCGACAGCGATGGGATCAAAGCCCATCTCCTTGAGGCCATGGAAAATATCGACAGCCCGGGAATTTCTGACATCCGGACAATCCTCCTTGAAGGTCATGCCCAGAAGATAAATTTTCGCATGTCGCGTATCTACGTGGTTTCGGATCATTTCCTTTACCATCTGCTTCACCACATAGCCCGACATGCTGTCATTGATGCGGCGTCCCGCACCGATGATCTTGGAGTGATAGCCCAGTTTCTCTGCCTGATAAATGAAATAATACGGATCGACACCGATGCAGTGTCCACCGACGAGCCCCGGGCGGAAACCGAGCGCATTCCACTTCGTATTCATCGCCTCGAGCACCTCATTCGTATCGATATGCATCAAATGGAAGGCTATCGCGAGCTCATTCATGAAGGCGATATTGATATCACGCTGTGCATTCTCCACGAGCTTTGCCGCTTCTGCGACCAGGATCGAGGAAACGGGATAAACGCCTGCTTCGATGATGGTGCCATAGACAGATTTCACCGTCTCCAGTGTCTTTTCATCCATCCCGGAAACGATCTTGACGATGCTTCTCAATGTATGGACCTTGTCGCCCGGATTGATACGCTCCGGCGAGTAGCCGATCTGGAAATCGGCTCCCAGCGTCATCCCCGATTCCTTTTCAAGGATCGGAGCGCAGATATTCTCTGTCACCCCCGGATAGACCGTCGACTCATAGACGATGACTGCGCCTTTTTTCATATGCGCTCCCACGATGCGGGAAGCCGACTCGACCGGCGAAAGATCCGGCGTCTTGTCCTGATTCACCGGTGTCGGCACAGCGACCACGATGAAATCTCCCTCGGAAATCTTCTGAGGGTCATTCGTGAATTCGACTGTGCTCTCCTTGACCGTTTCATTTCCGAGCTCATTCGTCGGATCGATGCCTTTACGATAAAGCGCGATCTTCTCCTCGGATAGATCATAGCCGATGACGCGGAAATGCTTCGAAAAGGCATGTGCCAGCGGAAGGCCGACGTAGCCCAGACCGACGACGACAATAGTATGAATGTTCTTCATGATATGCTTTCCTTTTCTCAAGAGTCGATATTTGAAAACAGGGATGAGGAGCCAGCCTCAAGTGACTGGTGACTAGGGACTGGTGACTGGGAGACTAGGAGACTTCAGACTCTCTCATATCGTCATTTCGAGCGAAGTCGAGAAATCTTTTTCGTTTGCGGTCAAACGGGTCATGTTCGACAAACTAAAATTAGTAGCTAGGGATTAGGAGCTAGGGATTAGGAGTCTCAAGTGACTGGTGACTAGGAGATATCGGATTCTCCCGTATCGTCATTTCGAGTGCAAGCGAGAAATCTTTGTCATTCACGGTCAGGTGGGCAATGTGTGGAAAGTTTAAAATGGGAAATTTGCCACCCGCGACTTTGGGGCATCGCCACTCATTGTGCTCTGCGGCGCTTCTGATTTTTATGCGCCGCACCACCATTTCTCATTTCTCATTCCATCGAGGCTTTCAAACGTAATCAAGGGGCTCACCCTGAACCCTTTTTACGCATCATAATTCGAGAAATAGTACGAGAGCGCGAGCCAGAAGGTATGATTTCTGCCGCCCTCTTCAAGGTCCTTGAGATTATAGTATTCTGCCTGCAGGAGCCAGTCCGGCTTCACGGTGTAGTGGATACCGGCACCGATGCCTTCGAAACCATCCATGTAGTCCGCAAGTCCGTTCATGGTATGTGATACATACGTGGTATATGGCTGGTGATAGTATTTCAGGAAATAGTATGCATTTCCTCTCTGCCATGTGTTCTCTTTCCCACGAGTAAGGGATACGACATAGCCCTTCTCGCTGCGGCTCTCATCTTCCCCGAGAAGTCCCATGAGGCCCAGATCGTAAAGACCGCCGAGCGGACGATGAACATTCAGCATGTAGATATTCCTCTGGCCCCTGTCCTTGAGATCGAAGCGATAGAGCCCCGCTCCCAGCATATAGATGTCATGCGTGGTCGATGCCTCAGCGGCTGCCGCGAAGCCTGCCTGCTTGATCGTCCCCGCTTCTGCCATGTAGGAGAAAGGCTCCTTGCCGGAGACACGCACACCGGTGAACCTGCTGTCGTAAATATTTCCTTCCGCCAGAAAAGAGCCGAAAGACCCCGCATCCACACGCGCACGGCCGACCTTGCCCGTCAGATACCAGCGGTCGATATCCATCCAGCTGTCCTTCCCCTTACCGGTGAGGAGCTTTTCATTTTCCAGCATGGAAATGAAATGCCAGTTGTCATCGATATTGTAATCCCCATAAATTCTGACACGCGCGCGGCTTCTGTCCCCGATGGACTTGTAGCCGCTATGGAAACCATAGTCCACACGCGCCTCCCCATCGATTTTGAATCGCTGCTCCGGAATTTTCGGCGCTTTGACCTCGGTGGATGCCTGCATGTATGATGATTCTCTGTCGAAATAACCGATAGCAGACAGCTCATCCGCATACTCTACGCGGCGGCGTGCGAGACGCTCCCAGTCATCGGAAGTGATCTGATCCATCTCGTGCATGAGCTTCCTGCGAAGGGCTTCTCTTTCCTCGCTGCTCCGCGGCACAAGAAAGGGCGTGCTCGGTACCACGGTGCCGCCTGTGGGCATGCCACTCCCTGCCGCCTTGGCAGCAGAAGGACTGCCCGATGCTGCCGAAGGAGCCGCCCCCCTGCTGCCGGTATCCCCTGCTCTTTGATTCGTGAGAAGGAATCCATTGCCGCTGTTCATGCAGCGGCTGATCTCTTTCGCATACAGCTTCTCGTAATTCTTCGTCGCCACCTCATAAGATTTCCGCGCATTTTCGAAACGATCGCCGAGGATCTCCACCTGCAGCTCATCATCAAGCGCCATGAGGACCGTCTTCGTATACTGCGCGGCGAGGGCTTCTGCCTCCGGTGTCGGATGGGACGGATCGCTGCTGCTTGCCAGCGAGAGTGCATATGCTTTCACCTCAGCGGCAAGCCTGTCGAGCCAGCGATCTGACTCCTTCCTGTATGGTGCAAGCTGGTCCGGATCATGCTCTCCCTGATAGTACAGGAGCACATTCCTTCGCGCCATCGACGCCTTCTCATACGTTTTGGCAAAGGCCGCCTCCGGATCTCTAGGGACAGGCATCCCTCCAAGCTGCGAAAGAGAAATGATCAGTCGATCCTTTTCCTCATCCCACGCAGGAAGCATCCGCTGACGGATGAGGTAATGTGCCTTCATCGCCTCATAGTCCCCCGCGGATGTGGAAAGCGCCGTCCGCGCTTGATTGATCGGGATATTCGCGATGACACGTGCCTGTGCATCCTCGACCGCAAGCTCTCCGATCTCCCGCTTCACCATTTCGCCAAGGCCTTCGCCTGCGAGCAGCAGCTCCCGTCCGAGCGCCCGTGCATCCTCACGGCGCACCGCCTTTTCCTCTGCCGTATAGCGGTCCATTGTCTCTCTGACCTGCGCCCTTTCCTTCGCCTGATGCTGCGCGATCGGGTCAATGTCTGCCGCCTGCATCACCCCGCAAGGCAGAAAAGCCGCCAGAGACAGGCAAAGTGTCATGCCCATTTTATTCATATGATTCTCCTGTGATTCATGATAGACAGACATATCGACACCTCAAGCATCATGGTAGCGATACCTTCTGCCGTTTCCCCTGAAGAAAATACTCATTCACGTTACATATATATGTAATATTATAATGATGTACCCCCCCGTTGTAAAGTTGACAATGGATCGTCTCTCTGTTTCAAAAAAATGATAGATTCATCTATTCTCATCATATTTTCTTTGCCTTTTTCCTTCTTTCCTTATATACTATAAAAGGCATGATTATGCACTGCCACGCTGAGGTTCACACTTCAAACTTCCTCTTCATGAAACGAGGTTCAACCCATGAATATGACACACGAAGAACTCTTCGCAAAAATTCTTGACCAGATGCCCTTCGGCGTCTACTGCGTCGATACGGATCGTAAGATTTTCTACTGGAGCAAAGGCGCAGAACGCATCAGCGGATACACCTCCGAAGATATGCTCGGCAAGCACTGCTTCGAAAGTCATCTCGATCACATCGATGAGAATGGCACGCACCTGTGCCACGCCATGTGCCCGCTCGTCGCGACCATTTTCGACGGACTATCCCGTGAAAAAGCCGTCTGGCTCAGGAGCAAGGCGGGCGACCGAGTCTCCGTCCTCGTTCACACCGAGCCCCTCTTTCAGGATGGCAAGACGCTGGGCGCTATTGAGTACTTTTATAAGATATAAATAGAGTGACTGGTGGCTAGGGATTAGGAGTCTCAAGTGACTAGTGACTAGTGACTAGTGACTAGTGACTGGTGACTAGGGACTGGTGACTAGGGACTGGTGATTTGAATACCACTTTCGGGCATCGCCCCATATATATTCGCGGCGAAGCCGCCACCACCATTCCTCATTCCTAATTCCTCATTCCTAATTTTTTCAAACCCTGAACCTTGAACCCTTAACCCTATGACTATCACTACGACAAAGGCGGTGACGAACAATGAATAAAGATGTTTCACTTGATGTAATCAACCATTCTATCCAAAGCGGCGTGCTGAATGCCATGCCGGGGGGCGTTTTTATTTATCGTGCGGACACCCATGACATCCTGTATGCCAATGACCGTTTCCTCACCATGCTGGGCTATGACAGCTTGGACACACTGACTCAGGAACGTGGAAACACCTTCGATGACATCATCAATACCGCTGACAGAGAGCGTGTTTTCCGAGACATCGGACATCAGCTGCAGCAGAGTTCGATCGGATCCGTAGATTTCAAAGTCATCACGAAGAATGGTCCTCCCCGATACATGGAGATTTTCTGCCGCACCACCATGCTCCCGGACTATGGTCGCGTGACCGTGGTCTTTGCCGTCGATGCAGAAGCGAAATATCTCGCCTACTCCACCGACCGCCTGACTGAGCTCCCGGGGCAGCGTCGTTTCCTTGAATATGCAACCAAGTGGTTCAAACTGTCCAGCATGAATCCGGCATCACCGCCGATTGCGATCCTGTATTTCAATCTCTGCCACTTCAAGTCGTACAATATCCACTTCGGCCTTGATGCAGGTGATGCCCTCCTGCTCCATATGGCGGAGACGCTCAGGGAATGCTTCCCGGATGATTTCATTGCCCGCTTCTCGGATGATCATTTCGTCGTCCTCACCTATGACATAGATCTTCAAAACCGCGTCATCGATGCCCACAAGAAGCTGCTTTCCATGTACATGCGCTCCCCGCTCGAAGTGAAGATCGGCATCTATCAGGTAGAGGATCTCTCGATCACGCCGAGCAAAGCCTGCGATCTTGCGAAGCTCGCCTGCGACAGCATCAAGGACCGCCTTGACATCTTCCTCTGTGAGTACACAGCCAAGGTGCAGCGTGCCGTCCTCATCCGTGACTATGTCATCGATCATCTGGACGAAGCCTTTGCCAAAGGCTATATCCAGGTCTACTACCAGCCTGTCATCCGCTCCATCTCGAAGACGCTATGCGGCCTCGAAGCACTGGCCCGCTGGATCGATCCCGTGTACGGATTCCTGAAGCCGAGTGAATTCATCCCGGCTCTTGAAAATACACGCCAGCTCTATCAGCTCGACCTGTACATCTTAGAAGAGGTCTGCAAGCGCCTCCGCGCCTGCCTGGATGCCGGCATACCGGTCGTCCCGATTTCCATCAACCTCTCCCGCATGGACTTCCTCACCTGTGACATTTTCGCAGAGGTCAAGAAACGCACGGAAAAATACCAGATCCCCCACCATCTCCTCTGCATAGAAATCACAGAGAGCATGTTCGTCCAGAATGCACAAGAAATCCGCATCATCCTCGATCGCTTCCGCGAGGTCGGCTATCAGGTCTGGATGGATGACTTCGGAAGCGGCTACTCCTCACTGAATGCACTCAAGGACTATCACTTCGATGAGCTCAAGATCGACATGGACTTCCTGTCGAATTTCACGCAGCGCTCGAAAGATATCATCCAGTCCACCATTCACATGTCGAAAAAGATCGGCATCCGAACCTTGGCAGAGGGCGTGGAAACAGAAGAACAATTCCGCTTCCTCCGAGACATCGGCTGCGAAAAGATCCAGGGCTACTTCTTCGGCAAGCCGCTCCCCTTCGATGAGATGAAAGCCCATATCGCTCTGCAGCATATGGCCATTGAGACGCCTGAGCTCACAGCCTACTATGAAAAAGCAGGGGATATGGACTTCACCACGGATGATTCGCTGGCCATCGTGGAAACTATGGAGGATGGCAAGCTCTATTTCCGCTTTGCCTCCCCTGCCTATCAAGACGTACTTGCTTCCGTCGGTGCGCCCACTACGCGTGACAGTGAGGCCCGCCTCAATATGCCGGAGAGCCCGATTCGTCAAAAAATCGCGCGTCTGTTCTCCCATGTCTACGATTCCGATGAGCCCTACGCCATGACCTATACCATCGATGATCAGTATCTCTGGCTGAAGGTGCAGAAGATCGCCCAGCTCGGCAAGCGCTTCCTCATGCGCTGCAAGCTTCTCAATATCACACGCAATGCCATCCAGATCGAGCAGATGAAAGTAAACGGTCTTGAAAAGGATCTCTATCACCTCTACCATGCCATCATCATCAATGATCTTGACCGCGGCACCTGCCAGCCTGTCGTCTTCTGCCGGGACTACCACAAGTTTCATCCCGGTCACACCTACTGTTACCGCACAGCAATGCGTGCTTTCGGATATCTCTCCATTCAGAAAGAAGACCGCCCTCGCTATGAGCGCTTCATGGATGCGGACACCATCTCCGATCGCCTTTCTGCACATGGCGGCACGCTCTCTGAATATTTCCGCACCCTGACGCCGAACGGCTTCGTCTGGTGTCAGCATGTCTTCATCGCCATCCCCGACACCCATTGCCGTATCTTCCTTCACACGGTCAAGCCCGCCGCCCCGAATAACCTCGCCATGGAAAAGGGTCTTGTCAAGCTGTACAACGAGATCAAGAAAGACTGGTGACCTGTAATCGGTGACTGGTGATAGGACCGGCAGCATAAAAGGCTCTCCATACAAGCATTGCGCGGGAGAGCCTTTTTTCGTGTGCCAATCTGCGCTATAATATAGGATATCAATTTTAACGTAAAGCGGTGTGACCGGAGATCAGAGTAGACCATGTAGGGCACTTTCCTCAAAAAGGATCTTCCCGCTAATGAGAAAACGGGACTGCCATTTCCTTACTCATGACATCTCCGGATCCCCCACACTTTTTTCAGGAGATACCCATGACAGAATCCACACGATGCACCATCATCGTCAATCCGACCTCCGGACGCGAGCGAGCCCCGCGCTATATCCCGCTCCTCCATACGACACTGGCAAAGCGCTATGACAACATCACCATCAAGCTGACCGAAAAAGCCGGGGATGCTACAGAATTCGCCCGCATCGCTGCAGAAAAAGGACGTGACGTCATCTGCATGGGCGGCGATGGCACCATCAATGAAGTCATCAATGGCATGGTACCCGTAGGTAGTCAGTCCGCCTTCGGCTTTATTCCCTTCGGCACAGTCAATGATCTGGCCCGCGCTCTCCACATCCCGCGCTCCCCGCAGGGAGCCATCCGCATGCTCGAACACGCAGTCAAGACGAAAATCGATGTCGGCAAGATCAATGACCGCTACTTCATCAACGTTGTCGCCGCCGGTCTCATTTCTGAAGCAGTCAGCGAAGTCTCCATCAAAGAAAAGACCCTCTTCGGATCGCTCGCCTATTTCATGAAAGGCATGCAGGTCTTGAATAAGCAGAAATCCTACCACTTTAAGATCGAAGAGGAAAATGGCACTGTGATTCAAGTCTCCTCCCCTTTGATCGCTGCCATGCTGACCGACTCCGCCGGCAGCTTCCGCAACCTCATCCCGCCGGAGGACCGCAATAAAGGCATCATCAAGCTCTGCCTCTTCCACGACTTCGCCTGGCTGAATGCCATCCGGCAGGCGCCGAAGCTCCTCGCCGGTTTCCAGATGGGCCCGGACTTCGTCACGGTCGTCGGTATCAAAAAAGCGCATATCTCCATCAATGAAGGCGATACCCTCTCGACCAATGTAGACGGCGATAAGGGACCGAATTTCCCGATCGACCTTGAAATCCTCCCCTCCCGCCTCCCCGTCTTCGTCCCCGCGCACGTGGACGACAATGCGACGCATCTCCCCCACTTCTTCGAACGCGTCGCTCCACACATGCATTTCCCATGGGCAGAAAATGGGGAAGAACCGATCAAGGGGACGACGATAGAAGAAGTCGTACGGGAAGTGCAGGAACGGGAGAAGCGGAAGAAGTGCTAACCTAAGAGACTTGAAGACTGGGAGACTTCAGACTTCAAACTTCAAAAAACGCGTCCGATGTTTCGCATGTTGCGAAACATCGGACGCGTTTTAGCGTATTGCATGTTGCCCAAATGGCTTATTATTGAGTACCCGCTTGTACCACGCTCCCTCCGCCCACGGCTTTTTCGACACTGGTTCTCTTTCCCAGAAACGGAAGCATAATAATAAACGGCAAATTGGCAATAATCGAATAATAGTATCTAAATTCAGCAAAAACCGGTGTTCCTAGCAGCAAGGACACCAAGATGCCAAGCAGCAAGGAGTAACAAAGCACAACTTTCCACATTCTTCTTGACAGAGCGTATATAAGCATCACCAATAGAATCCAAGTATATATTCCCACATTGTACAAGGTTGCAGGCCCGTACAGTCTTTCTAAAGAAATTTTGTCAATCACCTTACGAACAACATTTGGCTCATTGTAGATTCCTACGGTATTTGGATGTACCCCTTTCCCGTAAGCCCAGTACCCGATATTGGGATACCAATAACCCCGTGTCTGGTTTATCCATGCGATTACATAATCTTTCGGATACTTCACCCCTAACTCAGCCCATAATTTTAGATATTCAAGCTTATGTGCTTTAGCAAATTCCTCATCATGACAGTTTCCTTTGATGTTATCCGAAATCTGTGGGTGATACAAACTGGGCACGCGCTCTAAATCAATTACCTTTCCTAAATAGTATTTCTGCTCGTCATTCAGTTCCCTTTTATTCTTAATCACATAGGCGATTTGCTGTTCTGGAATAGACAAGCCTTCAAAGTAACTTGCGTTCTTGATATCGAAAGAATTATACAATGGTCCTTTAATCAAAGAGCTGATAATGACAGTTCCCAAAGCCACCAGAATTAAAGATTGTTTCTTGATTTTGAAGGAAATCCAAGTCAACGGCAATAGCCACAAAATATAGGCATAGTATCCATTGCTCCGATACAAGCAGAAAGCTGTCCCCAGAAGAACAAGCAGCGCCAAGGCTATGGGTTTATTTTTTATTTCATCATCACAATATTTGATGAGAGCCAGTAGCAGCAGACTGGTAACCACCGCATGCGTTATATCTTTCCAGAGAGTAATGCTGTAGTAAGCATTGAATGGAATGAGTGCGTAAAAAAACAGGAACACATAGCTGATGGTCTTGCTCCCCCTTCGGTTAAACAGGAAGCAAATAATTGCAGAAAATACGGATGCCATGAAAATCATCTGAATCAGACTAATCAGACTGATAACTTGATTAATATCCTCTACGCCCATCGCTGTTATGAAATCATACAAAGCCTTGATTGTCATGGTATGAAGAATCGGATGATGATTGACAAGAGGATCCAAGTCCAAAACCTGTCTAATCTGGCTTATACTATCAGGCGTCAAAACAGCTGGATAATAGGCAATCCAATAAGGAATCCAACACAAAAGCATTACAAGGACGCACTTCCCCCACTTTATTTTCTTTACTTCAGAATCAAGTACAACGGGCTCTTTTCGGAATTTATCAAATTTCTCATAGAGCATTTGTATGATTACGCTCGAAATCATATAACCGCCTACTGCAATAACGAGAATTTTCCCTATATTTTTCTTAATCGCCAGCAGCAAGTCTACATTTCCGAGTGCAAGGCAACAGGCAAGTATGACGCCGCAAACTTTTGCAGATTTCCCTACTTCTACATCTTTAACCTGCCAGAAGAAACAATATGTAAAGACAAATAAAATCAGTGGAAACACACTGACTTTGGGCACATTAAAGATAGTAGCAAGCATAAAAGAGGTGAGAAAAGTTTTAATTAGCATCGACTTATCAATTAATTTCATTCTCGGCCTCCCCCTTGCTTCAAAATCATCTGAATCACATTCATCTGTATCTCCAAATTCTTCCTGCTGCTTTTCACCGCGGTATCCAGAACCAGTCCGACGCCAAGGCTCAAGAGTGCCCCGAGCATCGTAAATCCGGCCATGACAAGGGTCGGCAGCTTCGGCACCAGTCCGGTCAGAAGGTATTCGCTCAGGACAGGAACGAAGAAAGCCAATGAAATCAGTGCCAAAAACAATGAGGTGATGCTGAAAAACTGAAGAGGCTTGTAGTCCTTATACAGTTTGAAGATCGTCATGAGTACCTTGATGCCATCGCTGTAGGTATTCAGCTTGCTGACGCTGCCGGATGGTCGATCGCGGTAAGTCACCGGGATCGACTGAATCAAAAGATTTTTATCCAGCGCGTGAATGGTCATTTCCGTTTCAATTTCAAAGCCCTGAGAAAGAATAGGAAATGTCTTGACGAAGAGAGGCGAAAACGCGCGATAGCCTGTCATGACATCTTTAATCGGACATTTCTTGCCAAAAAAGGTATTGATGAAGCGTCTGACAATGACATTTCCTGAATTATGGAAAAGACGTTTGTTCTCTTCAAAGTATGTGGAGGAGAGTCGATCACCGATGACCATATCCGCTTTTTTCTCCAGCACCAGGTCCGCCATTTCTCTGGCAAATTCCGCCGGATAGGTATCATCCCCATCGACCATGACATAGCAGTCCGCTTCTATATCCCGAAACATGGAACGTATGACATTCCCCTTTCCCTGCCTGTATTCATGGATGACAATAGCGCCCGCTTCTTTAGCTATGTCTGCGGTGCAGTCTGATGAATTGTTGTCATAGACGTAGATATCCGCTTCAGGTAGTACAGAAGCAAAATCGCTAACTACTTTCTTGATGGTCAATGCCTCATTAAAGCAGGGAATCAAAACGGCAATATGACTCTTCTGTGGAATAGAATGCAAGTTTCTTTCTCCTTTTTGCACACAAAAAGGGGCTGTGAAATAATAGCTCCATGAATACAAAAAAGGACTTTTGATTCGAAAAAATCGAAAGTCCTTTTT
>OIYQ01000937.1_pt1 | contig 11388 bp, 9 predicted proteins | sample 1588311 | NCBI WGS metagenome assembly OIYQ01 (sample SAMN03283244) | human gut metagenome | biome: human-associated habitat; material: feces | host: Homo sapiens | place: Peru | collected 2012
CTGTGCAGCGACAGGGAGGGCGAGTATCAGCAGCAAGCCGATGAGCATTACATTTCTAATTGTCTTCATTTATATTGCTATTCTATTTTTTCCAAATCCTTACACGATTTCAGCCTCGCTATGGCTTGTTTCTCTTCCCTTCATTTTTTACTTGCAAAGGAAAGAGAGATATGTCTGGGCATATCCCTCTTTCCTTGAATAGATATAAGCTACAGTCTCTTATTTGATTCCGTGCTCCTTTTTATACGCAGCCAAGTCTGCCTCGTACTTTGCCTTGTCGGCATCAAAAGTAGCGAGACGAGACTTGTCAATGGTCTGCTTGAAGCACTCAGAACGTACATTCATCATATTGTAGTTGACGATGAATTGTATTTCGTGGGTCTTGGCATTGTAATAGCCTTGCACGCTACTGCCTTTTGCACTTGATGCAGAACCGTCTGTATCTGTTCCCCATACAGAACCGTCTTCACCCTTAAACTTTATCCAACCATCACCTGTATATTCTTTCTGCTCCCAAGAGTTGAGAACCATGGTCTTGACATCACACTTAAAATTGATAATCATTCCCATGTTTCCGACCGTGAAGTCAAGCAAAGATATGGTGAAAGTTTGTGCGTCTGTCTTACTCCACTCAAACTTGAACTTTGTTGGGCATCCCTCTGGTAAAAGGGTCTTGTTCACTCCATTCATCGTTGCATTTGTTCTAAGCACAATTTCACCATTCAGGTAATTTGTTGCCTCTTGAACTAGTTCTGTATTTGCATCAGCATCTGTAATTTCTTCATCAGAAGAACATGATGCTTGCAAAATAAGGCACATTAAGCAAAGCAAGAACAAAGCAAGTGTCTTTATTGTTTTCTTCATTTCCGATTAACATTTAAAGTCCACCCATTCAAAGGGTGAACTTCTAAAACACATTAAAAGTATTTACTCTGCTTCACGATTCCAAGTACCCTCAAAGGTTACAACTGCTTTAAATGATACTCCAAGGTAGGTAGCATCTATAGATGAAACTGTAAATTTCAAATCATTTCCGGCCTGAGAACCATCGACATTAGCCTTGAACTCCTTTTTAGGAATCAAAGGCATCTTGAACAAGATGGCTTTGTCAATATCTTGTTTGAATGAGCCATCTGTGACAGTAATTTTTTGAGCATCAATAGTGATGGTACCTGGCATTTTGCCAATTTTGAATGCATCAACATACAAGTTGATTGTTCCGTTTGCGTTGACAGTCAATTCTGCCTCAATTGGGCTATATGGGTCTTTGTCACCATTCATGTAGACATAAGTCAAAGCTCCTTTGTAAACACCTTCTTTTAAAGAAGAACCATCACTTGCATTAGCCTTGTTAGGCATTACAAACATGCTGACAACAGCCAGAATCATCAAAATAAAATGTTTCATAATTGTTGTTTTTAAAAAATATAAAAAATAATATTAAAGAAATTTACTCCATCTATAAGCACCATAACTTTTATAGGCACGATAATCATCGTGTAGATTATCCCTATATTTTGTTATAAAAGCCTTTGCTGATTCTGTATTAAATACATCTTCCGAAATAGCCAAATTTATTGTTTCAGAACTATTTGAAATATCTTCTAGCGTATTGTCACTTTTCAATACATATTGCAGATTAGGATATATTATAGAGGTATCGGCTAATTTCAACAAATTCAATTCAGAAATAGCTTTTATACCAGACAAATCCATTTCTTTCAAAGAAGGTAAATCGAATAAGAAAATAATACCAGTAATTCCAATTTCTGATTTTGGAAGCTTGATTTCTTTCAAATTGCTACATGACAGACAATTAAGTCCATTGCCCCAACGTACATCGAAATCTTTAACCTTTTGATTTGCAATAAGAGTATTCGTCAAATCAAGTGATTCGATATTGCTATTACGCTCTAAGGAAATATTTACCAAATTAGTAGCTTGTGACAAATCTATTTGTGCTAAAGTACTTATATTACATAAACCCAATGCTACAATATTTTTTCTTGGTGCGATATATGAAATAGAGCAATTATCAGACAAATTGTTCACTGTTACAGCAAATGGGTCATAATAAGGATTATTTACAAAGTATTCAACACCAGCATAACTCTTTACTTTATCAGCATCAGCAAAAGAATTATCAAAGCCTATATATATATCCTCGCCTTTGCTCACTAAATCCATTGGCTTACTAATGTCAATATGCGTATCATCAGCAAACAAAGAAGCGAATTTTGTTTTCAAATAAGCACGGAAGTATTCATCAGGAATCTCTCTCAAAGTGTTATACTTCTCCAAAGAGCCCTTATCATTTACCATTTGCATGTCAACAGTCTTATTCTCTGCCTCATTCTCTGTATAGAAAGGCATCAAGTCCTCTACATTATACTTGCAGGAAGCAGGGAGATAAAGTTTGGTAAATTCATGGAGGATAGTAGCTTTCACCTCGTCATTCTCAACCTTGGCTGTTACCAAGCCGTCGAAGTCATAGATGTCATTGCCTTGCAAGTCAAGACCTGTAATCTGTGAAGGAAGTGAAGCGATATGGAAAACTGGACCATAGCCATTGCTGCTAAGGTTCAACTCTTTCAAATTAGGAAAAACAGAAAGTTCCTTCAAGGCAGCGGTATCAACCTTTGTGCCTGAAAGGTCGAGAGATGTGGTGCTGTTGGCTTTGTCGTCAAGGAGCATTTTGCCATTTTCATCAAACTGGTATCCCTTACCCTTGAGGATAGTCATCAACTCAGAGTTGCTTACAGCCACATTGCTGTAAGAAGGTGCATCGTCGTCACTGCCACAAGAAGCAAAGCCGAGGCAGAGTGCCATGGCAGCGAGACCGATGAAATTCTTAAAAATCTTCATTGTTTTTTGAACTTTTAAAATGTTTATAATTAAAATTAAATATTATCTTGAATCAGGCTGCAAAGGTACATATTTCTAAAAAGGTATGCAATACCTAAAAATTATGAAATACGCCATCCTCAGTTATGGGAATTTATGGATGTTCTTTACCTACTTTTGTGTATTTCCCAAACGCGTTTCTTGTGTGTTTTTCCTCCTTACCAAAGGTTGCAATACCCAAAAAATGATGATGATAAATGAGTTGCCCAATTTGCTGCCATTAGTTTGGGCACTCGTTGCCCGCCTCGTGAGCAACGGTTGCTCGTCTCTTGTTCACCACCTCCCCATCACGTGATCCCCGAGGGACCACTTGAAGGGCAAGGCAGGGAAACTTTTTGCATGAAATTCTCTTCAAAAAGAGCCTAATACGAATATTTTTTGTATATTTGCACAAAAGATAGAAATGGATATTTCTACCACCAATTAAACCATTAGATTTTGATAATTATCAACTTACAATCATAATGAAAGCATTTACATATATAAAACAAGGTGTATTTGGGTTCACCGAAAAAGAGAAACCCATCCTGATAGATGAACACGATGCCATCGTGAGAGTAACTATGAGCAGTATCTGTACCAGTGATTTGCATATCAAGCACGGTTCTGTTCCTCGTGCCGTTCCCGGAATTACTGTGGGACATGAAATGGTGGGTGTCGTAGATGAAGTAGGGGAGAATGTAACTCATGTGAAACCAGGCGATAGAGTAACCGTGAATGTGGAAACATACTGCGGGGAATGCTTCTACTGCCAACATGGATATGTGAACAACTGTACTTCTCCTCATGGCGGTTGGGCTTTGGGCTGTCGTATTGATGGCGGGCAGACCGAATATGTAAGGGTTCCTTATGCCACTACGGGCTTAAATAGGATTCCTGACAATGTAAGTGATGAGCAGGCACTCTTTGTTGGTGATATTCTTGCCACGGGTTTCTGGGCAACGAGGATTTCTGAAATCAAGGAAGAAGATACGGTTTTGATTATCGGAGCAGGACCTACGGGAGTGTGCTGTTTGCTTTGCACGTTGTTGAAGAATCCGCAGAAAATCATCGTTTGCGAGAAGTCTGAAGCCAGAAGAGCTTTTATCAAGGAGCATTATCCGCAGGTTTTGGTGGTAGAACCAGAGGATTGCGAGGCTTTTGTCAAGGAACAGAGTTTGCATGGTGGTGCGGATGTGGTGATGGAGGTAGCAGGCGGTCCTGATACTTTCCAGTTGGCATGGCAATGTGCCCGTCCTAATGCGATAGTTACCATTGTGGCGATGTACGATAAACCTCAGCTCTTACCTCTCCCAGATATGTATGGCAAGAATCTCATCTTCAAGACTGGCGGTGTAGATGGTTGTGATTGCGAGGAAATCCTGCATCTGATATCTCAGGGCAAGATAGACACCACTCCTCTCATCACCCACCGTTTCCCTCTTTCAAAAATCGAAGAAGCCTACGATATCTTTGAAAACAGAAAAGATGGAGTTATTAAAGTTGCGATATATCCGGATGAGAAATAAAAAAAAGGGAAGAAGAGACTCTTCGTCATGGACTCTTCTTGACGCTTTCCTCTATGATTATTACAAAAGATAAGCTATAGAATAAGTATCTTATATAGGTAAATGTATTTATAACTAATAAAAGGTTTCGTTCCATACTACGGAACGAAACCTTTTTTAATATGATAAGCAATTGCTTATGGTTTCTAAAATTTCTTTTTCTCTATGAATTGGAACATCTTGTTGCCCAACTCCAGTGCTCCATTCGCATCAAAGTGGAGTACGTCGCAGCGAAGGCTGGCATTGGGCGAGATATTCAGGTGAAGCATTCCAATATACGATGGCATCATACGCCCATCGGTTGGGGTTGTTTCTTAGCAGCTACAGGCATCATGCTTATGGCTGCGAGTAAAAAAGCAAAGTACTTTTTCATTCTTCTTCATCCCATGTTTTCCAAGCATTGTATTGCTTACCTAAGACGATATAACTATCCCCGCCTGTGGTTTCTCCTTTACCTTGCTCAGAAGAAACGACACCCGGTTCATTAGAACCGGCCATTAAATTTTCTATGGTCGGTAGGGTGATGATTCTAACCTTCGGCATCTGATATATTTTTCTCATAATTTCTTTATATTTGATTTTTTATCTAACCATTACTTTCTTGCCATTCTTAATATAAATGCCAGGAGCTGATGGCTTATTAATCTTTACACCCTGAAGAGTGAAATAAATGTCAGCCACTGTAGAAGTTGTTGTGGCATTATTTGTATTCACATTTTGGATGCCTGTAGCTTCAGTATCTCCCCATAAGATGCTGGCGAAACACTCCTTGCTGGCACTTGGAGTATATTCAGGGAACTGGGCTGACGATCCGATAATCTTCTCATCGTTGGTTGTTACCTTTGTGCCACCACACAAATCTGCTGGCAAGCGGAGATAAGCACTATTCTTCGATGTCTTACCTGTGATCACACGCTTGAAACATAAGGTGTAATTTTCTTTACCCTTCTTCTTGTAGGCGGTAAACATATAGTTGCGATAAGCAATTTCCTTCGTGTTTTCTTCTTTGTATTCTGTTGTTTTTACTTCTTTCGAAGCAACTGATGGCATCAGATAGTTCTGACCGATATCCTCGCCTGCATTCTGCTTCTCCACAAAGTTGATGGAAGGGAATTTCTCGAAGATATACTGTTGGTCTTCTTTATCTGCATCGCCTACAAATACCAAGTTCGCAGAATCCTTCTTCATATATTTTGCATCATCTTTGTTGTAAGCTAAGATTACTCCTGTATTGGCAGGAATGTAATTGATTTCCTTCAGGTGTGCCTGACCATTTTCATATTGGTCCACGATGAAGACTTTCATCTTTTCTGGTTTCTGATAAGCCACAGATGAACTGAATGTGCGGATACAGTTCAAGTTATCATATACTTCCGTGTTTGCTGGTAATGGATCAGGAGGTGTCACGCTCTCGCCCAATGTGTACCAAGCCTTCACAACCTTACCGTCTTTGTCGGTAGTCTGCCAGAAACGCATGGTATAAATATCCTCTGGCAGTACGAAACCAATGTGCAATCCTTCATCACGCTCATTGCCAAGACTTCCATAGATCGGGCTTCCGGTTGGATTATATGGGGTGATAGGATTGTTCATGTCTGTGCCATTGTAAGGGTCAAGCATTACCTCATTCCAATAAGGGTTGTTGACTGCCAGCTTCTCTTGATAATCACTGTTCGTCTTTTGTTCTTCCGTGAAATGCTCTGGGCGATAAGCATCCTCTATATAGTTACGTACATAAGTCTGGTTGGTGAGGAATCGGAAACCATTACTTGCATTGTCTCCGCCGCGACCTCCTGCCACATCATAGTGATAGAACTTACCTGTATATTCCCAGCATTTTGTGGTCTGCTCGCTGTCTGTATCTTTGTCAGTTGTCTTGTCAAGCTTAGCATTTCTTGCCATTCTCACATAATGATACTGGCGCTCACCGTTTTCCCATTGTCCCTGCTGCCACTTTCCCGTACCACGGTTGATGATGCCGACGGCATTTCCTATCAGGTCGATGGATTCCATTGGAACAATAGTGTACATAGATTTAGTGACATTGAGATAGACAGTGAACTGAGAATAGTTGTTATCATCCATGTTGGCATTGAATGCCTGGCTGCGGTTCATGATGCAGGTTTCTATTTCCTCACCTTTGTCATTCTTGATTTTATACACGTCGGTCGGGGTTATTTCTACGCATCCTTGCAATGAGATGGCATCTTTTCCTGCCTGTATCTGTGGGCGAATAATATAGTTCCACTTATCATTTATAATTTTGTCTTTATTTGCTTCAGTACCATCCCAGTCTTCAGAGCCTCCCCAATTTTTACTTGTTTCTTCCAGCAATGAGGTAGGACAGATATTAAAAAACATAGTATTGCTTTCGTTGGCTGGCTTGTTGAGTATGCGTTCATAGACAATGTCACCAGGATCACCTACAGAACTGTCAAACTTTTCTGTCCTTTCCATTTTGTATTGTCGCTCTGAATTATCAGGCGCCCAATTATCATCAATATCTAAGCCCTGGTTATCCGTGTTAGGGTCATTGGTTTTCAAGAAGTTACCTATCAGCGTATAGCCTTTTGTATCTTCTGTCAAACCCTTGTTGGTATAAACATTGACACTACGGATTCCATAGCGAGTATGATCGTCATCACCGACTGGTTTATTTGTATTATATTGGTTAGAATTTCCTCCTATACTATTGGTTTCAAAATCTGATTTTGTCCAATTGCTGTTATTCAGGCAAATGGTATATGACACACCTGAACCTTTAGTGATTTTGAAAGTATTGGTATTGTCGCTTTCATTTTTGCAATTGTAATAATCTGCATAGGGCTTAATCTTGCCATTTTGATCTTTCTGCCGTGTAAAATCAAAATTATTATCCCATGGTCTGAATACATTGGTAATGGTTGTACCATCGTCATATTTCTGTCCGTCATCAGATCCTGCTACATAGAATTCAACTTGATTACCGTTTTCGCCTGGCAAATCCTTGTCTGCGATACCTACCATAAAGAGACTGGAACTGATAGAGTGGATACCTGGTTCTTGATTTCTCACATTGGTCATATAGAACTTCTTGGTAGTATTACCTGCCTTCATGCGCACCTCGTAGTTGATGGTCTTGCCTTCTGCTTCAGAGCGAGTCAGTTCGTTGAAAATCATGATTTCTTTATGCCTATCTTCAGTCTTACTATCTTCCAGCTGCTGTACATAGGTTCCGGACCATGGAGTTGGAAAATGACCATTTGTTTCCAAATACGTATCCTTGTCTATACCAGTGATATCAACAGTTTGTGTTTTTCCTTGAGCTACTCCTTCCTTTCGGATAATTACATTCATTGTCTTATTGTCATCAATGGTAACGGTGCAGTATTTCCATTCTTTACCACCTATTGTTTTGGTTTTATAGGAGTAATTGTATGCCTCATCCCAATCTCCAACTGGATGTTCTTCTTTATTATTATCACCGTACCACCAGATGTACAAGGAAAGTTTTTCATTATTTACATCACGGAAATAAACCTTGATATCCTTTGCAAAAAGTTGTAAAGGGAGTAAAAGCAGGAAGCATATCGCTAGTAGTGCTTTTAAATGTTTGGAATCATTAATTTTTATCATCTTTTATAATCTTTAAATTGTTTATTATTCATCTTTTTCGGTTGCAAAGTTATCTAAAATTTAAAGTCGTTATCCTGAATATCAGCCATTTATCTGTTTTTTTTTGTGCAAACGATTGAGCATGTTGCTTTTGGGTAAACGTTTGATACTTGGTTCCGAATATTTTTTGTATATTTCCGCAAAAAAATAGAAATGAATATTTCGACAATCTGACAAAACGGCCAGATAACAAAAAGAAAAATAGTCCGATAAACAAAGATAAAAACAATTATCAACTTACAGTCATAATGAAAGCATTTACATATATTAAAACAAGGTGTATTTGGGTTCACCGAAAAGGAGAAACCAATCCTGATAGATGAACACGATGCCATCGTGAGAGTTACCATGAGCAGTATCTGTACCAGCGACCTGCATATCAAGCACGGTTCTGTTCCTCGTGCCGTTCCCGGAATTACTGTGGGACATGAAATGGTGGGTATCGTAGAAGAAGTAGGGGAGAAGGTTACCCATGTGAAACCAGGCGATAGAGTAACCGTGAATGTGGAAACATACTGCGGGGAATGCTTCTACTGCCAACATGGATATGTGAACAACTGTACTTCTCCTCATGGCGGTTGGGCTTTGGGCTGTCGTATTGATGGCGGGCAGACCGAATATGTAAGGGTTCCTTATGCCACTACGGGCTTAAATAGGATTCCTGACAATGTAAGTGATGAGCAGGCACTCTTTGTTGGTGATATTCTTGCCACGGGTTTCTGGGCAACGAGGATTTCTGAAATCAAGGAAGAAGATACGGTTTTGATTATCGGAGCAGGACCTACGGGAGTGTGCTGTTTGCTTTGCACGTTGTTGAAGAATCCGCAGAAAATCATCGTTTGCGAGAAGTCTGAAGCCAGAAGAGCTTTTATCAAGGAGCATTATCCGCAGGTTTTGGTGGTAGAACCAGAGGATTGCGAGGCTTTTGTCAAGGAACAGAGTTTGCATGGTGGTGCGGATGTGGTGATGGAGGTAGCAGGCGGTCCTGATACTTTCCAGTTGGCATGGCAATGTGCCCGTCCTAATGCGATAGTTACCATTGTGGCGATGTACGATAAACCTCAGCTCTTACCTCTCCCAGATATGTATGGCAAGAATCTCATCTTCAAGACTGGCGGTGTAGATGGTTGTGATTGCGAGGAAATCCTGCATCTGATATCTCAGGGCAAGATAGACACCACTCCTCTCATCACCCACCGTTTTCCTCTTTCAAAAATCGAAGAAGCCTACGATATCTTTGAAAACAGAAAGGATGGAGTCATTAAAATAGCGATATATCCGGATGCGAAATAAAGCATGTTGTAGATCGATAGCCCTTTCACGGGCTATCCTTTCTTTGTTATATCTTGTTAAAGATTAATCTGTAGACATATATTTATAAAAAGAAATCACTATATTTGCATTTAAAGCAACAAATTGAATGTTATGAAAGATTTAAACCAACATTTTTCATTTTACGGCTGAGTTCACTTGCAAGAATGGTCAAGATGAATTCCGCCCAGACATCACTTTGTTTGTCAATGGTTTACCTCTTTGCTTCGTGGAGGTAAAAAAGCCAAACAACCATGGGGAAATGGTGGCTGAAAGTAAGCGAATGAATGATTATAGAACTACGCTTGCACAACAATTCGCTGAAAGTCATCGTTTGGAAGATGAGATAATGAAGCAACTCGGAAGTCTTAGCTTTAATAGAAATGTAGGAAAGGAATAAAGGCATGAATGAAATTATTAACGCAAATACCGATTTGCTGCCTGATGGTTATGCAGAATGGCGCAAAGACATAGAGCATCTTATAGAGGTAGCAAAACTACGTACCGCAATTAATGTCAATGCTGACACATTGGCGTTATATTGGACTTTGGGCAAACGAATTTTAGCACAGCAGAGACAATTAGGCTGGGGAGCAAATATCATATCAAAATTATCTGTTGATTTATCCCAAAAGTTCCCTAATGATAGAGGATACTCTTTGAGTAATCTCAAAAGTATGAGACGTTTCGCTGAAGCGTATCCAGATTTTCCATTTTTGCAAGTACCGCTTGCAAAAATGGAAAATATTCCAATTGGTCAAGTGGCACTTGACCAATTTAAAGAAGATGACAAAGGCTTTGTGCAAGTTCCACTTGCACAAATTACTTGGTATCATCACATTTCGCTTCTATCGAAAGTAAAAGACATTGCCGAACGAGCTTATTACATCACAGAAACTGCGCAGAATGGGTGGAGTCGTGATGTGATGCTTATGCAGATAGCAAATGGATATATCCATGCTAAAGGGCATGCAATCAATAACTTTGAGCAAACCTTGCCACCTCTTCAGTCCGATTTGGCGAAGTATATTTTTAAAGACCCATACAATTTTAGTTTTTTGGGCACAGTGGCACTCCAAAATGAGCTTGACATTGAGAAAACATTGACAAGCAAGATTACAGACTTTCTCCTTGAAATGGGACGTGGCTTTGCATACATTGGCAGGCAATACCACATTTCGGTAGATGGTGATGACTACTATATCGACTTGCTGATGTACCACCTCAAACTGCATTGCTATGTTGTTGTGGAGTTAAAAGCCGTGGAGTTCAAACCAGAGTTTGTTAGCAAACTGAACTTCTATATTTCTGCTGTTGACGACATGGTAAAGTCACCAGAAGACAAGCCTACCATTGGCTTGCTTCTCTGCCGTACTAAGAGCAACAAGAAAGCAGAGTTCTCGCTTCGTGGCATTACTCAACCAATGGGCATTGCACAATACGAAACAGAAAAACTCTTTGCTGATGTCGCTTCGGCTTTGCCACAGATAGAAGAAATAGAAAATAAAATGGAGGAAGAATAAAATGGAGGTCAAAACTATACTTCCAAAGATGTGCGTTATGTTACGAAAGACGGGAAAATATATGCTACCATCATGGCTTGACCAAATTCTGGTAAGTACATATTGAAAGCCTTCTCACCGCTTTCGTATCATAACCGTAGAAAATTCATGCTCGGAATATGATAAGCTTCAGGAGATTGTCCGTAGATAAATAATCTCTCCTAACCAAAATATTTTGATTCTACGATACATATTTCCTAAAAATGTACTACCTTTGCAGCATGACTAAGAAATAAAACTATTAGATTTTAATAATTATCAACTTACAGTCATCATGAAAGTTATTCATAGTATCCTATCCTTTTCCCCCTCGATAGCCCTTTCACAGGACCACATGTACGGTGGTGTGAGAGGTCGGTAAACACGAAAATAGGAGATAAACACCTATAATTAGTGTTTACCTCCTACTC
>OIYQ01000940.1_pt1 | contig 11364 bp, 8 predicted proteins | sample 1588311 | NCBI WGS metagenome assembly OIYQ01 (sample SAMN03283244) | human gut metagenome | biome: human-associated habitat; material: feces | host: Homo sapiens | place: Peru | collected 2012
GAAAATACCTTCTCGTACTCTTCAGATAGAACTAAGGCTATTGCCTGTTGCACTAATCTGTCTTTTACGGTTGGTATTCCTAATGGTCTTTGTTCACCATTGTCTTTTGGTATATACACTCGTCTAATTGGGGATGGTCTGTATTCTCCTCTAAGAACAGAGCTTGAGATTTCATAAGGGTGAGATTTAATGTAATCCTTCAGCTCAAAGGTTTCCATGTCATCAACTCCGGCTCCGCCTTTGTTGGACACAACTTTATCGAAGGCTTCATTAAAGTTGTCCTTATCGACTATTCTCTCTAGAGTTGTCTGTTCAAAGTTCATGCTACTCATTAGGCTATATCCTTAACACCTCGACCACTTCCTAAACATTACCTTCGCATTCCGTGCTATCCTCATGTTGAGGCGTGTACTTCTGCCATTATATTCTCGGCGTACAATCCCTTTCAGTGGCTCATTATGTTGCGGTTCCTCCGATTTTTGCATTTGTTGGGTTCGGTCCTTCACGCTTAGTCTTCGCTACTACGACCTCGGCTGACTTCTTGCCATTCGTTGTTACTACGGTTTCACCGCTGACAAGTTCTCCTCAGGTAAGAACATGATCTTTAGCTCCATACATCCGCCATCTTTACATGTCCGGCTCCGTCTAACTATTGGACTTTGCGATATTAAGCACGCTTATCCACCGTAACCTGCCTAAAATGATTTCTGTTCGTCGGACCAGAGTTTTGCTATTTACTTCTTTCAGCCATTACGTCACCGTAACCACCTTGTAGATTTGCTAAGATTTCCCGTTAGCGGGCATCCTCGGGACTTTCACCCTAGAGATAATATTCATGCTGAGCACACCTAAAACCTGTGAAGTTGGATCTTCACAGGTTTTTTAACGCCTAATCAATGATATGTGATATTTTCCCTCTTTTTTAATCCTTGCCTTTTAAATCCACACCTTTGTTGTTCTCATATCTTTTAAAGCTTTACTTGTCTTTAAAGCTCACTTCTCCTTATTCCTGATTCACACTTTTCTTTTACGCTTTCATCCGAACTCGAATGGGGGGGGGGAAGTGGCTGAGTAGTTACAAGATCCTTTTTTATAGATGTGGCGCATCTATAAAAGATGATTCGAGGTATTGACTGAAAATTAAGAACAATGAAATAATAATGTTTTGATATAAGACTAATAAAATTTGATAAAGTTACGTATTATGTCCTTCTAGGAAGATCCATTAAATTTAAGGAATAATTTTGGATCACCTATGCACGCGGTTCTCAGATCTTTTAAATGCATCTCAACAGTACGGAAAGATTAATGGCAAATCAGTCAACGCTGCCAAGGATAAAATAACAATTATTTATAATGAGCTAATTGTTATTGACAATGTTCCTTTAGAAACTCAAAAATATATTGATAATATGATGAGAGTATTAGATTGGTAGCTAGAGATGTTGTATAACAACTGATAAAAGACAGACATTGTTAATGACTTTATTGATTATGCAGCAGAACAAGGTGTTGAGAAGTAAAATTTGAATCATGTTCTGAAACTATTCACTGTAAGTCTTGAAACATTAAAGATTTCAACAATCTTCCCTTCGAGATTCACGAATTTGATCAAAAAAACACATTCATGGAAATTTCTTTTGGGATTATGGAAATTTACTTTTAAGGAATATTAAATGATTTTTACAGATATTTCTGGTGTGGAGAATTTTTTAAGAAATATATCGGCTGATTCATTAAGTAATACATTTTATTATTTAATGATCGGCGTTTTTTTGCTATCGATCTATTCAAAAAAAGTATTACATAAATTTAATAGTTTGACAGATTATTCACCAACTTTACTAACTTCAATGGGTATCCTTGGTACTTTTACTGGAATAGTATCTGGATTACTCAATTTTGATAATAATAATATTGATGGAAGTATTAGTCTTCTATTAGGTGGAATGAAAACGGCTTTCATTACCAGTGTAATAGGTGTTTTTTTATCTATTGTTTTAAAAGTCATCTATTCAATTAATTATTTTCAAAAAAATATAAACACAGATGATGAAAAGTCTGTTCTCGAATCATTTAATCAAATTGCAAGCAATATAAAAGAATTAACAACAACAAATAAAAATATATACGAATCAATAGGGGGCGAAAACAGCGATAGTAGTTTATTAACTCAATTTAAAACTCTTAAAAGTGATTTGTCAGACCAAAGAAAAGAATTTAACAAATTTAAAGAAGAATTGTTTGTTCATTTCCATGAATTTAGTGAGATGTTATCAAAGTCTGCAACGGAACAGGTTATTGAGGCTTTAAAACAAGTCATTGTTGAATTTAATGAAAAATTGACAGAACAATTTGGAGAGAATTTTAAAGAGTTAAATAGAGCAGTATTTGCTTTAGTTGAATGGCAAGATAAATATAAAGAACAAATCGCTCAAATGATTGCTCAATATGAGTTAGGAGTTAAGTCAATTTCTGACACTGAAAAATCAGTATCTTCAATCGAGAAGTCCAGTCAATCTATTCCTGAATCAATGTCTAAGTTAGAAGGTGTAATCAAGTTAAATCAAGAAAAAGTTGATGAATTGAATGAGCATTTGAATGCATTTAGTGAACTAAAAGAAAATGCTGTTAAAGCTATACCTGAAATCCAAAATCAGATATCAACTATGTTAACTAATGTTGATAAAGCCACAACTAATATGACTACTGCAATTTCAGATTCTGTAAAAGAAATAAATGATGGTATAGAGAAAAATAATAGATTGTTCCTTGAAACATCAAATACTTTAACCGTTGGCCAAGAGCAAATATCAAATATTTTAAGTGATACCACTAAAAATCTAACTGAGCAAAATAAGAATATAGGTTTTGTCTTACGAAGTGCATCAAATGAAATATCAGAAAATACCTCTAGATGGATTGAGTCTTTCTCAATTAAATTAAATGATGTTCATAATGACTTTGTTAAGTCAATTAATCAAATTGTTGATGAACAAAAAGAAAGTATAAGTATAGTTATGTCTGGATTAAAAGCAGAATGTAAAGACATAGTTGAAACTACAGGAGATGATGTAAAAGAAGAACTCAGTATGATTGATTCTGCAATGCAATCTGAGATCACTAGAGTTTTTGAAAAGTTTGGAAGTGTTTTACTTAATATTGTAAATAAATTTGCAAACGATTATTCAGACGTAGTTATACCAATGAAGGAACTTTCAAGTAGAAGTCGTTCTTAGCAGGTAATAAGTGATGATAAATTTATCCAAACTTATCTCTGAAAAAGAGGATTCTCAATGGCTTCCAATTTCCGATCTAATGTCAGGGCTAATGGTACTTTTTCTATTTGTTGCCATTACATTGATGAGAAACGCAATAATTGAAAGAGATAAGATTAAAGAGGTAGCCGTTACTTACCAAGAGGCTCAAGTAGAGATTTATAACGTATTAAATGAAGAATTTAAAAAGGATTTGGAAAAGTGGAATGCTGAAATAGAGAAGGATACTCTAAATTTTGTTTTCAAATCTCCTGATGTCTTATTTGAAAATGGAAAATCTGATTTAAAAGATAAATTCAAAGAAATTTTAGATGATTTCTTTCCTCGATATATCAATATTATCTATAAATATCAAAATTCTATATCTGAAGTCAGAATAGAAGGTCATACAAGTAGTGTATGGAATAATACTACTGACTCCGAGCAAGCATATTTTAATAATATGCAATTGTCTCAAGACAGAACTCGCTCTGTCTTAAGGTATGTATTCACTTTAGAAGAGTTATCCTCTGAATACGAACAATGGATCAAATCAAACTTTTCTGCTGTAGGTTTATCTTCATCAAAACCAATTTTTGAAAATGGTATAGAAAATGAAGAGAAATCGCGACGCGTTACATTCAGAATAATCACAAATGCAGATATAAAGATAAAGCAAATTTTAGAGAAATAATATGAAATTAAATATAGACTTTTCTGCATTTATAAATATTGCCAAGAAAATGGGAGCAAAAGTTACTGATATCGATTTTAATAATACAAAAGATGAAATTGATACTAGTTTTATAGATAAACTAACAAAACCTGCAGGTATTGAGGTCAATTTAGAAGATGTTAAAACTGCTAAAAGCGGAGTATTTACTTATAAAGGGGAAAATGTTGTTTTATTTATTCCAGATCAATGGAATAATTCTCTAGAAGACATCAAGGTTAATCCAAATTTGGGGAAGAAATTTCATTTTTTGAATTGTTCAACATTACAGAAAATGAAAGCTGAGCATAAATTTAACCGTTATTTTGTTAATCAAAATAGTGATGGTCTATTTAAAGTTTTTAATAATATGAAAGATACAGGAATTGTCAAATTAAATGTTTGTCAAAATTGCTTAAAACAACTTAATTATCATGATTTTAATCTAAAATCTGCTTATGAAAAACAATCAATTGTAAATAATTTTAATTTAAAAAAATTCTTTGAGGAATATTCATCTAGAATCTATGAAGTACCCAAAAGTGTTGGTCAAAACGATCCAGGATATGCAAATGATTGGGATGAAATATCAAAAGAAATAAGGCAAAAATACGGATATATTTGTCAGGAATGCAAGGTTAATTTAAGTAAAAATAAAGAGCTATGCCAAGTTCATCATAAAAATGGAGTAAAACGCGATAATAGTCCTTCAAATCTTATTGTACTTTGTAAGGAATGTCATAATAAACATCATGGTCATCTTCGATTAACGTTTGATGAAATGCTTTTGTTAAACAAGCTTAGAAGAATCCAGAAAACAAAAAAGTTGTAATTGTAAGTCCAATGCAATATAAGTTCCTCACCCCAAAAAAAATTATGGATAATAGAATTTAATAAGTGTTTATCAAACGCTAAGTTAAGGCAAACTTCAAAAAATCTTGCTATTTCAGATAGGTAAATAAATAATTTCTAATCAATGTCGGAGCTACCTTGAGTTGCCATCAAGGAGCAATTCTCTGATGAGGATCATGACTACAGCTTTACTGATATACACTGCAACTGAATACCTGATGCGAAGAAAGATTGTCTACCGCCAGTTAGGCGGACACTCTTTGTCAATTAAAAATGAGTACACGCGACAGCTACGCGGACACTATTATTTATTTGTAGCAGATTACCTGAATTTTTTCTTTCTAAATTCATCATTACTCCCCCAAACGAAAGACATAACCTCAAAGCGCAGTAATTTCGCAGTGAACTTATTTTTGCTTCTCAGCTTTCTCCAGCTAACTGGCTTCAACACATGGAAGGCTCTAAAGAAGCTGCTGATGCTGTAATGGACAGAATTCTCCATAACTACCAGCTGATACAGTTAGATGGTCAATCCAAACGCTCTGAAAAACCTAAGTTTAAAAATGAGGAGGTTCAATAATGACCTCTTCTAAAATGACTGAAGGTGTAATGAGTGTAATGAAAAATCCTCAAAGTGAGTCTGAAAATGGGGGTAATAGGTGTAATGATTACATTACACCTATTAAATCTGCACCTCTTAATAAGGATGAAGTTAAAGCTCTTTACCTAAAATTAAGAGCCTCAGGTGTTGATCCTACAGCCAACATTCTCCACCGCGCGATTGGGTATGGTTCTCTTTCTACACTGCAACGCTTTGTAAATGAATTCAATGAAGCTTATGTAAAAAATAAGCTAAGTGAAATAGATAAGAAACGTGTTCCTAATGAAACTATTGAGCAGATCGTTCACGATCTTACAGATGTCTGCATCAAGGTAAAGCTAAAAGAAGATGATTCTAAGATTGATTCTTTGAATTCTATGCTTTTAAAAGCCTGTTAAGAACGCACAAGTTCTGTAGAGGAACTACTTGCCTTTAAAGCTAACTTCTCCTTATTTCTGATTCACACTTTTCTTTTACGCTTTATCCGAGAACACGAAGGGGGAGAATAATTTACTCAGGCTTTAAAGAAGATGAAAGGCAGCCTTTACACTCAGCGCATATTAAAAAAGCAGGCGTTTTTTAGGACGCCTGCTAAATTAGGTTCAAAATGGAGATTAAATTATTATCTGTTCAAATCTGATTTACTCATTGTCAGTAGTCTCTGCCTCAGGATCACCTGCAATTGGTTTCTTACCAAACTTTAAGAGTAAGAATAAGCATACTAAGCCTGATACGACACCAACGATGTTAGAAACATCAATATCGATACCAAAGCCCATGTTTGGCTCATAAAGAATGTAGCTTACAGAGATTGCTGTAATGAAGGTTGCAGGAATTGAGGTTACCCAGTGTAACTTGTTCTTTCTGTATAAGTAAGCAGATGCAGACCATAACATAATTGCTGATAAGGTCTGATTAGACCAACCGAAATATCTCCAAATGATGTTGAAATCAACCTGAGATAGAACAATACCAATTACGAATACTGGAATTGCAATTAAAAGACGTTTAGCAGGTTTTACCTGAGGTAATTTAATTGCCTCAGCAATGGTAAGTCTTGCAGCACGGAAAGCAGTATCACCTGAGGTAATAGGCAGGATAATAACACCTAGAATAGCTAATACACCACCGAATGTACCCATTAGAGAAATACAGCTGGTGTAAACTACGTTGCCAGGACCACCTGCCTTAATATCAGCTAATAGAGCCTGAGCATCAGGGTAGAAGGTCATACCAACAGTTACCCATACTAAGCCGATGAAGCCTTCAGCTACCATTGCGCCGTAGAATACCATTCTGCCTTCTGACTCATTCTCTAAGCAACGTGCCATTAGAGGAGACTGAGTTGAATGGAAGCCTGACAGAGCACCACAAGCAATAGTAATGAATACTAGAGGCCAGATAGGTAAATCATTTGGATGTGGATTTGAACTGAAATCAGCCCATGAATAGAAGTTATCAGGCATATTGACTAGAAGCCCTAATGTTACTCCTACAGCCATGATAATCAGTAAAGCACCAAAGATAGGGTAAATACGACCAATGATCTTATCAATAGGAATGATGGTTGCTAAGAAGTAGTAAGCAAAGATAATGGTGATCCAAACCCAGAAGTTTAATACACCGTCAAAGTGACCTGCACATAACTTAGTTAGCAGACCAGCTGGAGCTGTAGCGAACACAACACCTACTAAAAGCAGTAGTAAGGTTGCAAAGAATCGCATGAAGTTTCTTGCTTTAGTGCCTAAGGTATATCTTACAATCTCAGGAACATTAGCACCGCCATAACGAACAGACATCATGCCTGAGAAGTAGTCATGAACAGCACCTGCGAAAATGGTACCGAAAACAACCCACAGTAAAGCTGTAGGACCATAAAGTGCACCTAGAATAGGACCGAATACGGGGCCTACACCTGCGATATTTAAAAGCTGGATTAACCACAGTTTCCACTTAGGCATTGCCACAAAGTCAACACCATCTTTTAAGGTATGAGCTGGGGTTTCTTTCTTGGGATTAGGTCCGAAGATCTTTTCTACAAAACGACCATAAACGTTGTATCCAATAATCAGTGCAATAGCTGCAAGGATAAACCATAGATATCTAGGCATATAGCCTCCTTATTTTTGTTTGTTATGTAGCTATCTTAATGGGGAATCGTTAATAAATATTTGATACAAACGTAAATTTAAAAAAAGTAGGCTCTTTTTAAAATGAAATTTTGAGAGCAGTCACAGACTTAACTATCTGTTTTGAAGATTGGTTTTGAGAAGAGCCTTTTAAAGATTTTTTTTGAGAAAAGTTGAATGTGAAAATAAAAAAAATGCTTCGCGGTTGGGCGAAGCATAACCTAGGAAAAAATCATTACGAATTAAGCTTTAGCTTGAATTCATGAATGTATTTTATTCAGATTAATTCTATAAAAAAGTGCTTATGATCAATATTTTTGTTAATGAATAATAAATTATTCTAATTATTATGATATCGATCACACAAAGTTTTGCAGTGTATTAGACAAGTTTTTATTGATGCTTTTTTTCTGTAAATATGCACCTAATTTTGCTTTTGAAATTTAGCTTTTTTTTAAATCAGTTTTATTACTTCTAGGATACCATTGACAAATACCTGCTGTTTATTGCCTGTTTCGGTCAAATGTTAAAGAAAACATACATCTTTCCGTTATGAAAATATAAACAAAAGTAAAAGAACAAAAGATATACCTTATAACTCAAAAAATAACGCTTTTGTTCAATAAGAATAATTCTGAGAGAGAAAGCCATGGCACTGTATCTAACCAATATTGCAGCTATGCATAATATGCGGAGTTTATCCAGCATAAATGCAGGGCTTGATACTGTCTATAAAAGACTCTCATCAGGTAAAAGGATCAATTCAGCTAAAGATGATCCTGCAGGTCTTCAGATTGCTGACAGATTAACCTCTCAAATCAATGGCTATAAGCAAGGTAGCAGAAACTTAAGTGATGGTTTAGCTCTTGCTCAGACCATGGAAGGCGCCTTAGACGAAACTACCGATATGTTGCAAAAGATAAGAACCCTAGCTGTTCAGGCGGCTAATGGTACTTATGATGATGCATCCCGTGCAGCAATCAATTCTCAAGTACAGCAACTGTGTCAGGAAATTACCAGAATTGGTAAAAAGACCACTTTTGGCGGTACTGCCATCTTAGATGGCAATCAGGGCGGTTTCTATTCAAATGGTGGCATTCAGATACAAGCCTCAGGTATGGCTAATGACACTATTACAATTCCTGGCTTTCAAAATGGTTTTACCATGTCAGGACTGTCATCATATACAGGTAATGACGGCAAAGGCTCAGTTGTAAAAGATGGTGATTCCTTAAGATTCTCTTTATCTACAGCTGAAAATGCTCAAGAAGTCTTAGGCTATATAGATGAGTACATCAAAGCTGTAAGCTCCTATAAAGGAACTTTAGGTGGTGTGCAAAACCGTTTTGAATCTGCAATCAGATTAAATGACACCATGAGAGAGAATTTGTCTGATGCTCGCTCGAGAATTCAGGATACAGATTATGCTGAGGAAGCTGCTAATCTTGCTGAACTTATGGTTCGTCAGCAGGTTTGCGCCTCGATTATGAAACAAATCAATAACAGTAAATCCATCATCCTAAGTCTGCTCGGTGGATAATAAAAAAACATTCTTAGTTAAGTGGTAGAATTATCCTACTTACTAAGGATTTAAAAATGCGTGGATTATTTGTTACAGGTACCGGTACTGATATTGGTAAGACCTATGTCAGTGCTGCAATTGCAAGAGAACTAACTAAAAAAAATCTAAAATTAGCTTATTACAAGGCTGCAGTCAGTGGTTCTGATTGTATTGAACATTCTGATGCAGGCTATGTTAGAGATCATGCCAACATCAAACAGAGTACAGAGTCTCTATTATCCTATCTTTATGAAAAACCTTTATCTCCACATCTGGCAGGTCGTGGTGAAAATCGTTTTGCTAAATTAGATAAAATTCTAGAAAAGTTCAATGCCTTAAGAGATAACTATGATTATGTCCTGTCTGAAGGAGCAGGTGGCATCATCTGTCCTGTGGTTTGGGAAAAAGACAGCCATTTAATGTATCTTGATATCTTAAAGGCAATGAAATTACCTTGTGTAGTTGTAGCTGATGCAGGTCTTGGTACTATTAACCATACCGTGCTTACTATCAGCTATCTTAATGCTAATGATGTAAAAGTTCAGGGCGTAATTCTAAATAAGTTTGACAAGAACTCAATTATGCATCAGGACAATTTAAGTATGATTGAGCAGATCTCTAATGTAAAAGTCATAGCTACATTAGCTGATGGCAAACAGGATCTCGAACTTTTAGACAAGAATATGGAAGATTACTTTGATGAATTCTAAAGAACTGATTGATTTTGATTTAAAGCATATTTGGCATCCTGCTGCCCAAATGAAAGACTATGATTCTTTCCCTCCAGTGCCAGTCGTAAAGGGAAAAGGTCCATATCTATATACAGCTGAAGGCAAAGAGATCTTAGATATCGTAGGTTCCTGGTGGTGTAATCTGTTAGGCCACTGCAATGAAGAAATCTCTGATGCTATTGCCAAGCAGGCTCATACTTTAGAACATGTAATCTTTGCAAACTTTACTCACCCATGGGCTGTAGAGTTAACTAAAGAGTTACTGACCATTGTTCCAAAAGGATTAACTCATTTTAATTATGCTGATAACGGCTCATCATCTGTAGAGATGGCTTTAAAGATTGCCTTCCAATATCAGCATCAGATAGGACAAAAAGACAGAACAAAATTTGCCTGCCTCTCTGAAGGTTATCACGGAGAAACCATTGGAGCCTTATCTGTAGGCAGTATGGATTTATACAACTTAATGTATAAGCCAATGATGATGGATAACATTCATATTGAAGCTCCTGATATGTTCCGTCATGCTGATGATTATCCAGAAAAGTGTCTGAAAAGAGCTAAAGAGTGCTTTGATAAATATGGAGACAAGCTCTGTGCCTTAATTGTAGAGCCTTTGTTGCAAGGTGCAGGTGGCATGAGAATGTACCCAAAAGAGTACTTAAAGGCTTTATATGATTTGTGTAAAGAGCACGGAGTGCTCTTTATCGCAGATGAAATTGCAACTGGTTTTGGTAGAACCGGTAAGTGGTTTGCCTGTGATCATGCAGGTATTACACCTGACATTATGTGTCTGTCTAAGGCAATTACAGGCGGTTACATGCCAATGTCTGTAGTCTGTGTAACTGACAGTATCTACAATGCCTTTTTAGCCGATTACTCTGAAGGCAAAGCTTTCATGCATTCACATACTTATGCAGGTAACCCACTAGCATGTAGCTGTGCTTTAGCTGTTATCAAGATCTTAAAGCGCGATAACATCATTGAAAAAGCCAATGAATTAGGTCAGTGGCTTTCAAAAGAATTCGAACAGCGCTTTATGCAAATAGATAAAGTAGGTGGTGTAAGACATATAGGTCTTATCAATGCTCTAGAGCTTGTAAAAGACAGAAGTACCAAAGAGCCGTTTGATAGTTCTTTAAGACTAGGTTATAGAATTTACCAAAACGCCTTAAAGAAAGGATTACTTTTAAGACCAATAGGGGATATTCTTTACTTTAATCCTCCATTGAATATCAAAAAAGAGGAGCTTAAAAAGGCAATGGACATTGCTTATGAAGCTATAATCGAGGAATTGAGCAAAATTTAAGCAAAATTAAAAAAAAATTAACCTCTCATTAACGTGCATTAAAAAGCCACTTTGAGAGAATTCCTTTGATTTTGTTTAAAATTACTACTTGCAAGAGTGCATTATTATCTATATAATGCATTCACTTTCTGATGAGGATGCTTAGCTCAGTTTGGTTAGAGCATCTGCCTTACAAGCAGAGGGTCATAGGTTCGAGTCCTATAGCATCCACC
>OIYQ01000941.1_pt1 | contig 11361 bp, 9 predicted proteins | sample 1588311 | NCBI WGS metagenome assembly OIYQ01 (sample SAMN03283244) | human gut metagenome | biome: human-associated habitat; material: feces | host: Homo sapiens | place: Peru | collected 2012
AGTTATAGGAGAATAAATATCATGGCAAAGAAAGCAAAAGGTAATAGAGTACAGGTTATCCTCGAGTGCACTGAACATAAGAACAGTGGTATGCCAGGTACAAGTCGTTACGTGACTACAAAGAATCGTAAGAACACTCCTGAGCGTCTTGAGTTGATGAAGTACAACCCAATCCTTAAGAAGATGACTCTTCACAAGGAGATTAAGTAAGCTTAGCTTACAAGTTTAATAATTTTATCAATTTAAATAGACTATGGCAAAGAAAGCGGTCGCTACCCTCCACGAAGGTAACATGGATGGTCGCGCATATACAAAGGTTATCAAGATGGTTAAGAGCCCAAAGACAGGTGCATATTGCTTCGATGAGAAGATGGTACCTAACGAGGCTGTTAAGGATTTCTTCAAAGCCTAATCATTTTTAGGATTTTAAGTAATCAATATACTTTAAGTAAGGCTGCATTTCGTAAGATTTGCAGCCTTATTCTTTGTATATACAATTATTTTTCCTATCTTTGCACTCAAATATAATGTAAATATGGGATTATTCGGATTTTTTAGCAGCAAGAATAAGGAAACACTCGACAAGGGACTCGAGAAAACCAAGGAGAGTGTGTTTGGTAAGTTGGCTCGCATCGTAGCGGGCAAGTCTACTGTCGATGATGATGTCCTCGATGATTTGGAGGAGATTCTCATTACATCCGACGTGGGTGTTGACACCACAGTGAAGATCATTCACCGCATTGAGGAGCGTGTGGCTACCGACAAGTATGTGTCTACCTCTGAGCTCGACAGAATCCTGCGTGAGGAGATAGCCAAGTTGTTGGAGGAGAATCATACGGGTGACAATGCCGACTGGAGTCTTCCTGCCGACCACAAGCCTTACGTCATCCTGGTGGTAGGTGTCAATGGCGTGGGAAAGACCACCACTATCGGCAAGTTGGCTTACCAGTTCAAGAAGGCTGGCAAGAAAGTTTATTTAGGCGCTGCCGATACCTTCCGTGCTGCTGCGGTGGAGCAGATCTCTATCTGGGGCGAGCGTGTGGGTGTGCCTGTTGTCAAGCAGCAGATGGGTTCCGACCCTGCTTCTGTGGCTTTCGACACCTTGCAGAGTGCCAAGGCCAATGGAGCTGATGTCGTTATCATCGATACGGCAGGACGTCTTCACAACAAGGTGGGCTTGATGAATGAGCTCAAGAAGATCAAGGATGTGATGAAGAAGGTCCTTCCCGAGGCTCCTGATGAGGTATTGCTTGTTCTCGATGGCAGTACGGGTCAGAATGCTTTCGAGCAGGCCAAGCAGTTCTCTGCTGTTACCAACATTACCTCGCTTGCCATTACCAAACTGGATGGTACAGCCAAGGGTGGTGTGGTGATAGGTATTTCCGACCAGCTCAAGGTGCCAGTGAAGTACATTGGTCTGGGTGAGGGAATGGAAGACCTGCAGTTGTTCAACAAGGTAGAGTTTGTAGACTCTTTGTTTAAGAAAGGAAAGTGAAAAAGAATACGATAGACATCATCACCATGGGCTGTTCCAAGAATTTGGTGGACAGCGAATTGCTGATGAAACAATTTGAAGCCAACGGCTATCATTGCGTGCACGACTCTAAGCGTCCGCAGGGCGAGATAGCTGTCATCAACACTTGTGGTTTTATTGAGGATGCCAAGCAGGAGAGCATCGATACCATCCTTGAGTTTGTACAGCGCAAGCAGGAGGGACGGTTGAAGAAGCTCTATGTGATGGGCTGTCTTTCGCAGCGTTATAAGAAAGAGCTGGAGAAAGAGATTCCTGAGGTCGATAAGTTTTACGGCAAGTTCAACTACAAGCAGTTGTTGGGCGAGTTGGGCAAGGCTGATGTTCCTTCCTGTGATGGTCATCGCCATCTCACCACTCCCCGTCATTATGCTTATGTCAAGATAGCCGAGGGCTGCGACCGTCATTGTGCCTATTGTGCCATCCCTATCATCACCGGCAAACATGTAAGCCGTCCTAAGGCTGAGATCCTTCAGGAGGTTCGTGATATGGTGGCAGAGGGCGTCAAGGAGTTCCAGATCATAGCACAGGAGCTGACTTATTATGGTATCGACCTCGACGGAAAGCATCACATCACCGACCTGATCAGAGATATGGCTGATATTCCTGGAGTGAAGTGGATTCGTCTGCATTATGCCTATCCCAACCAGTTCCCCATGGACTTGCTCGATGTGATGCGCGAGAAGGAGAATGTATGCAGTTATCTTGACATCGCCCTTCAGCATATCAGCGACCATATGCTTACCCGTATGCGCCGCCATGTCAGCAAGCAGGAGACGATCGAGCTTATCAAGCAGTTGCGGGAGCGTGTGCCGGGCATACATATCCGCACCACACTGATGGTGGGCTTCCCTGGCGAGACCGATGATGATTTTGCCGAACTGATGGAGTTTGTACGTTGGGCGCGCTTCGAGCGTATGGGTGCCTTCGCCTATTCTGAGGAAGAGGGAACCTACAGCGCCAATCATTATGAGGACGATGTGCCTCAGGAGGTGAAGCAGAAACGGCTCGACCAGCTCATGGCTCTCCAGCAGGACATCAGTGCTGAGATCGAGGCAGAGAAGGTAGGACAGGAGATGAAGGTCATCGTCGACAGGAAGGAAGGCGATTACTATATTGCCCGTTCCGAGTTCTGCTCTCCCGAGGTAGACCCCGAGGTGCTGATCAAAGCCGACAAGCGTCTGCGTGTGGGACAGTTCTATCAGGTGCGTATCACCTCCAGCGATGAGTTCGACCTCTATGCCGAACTGGTATAGTATAGTTGCATTCTGATGTTTTATATAGTAGTCCATAGCTCAAGGTTTTTCCCTTAGGCTATGGACTTTTGCTTTTTATCCTTCCTTGTCAGTTCATTCTTCCTCAGTCTCTTTCATCCTCGTAGCCTTTCATCCTTACAGTCTTTCCCTGAAAAAAAGACTACGATGCGATAAAAAAATAAGGGGGAAAGAAAAAGAATTGGAAAAATATCATTAACTTTGCAATCAAAATAAAAAATAGACTACGATGAAATACCTATTATTTTCTGATATTCATGGCTGTTTGCCAGCCTTGCAGCGTGCTCTCGACTTTTTCGAGTCGCAGAAGTGTGACATGATGTGCATCTTGGGCGACATCATCAACTACGGACCCCGCAACCGCATACCTGAGGGCATAGACCCCAAGGGCATTGTGGAGCGACTCAACAACCTGGCAGACAAGATCATTGCAGTGCGAGGCAACTGTGATGCAGAGGTAGACCAGATGTTGCTCGATTTCCCCATCATGGAGACTTATGCCCTTTTGGTGGATGGCGGAAAGCGCTATCTGCTCACCCATGGTCATATATATAATAAGGAGAACATGCCCAAGGGTCCTTATGATGCCATCATCTATGGTCACAGCCATCTCTGGGAGCTCTCGCGCAATGCCGAGGGTAAGGCCATCTGCAATACGGGCAGCATCACCTTCCCCAAGGGAGGCAATCCCCCTACACTTGCCACTCTCGAGGATGGCAAGTTTACTATGTACAACCTCGATACCCTTGAGGTCATAGGCTCTTTTGATATGTTGGAGGCATAGAAAGTTCAATCAATAATACAATAATGATAGAGGAATATCAAATCCGGATTCTGCCAGAACAGGCAGCCAGTGAGGAAGGTATCAAGCGTTACCTATCCAAGGAGAAAGGAATAGACGTGCGGACATTGAACCAGGTGAGGGTGCTCAAGCGAAGCATCGACGCCAGGCAGCGTACCATCTACGTGAATTTGAAGGTGCGTGCCTATATCAATGAGTTTGCACAGGACGACCAATACATACATACCGAATATCCTGATGTGAGCTCACGCCCTCGTGTGGTAGTGGTGGGCGAGGGACCTGGCGGTCTTTTTGCTTCCCTGCGACTTATCGAGTTGGGCTATTGTCCTGTGGTGCTCGAACGAGGCAAGGACGTACGCGAGCGCAAGAAGGACCTCTCCAATATTACCAAGACCCAGAAGGTGGATGCCGAAAGCAACTATTGTTTTGGTGAGGGTGGAGCAGGTGCCTACAGCGATGGAAAGCTGTATACCCGCAGCAAGAAACGCGGCAGTGTGGACAAGATACTGAATGTCTTCTGCCAGCATGGAGCCAATACCAACATTCTGGCTGATGCCCATCCCCATATAGGAACCGACAAACTGCCGCGTGTAATAGAAAACATGCGCAACACCATCCTTCAGTGTGGGGGCGAGGTGCATTTCCAAACCAAGATGACCTCCTTCATCATTGATGGCGACAAGGTGATAGGTGTCGAGGCTGTCAACCTGCAGACGGGGGCCGAGGAAACCTATCGGGGGCCAGTCATCTTGGCTACAGGTCACAGTGCGCGTGATGTGTATCGCTATCTCGCAGCCTCCAGGATTGAGATCGAGGCCAAAGGCATCGCTGTGGGGGTGCGTCTGGAGCATCCCGCTCATCTCATCGACCAGATACAGTATCATAACAAGAATGGACGAGGCAAGTATCTTCCTGCCGCAGAATACAGTTTCGTAACTCAGGTAGACGGACGTGGCGTGTACAGTTTCTGTATGTGTCCCGGTGGATTTGTCATCCCTGCCGCTACCGGACCTCAGCAGCTTGTGGTCAACGGTATGAGTCCAAGCAACCGAGGTACGGCATGGAGCAATTCGGGCATGGTGGTAGAGACCCATCCTGAGGATGTGGCATCTTTTGTCCAGGAACACCAGGCTATATTACAGTCGGATGCCTCTCTCTCATCCTCGTCAGAAGAGGAAGTCCTGAGTCCCGATTCACCTCTCACGATGATGCATTTCCAGCAAATCGTGGAGAAGCAGTGCTGGCAGCAGGGCAATATGAAGCAGACGGCACCAGCCCAGCGCATGGCCGACTTTGTGAACAACCGTTTGAGCTACGACCTTCCCAAGAGCAGTTATGCCCCTGGCCTTATCAGCAGTCCGCTCCATTTCTGGATGCCCTCTTTTGTGAGCAAGCGTCTGCAGGAAGGTTTCAAGACCTTCGGCAAGAATGCGCATGGCTTCCTCACCAACGAGGCCACGCTCATCGCCATGGAGACCCGTACCTCTTCGCCCGTCCGTATTCTTCGCGACCGCGACACCTTGCAGCACGTACGTCTGCAGGGACTCTTCCCCTGTGGTGAAGGCGCAGGATATGCAGGAGGCATCGTGTCGGCAGGAGTCGACGGAGAACGCTGTGCCGAAATGTGCGCTGAGTATTTGAAGAAACTTGAATAAATAATCTTAAAACATTTGCATGGTACAAAAAAATATTGTATTTTTGTGAACACTAATTGAATGTACTAAACAAACAAATCTAATTTATAAATATACAAAAACAATACTATTATGGTAAGTTCTAACATTCCACAGGTTAAGCTGGGTATTATCGCCGTAAGCCGTGACTGTTTCCCTATCGCGCTTTCTACTCAGCGCCGTGAAAACATCGTAAAAGAATACAAAGGAGAAATCTTCAACTGCCAGACTACAGTTGAGAATGAGAAAGATATGCTCAAGGCTATCGCTGAGGTAAAGGAGCAGGGCTGCAACGCCTTGGTGGTCTTCCTTGGCAACTTCGGTCCTGAGACACCAGAGACACTCATTGCCAAGAACTTTGATGGTCCTTGCATGTTTGTTGCTGCTGCCGAAGGTGATGGCGACATGATCAATGGTCGTGGTGATGCTTACTGCGGTATGCTCAACTGCTCTTACAACCTGGGTATGCGTCATCTCAAGGGTTATATCCCAGAGTATCCGGTAGGTACATCAGCCGAAGTGGCTAAGATGATTGCCGACTTCGTTCCTGTAGCTCGTGTCATCCTCGGTCTGAAGGGCTTGAAGATCATCACCTTCGGTCCACGTCCTCAGGACTTCTTCGCTTGCAACGCTCCTATCAAGGGCTTGTACGAACTGGGTGTAGAGATAGAGGAGAACTCAGAGCTTGACTTGCTCGTATCTTACAAAGAGCACGAGAACGATCCACGTATCGACGACGTTTGCAAGGATATGGCAGCCGAGATGGGCGAGGGTAAGTACTATCCTGACCTGAGCCGTCGTATGGCACAGTTTGAGCTCACATTGCTCGACTGGGCTGAGAATCACAAGGGCTCTCGCCAGTATGTAGCTTTTGCCGACAAGTGCTGGCCTGCATTCCCAAGCCAGTTTGGTTTCGAGCCTTGCTATGTCAACAGCCGTCTGGCAAGCCGTGGCATCCCTGTAGCCTGCGAGGTGGATATCTATGGTGCTCTTTCTGAGTACATCGGCATGTGTGCTTCTGATGATACAGTGACATTGCTCGACATCAACAATTCTGTTCCTCAGTATATCTACGATGAGGATATTGTTGGCAAGTACGACTATAAGTTAACAGATACCTTCATGGGCTTCCACTGTGGCAACACACCTCAGTGCAAGATGTGCTCTACACGTGCCATCAAGTATCAGCTCATCCAGAACCGTCTGTTGGAGAATGGTGGCAAGCCAGACTTCACACGTGGTACTTTGGAGGGTGACATTGCTGCCAGCGACATCACATTCTATCGTCTGCAGTGCGACTCAGAGGGCAACTTGCGTTCTTACATCGCTGAGGGCGAGGTGCTCGATGTTCCTACACGTTCTTTCGGTGGTATCGGTATCTTCGCTATTCCAGAGATGGGTCGCTTCTATCGTCACGTATTGATCCAGAAGGGTTATCCTCATCATGGTGCCGTAGCCTTCTCTCATGTAGGCAAGACACTCTTCGAGGCCTTCAAGTTCTTGGGCATTAAGGACATTGCTTACAACCAGCCAGCAAGCTTGCCTTACCCAACAGAGAATCCTTGGAAATAATTTAGGTTTCAACTTTCGCAAATGGGGAAGTTGAAGAAGTTAAAGGGCGATTGCTCATTATCCGTAAAGGAAATGACAATCGCCCTTTTTTATTCTTTTATCAGTTGTTGTACTTTCGTTTCAGCTGTCGTACTTTCGTTTCAGCTGTCGTACTTTCGTTTCAGCTGTCATATTTTCTTCCTGCTGTTATGCTTCTGGCTTCAGCTGCTGTGCCATGTTGAGAGCAGCCTTGCGGCCATCACCCATGGCGAGGATAACAGTAGCACCACCGCGCACAATGTCACCGCCGGCATAGATGGCAGGCTGTGAGCTCTGCATCTGTTCGTTGACGGCAATGGTATTTTTGCGGCCTAACTCAAGACCTTCGATGCTCTGAGGCACGAGAGGGTTAGGACTCACACCCACTGCCACAATCACCTGGTCGCACTCCAGCTTGATGGTCTCGCCTGTAGCCTCAGGGCGGCGACGTCCGCTGGCGTCAGGTTCGCCAAGCTGCATCACGTCGAGGATGACAGACTTCACGGCTCCCTTCTCGTCGGCCTCATACTCCTTTGGATTATGCAGTGTGAGGAAGGTGATACCCTCTTCCTTGGCATGCTTCACCTCTTCCAGACGGGCCGGCATCTCTGCCTCCGAACGACGGTAAACCAATGTTACGTTGGCACCTAAGCGCTTGGCTGTGCGGCAGCTGTCCATGGCTGTATTTCCGCCACCTACCACAACTACATTCTTGCCTAAGTTGATAGGGGTATCTGTATGAGGATTGGCAGCGTCCATCAGGTTGACACGGGTGAGATACTCGTTGGACGACATGATGTTGAGCGCATTTTCGCCAGGAATGTTCATAAAGTTGGGCAGACCGGCTCCCGAAGCAACGAAGATGCCCTTGAAGCCCTGCTTCTCCAGTTCTTTCACACCGATGGTCTTGCCCACGATACAGTCGGCAACAAACTTTACACCCATCTTCTGCAGGTTCTCTATCTCTACATCCACGATGGCGTTGGGCAGACGGAACTCAGGAATACCATATTTCAGCACACCGCCAATCTCGTGCAGTGCCTCGAACACAGTGACGTCGAATCCCTTCTTAGCCATGTCTCCAGCAAAGCTCAGACCCGCAGGACCCGAGCCCACTACAGCCACCTTGATGCCGTTGGCAGGCTCCTTCTCTGGGATGGATATGTTTCCGCTTTGGCGCTCATAGTCGGCAGCAAAGCGCTCCAGATAACCGATGGCTACGGCTGGCTTGTTCATCTTCAGGTGCACGCAACGGCTCTCGCACTGTTTCTCCTGTGGACATACACGTCCGCAGACAGCAGGCAGGGCAGAGGTGTTCTTCAGTACCTTGGCGGCAGCCAGGAACTGACCGCGCTCTATGTTCTTGACAAACGAAGGAATGTTGATGTTTACAGGGCATCCCTCCATACAGGAAGGTTTAGGACAGTCCAGACAGCGCTTGGCCTCGGTGAGAGCCATCTCCTTGGTAAGACCGATGTTCACCTCCTCAGTACGGGTAGTGGCACGGTATACGGGGTCGAGCTCAGGCATCTTCACACGCTCTATGGCTGTACGCTCCTTGGGTTTCATGGAGGCACGCAGTGCCTTGCGCCACTCAGCGTCACGGTTGGTCAGCTCTGCCACGCTCTCGTTGGTAGGCTCCACATCCATTGTCACGTCTGTGCTCTCTTTCTTCTTGGCTGCTTCCACAGTGGCGAGATGTTCCTCGAAGTGTTCCATCTCCTCGCGCTCCACATCCTTGAAGGTTCCCATGCGTTTGAACATCTCGTCCCAGTCTACCAGGGCACCGTCAAACTCAGGACCATCGATGCACACAAACTTGGTCTTGCCACCGATGGTGAGTCGGCAGGCACCGCACATACCAGTTCCGTCCACCATGATGGTGTTGAGCGATACATCTGTAGGCAGGTTGTACTTCTGTGTCAGCAGACAGCAGAATTTCATCATGATAGGAGGACCGATGGCGAAAGCCTTGTCGATGTGTTCCTGCTGGATGAGTTTCTCCATTCCTACAGTTACCACACCCTTCTCGCCATAGCTGCCGTCGTCGGTCATGATGATCAGCTCGTCGCTTGATGCTCGTACCTCATCTTCCATGATGACAAGGTCCTTGCTTCGTCCGGCTATCACCGAGAGAACCCGGTTGCCGGCAGCTTTCAGGGCTTTGATGATAGGCAGCATAGGAGCCACGCCCACACCGCCTCCGGCGCAGAGCACAGTTCCGAAGTTCTCTATGTGGGTAGGGTTGCCCAAGGGGCCTACCACGTCGTGGATCTCATCTCCCTCGTTCAGGTTGCAGAGCTTGGTGGAGGAGAGTCCCACTTTCTGTACTACCAGTGTGATGGTGCCTTTCTCGATGTCGGCATCTGCGATGGTCAGTGGCATTCGCTCACTGTTGGCATCTACTCGGATGATGACAAAGTTGCCAGCCTTACGGCTTTTGGCAATCAGAGGCGCCTCTACGTCGAAACGATAAACCTTCTCGGAATATTGTATTTTTCTGATAATCTTGTTCATTCTGTTTCTTTGGGTTTTTTAGTTGGTTTGGGTTATTATTTATGTTTTTGTATTCGACTGTTGAGCTTTATCAAGTTCTAACTTCCCTTTACTTCTCTAATAATTTTCGAAAGGGACAGCTCATTTTAAAAGCAAAAGGATAACGTTGGCAGCATTTCTGCAACCAATGTTATCCTCGTACTTCATATTGTTGACCAGCAGCGTTGCCGGTCAGAGAGTCTGTGAAATATGACGAAACTTTTTATTCAAAGTTCTTGTCGTCAAGCATCTCGAATCCGCAGTATGGTACCAATACCTTTGGTACGCGGATGCCCTCAGGAGTCTGGTTGTTCTCCAGGATAGAGGCTACGATGCGTGGCAGAGCCAGAGCCGAACCGTTCAGGGTGTGGCAGAGCTCTATCTTCTTGTCGTCAGCATGGCGGTAACGGCAGTGCAGACGGTTGGCCTGATAGCTCTCGAAGTTGGAAACTGAAGAAACCTCCAACCATCGCTGCTGGGCGGCACTCCATGTCTCGAAGTCGTAGCAGATAGAAGAGGTGAAGCTCATATCGCCACCGCAGAGACGGAGGATGTGATAAGGCAACTCCAGCTTCTTGAGCAAGCCCTCTACGTGGTCGAGCATTTCTTTCAATGACTCGTAAGAGTGACCAGGCTTGTCGATGCGTACAATCTCTACCTTGTCAAACTGATGCAGACGGTTCAGACCACGAACATCCTTACCGTAGCTGCCAGCCTCGCGGCGGAAACAAGCAGAGTAAGCGCAACGCTTGATAGGCAGATCCTTCTCGTCGAGGATCACATCGCGGAAGATGTTGGTGACAGGAACCTCAGCAGTAGGGATGAGGAACAGGTTGTCGAGGTTGGCATGATACATCTGGCCTTCCTTGTCAGGCAGCTGACCTGTACCCAGACCCGAAGCCTCGTTGACAACGTAAGGAGGCTGTATCTCCAAGTATCCGCTCTTGCGTGCCTCGTCGAGGAAGAAAGCCTCCAAAGCGCGCTGGAAGCGGGCCATCTTGCCTATATATACAGGGAAGCCTGCACCGGTAATCTTCACACCCAGGTCGAAGTCTACCAGGTTGTACTTCTTCAGCAAGTCCCAGTGGCAGAGTGCGTCAGGACCCAGATTAGGCTTCTCGCCGCCTTCCTTTACCACTACGTTGTCTGCCGCATCCTTACCCTCAGGTACCTCGTCGCAAGGTATGTTAGGGATTTCGAGCAGTACATTGGTCATATCTTGCTGAGCCTTCTCCATGATTTCCTCCAAGGCCTTGCCGTCTGCTTTCAGATTGGCAACCTGTGCCTTGGCGGCTTCGGCTTCCTCTTTCTTTCCTTCCTTCATCAGAGCACCAATCTGCTTGGCAAACTGGTTGGCCTGCTGTTTGTTGGTGTCCAGTTTCTGCTGGGCTTCACGACGGATCTTGTCGTACTCCAAAACTTTCTCTACGGCCTCGCGGGCATTAGGAAAATGCTTTTTCTCAAGACCTTTAATTACACGTTCAGTCTCTTCGCTGATAAGTTTAAGTGTAAGCATAAGATAACTATTTATAAATTGATTTACTATTTGAAGGCAAAATTACAAAAAATATTTCTTATAGCACAATAAAAGGCGAGAAAAAGTGAATGTTTGGGTGGAATTAAACGTGTTTTTCGTTAAAAAAGCAGAAAGCCTGCTCTCGATAAGAGAACAGGCTTCATATGTTTGTTTGGAATAGTTTGTTTACTTTTTAATTAAGCGTCAGCTTTTTTAGTCTTCTCAGCGTAAACCTCTGGAGAGAGAACAGATACTGTGCTCTTGTCCTTGCGGCCCTTGTGGAAGTAAACGATACCGTCTGCCAAAGCATACAATGTGTCGTCCTTACCCTGAGCTACGTTCTCACCTGGGAAGTGCTTGTTGCCACGCTGGCGAACGATGATGTTACCTGCGATGATGCTCTGACCACCCCAGATCTTAACGCCTAATCTTTGTGAAGC
>OIYQ01000944.1_pt1 | contig 11334 bp, 8 predicted proteins | sample 1588311 | NCBI WGS metagenome assembly OIYQ01 (sample SAMN03283244) | human gut metagenome | biome: human-associated habitat; material: feces | host: Homo sapiens | place: Peru | collected 2012
TGGAGAAGCAGATGGGCATGCAGATGGAGCAGAACATCTTCAACCAGCTTGCCAAGGAGCATCATGATGAGATTATGAACTTCCGCCGTAACCGCGACCGCGAGGGCTTGATGAAGCTGCAGGATGAACTGAGAGATGAAACCGAGAAGCGCTGCAAGGAGCAGGGCTACCCTAAGTTTACCGAGGAGCAGCAGAAGGCTTATACCGAGGTGGGCGGCACCCCATTCCTCGACAACCAGTATACCGTGTTTGGCGAGGTGGAGGAAGGCCTTGATGTGGTAGAGAAGATTCAGAACTGCGAAACCATGCGTGGAGATAGACCTAAGGAGGATATAAGCATGCAGGTTTCTATTATAGAAGAATAAAAAGGCATTTCTCGCAGGTTTCTATGAAATCTGCGAGAAATCTTTATTAAGTATCAGCAACTATTCATTCGTATTTATAAAATAAAGAATTCAAAATAAACAAATCAAATGAAAAAAAATCATGGAAAAATGATGAAGGGCATCACGGTCAGAAGCCTGATGATGCTCCTGGCTCTGGCAGGTTCTAACTACTGCCACGCCCTGCAAGCCGCTCCTGCAAAGAACGCCGAAGAGGCTAAGGCACAAGCCACCATCGTGGTGAGCAACCCTACTTCCGCCCCCCGCACGGAGCTTATCTCTCTGAGCATGAACGAGGTGAAGGCAAAACTGGGCAAGGCAGCCCCTAAAAAGGGCGAGGCCTACATCGTGAAGAATAAGCGCGGACAGCAGATTGGTTCGCAGATTACCCACGATGGCTATCTGCTCATCGATGCCAGCGTGCGCCCTCACGGTTCCGCCACCTACTACGTAACCATCGGCAAACCTTACCAGCAGAAGGTATGGGCTACCGGTGCTCTCTATAAGATAAGAAAGGATGATATCGCCTGGGAAAACGACAGATGCGCCTATCGTGTATATGGCCCTGCCCTGCAGCGCACCGGCGAACGCTCCTTCGGCACCGATGTATGGGTGAAGAATACCCCCGACACCGTGGTTTACGAGCGATACGTAAAGGATATGAACGGAAATATCAAGGGTGATAAGATTGATGCCAAGGTAAGAGCTCTGCAGAAGCAGGAGAAGGCTGAGAAGAACAAAGCAAAGGCTGCAGCCCTTGCCAAGCAAATCAAGTCCCTTCAGGCAGAATCAAAAGAGGTGGATATCCTCACTTCCTTCCATCTTGACCATGGCAACGGCCTAGACCCTTATCGCGTGGGCGCTACACTGGGTTTGGGTGCACCAAGCCTCATGGTGGGCAAGAACCAGGTATTGCCTTACTGCTACAAAGATTACAGAATATTGGATAACGGTCCGCTCCGCTTCACCGTGGAATTAACTTACAATCCATCTACCGTGGGCGATATGAAGAACGTGGTGGAGCATCGCATCATCTCGCTCGATAAGGGCAGCAACTTCAACAAGATGACCGTTTGGTATGATGGTTTGACCCATGCCACCGATTTCGCCACCGGTTTCCCTATCCATGAGGAAGATACCGAGAGTAAGACCTTTGCCAAGGATTACGTAAGCTATGCCGACCCTACGGACAACATCGAGGTGAACAACTCGCAGGTTTTCGTGGGTGTACTCTTCCCTGAGGGCATCGACAACACTTACTACCAGCTCTTCGACAAGAAGCACGATGGTGCCACCGGTCATGCCCTGGGCTTGAAGCGCGGCTTGAAGAACCAGGAGAAATACAGCTATTACTTCGGTGCAGCATGGAGCAAATATGATGTGAAAAGCTATGCCGAATGGCAGATTCGCATCAAGGAATACCTGGATGCGCTGAAAACTCCACTCGGGGTTGAAGTTAAATAGGAAGAGAAGATTATCCCTGAAATATCGCCACCTTGATGACGCCATCCTTTCGGTTCTCGAAAACATCGTATGCCTGCTCTATTTTTGAAAGCGGGAAACGATGAGTAATCAGAGGGGTGGTATCTATCTTTCCCTGAGCTATTAAGCTCAGAATTTCCTCGCAATCACAACCATCAACACCTCCCGTCTTGAAAATAAGGTTCTTGCCATACATATCAGGAAGTGGAAGAATCTGCGGCTTGTCATACATGGCGACAATGGTGACAATGGCATTAGGACGGGCACACTTCCAGGCAAGCTGGAATGTATTCTGCCCACCTGCTACTTCCATCACCACATCGGCTCCTCCATGCTGGCTATGACGCTGGACAAAAGCTTCACAATCATCAGGTTCTACAACCATCACTTGCGGATAATGCTCCAGAATGAATTCCCTTCTGGCCTGTGACTTCTCGCAAACAATGATGGTACGTGGTTTCTTGAGCAGGGTACAGAGCAAACAACAGATACCCGTTGGTCCGGCACCAATGATCAGAACTGTATCCTCTTCGGTAATTTCAGAGATTCTCGTCGCCCAGAATCCAGTGGCAAGAATGTCACCTACGAAGAGAGCCTGTTCATCGCTCACCGAATCCGGAATTCTGTTCAGTCCCGTGGTAGCATACGGAACCCTCACGTATTCCGTCTGTCCGCCATCGATTCTGCATCCCAATGCCCATCCGCCATGTGGAGAAGTACAGTTGTTCACGTAGCCATGCTTGCAATAGAAGCAATCTCCGCAAAAGGTTTCCACATTCACGGTCACCCTGTCACCCGGTTTAACGTGGGTAACCTGCTCCCCCACTTCCTCCACGACACCTACCATCTCATGTCCGACAGTAATTCCCGGTACGGCACGAGGAACAGAACCATGCTTGATATGAAGGTCGCTTGTGCAGATGCTACTCAGCGTTACTCGCACGATGGCATCATGCGAGTCTATCAACGTTGGCTTTTTCTTTTCCGTGAAGCCAAACTCTCCTTGCTTGATGTATGTAAATGCTTTCATGATTAAAAAGTAAATTCCAATTAACATTGCAAAGATACACATTATTAATGAAACTCAATAAATAAACAGCGAAAAAAATTTCTTGAACTATCAACTTTGCAAGAAGATATGCCATTATGCCCCATTTGGCATGACAAGATTTGATGAAAATCAAGAAATCAAGCCTTTTCTGCATTTTCCGACTAAAAAATTGTGTGCGTACACAAAAAGGCATTACCTTTGCACTCAAAAAGATAAATAACGAATAATTAAAGTAAAGAAAGGATAACGATTATGATGGTATTAGGAATGACATTAGCAGTTGTAGCTGCTCTTTTTGCAGAGGTTGTAAATGTAAACAAGAAGATTAGCCTCGGCAAGTAAACAAGCTTTGAGAGGCATCTTAGGATGCTTCCAAATAAAGCTTCTGATAAGGTAAAGATTGGATAACAACAAATATAGAGAAAGGATAAGATTATGATGTTTTTAGGAATGATTTTAGCAATGGTTGTTGCAGGATGCGCTGAATACGGTGCAAGAACCAACATGAAGAACTTCGCTTAACAAGCGAGGCTTTCTGAAAATTTGAGAGAATTGAAATAAGAAGTTTCCATATATATTATACAGAAATGGCAGCTGTAAGCATTGTGAAAATGCTTGCAGCTGCCTTTTTTTGCAGTTTAACCAATCAGCGTTTCACTTTATTCTTTACTTGGTCATCTCGAAACCTACGCGCATGCCATCGTAACTGTTGGCGATGGTACCCACTGCGCTGAGAGTAGAGCTGCCCTTGAAGGCGCTGAGCATCTTGATGAGGTTGAGAAGCTTCTTCTGGTCGAAGAGAAGGCTGATGCCATTGGTGGTCTTGGTGGCATAGCCAGAAGCACTCAGCAGAAGACCCTTCAGATGGATGGCATGAGTCTTCTCATCAAAGGTATAGGTGCCCTGCCATGGCTTGCCGTCAATCTGCGCAGAGAAGTTGCCGTCGGTGGTGAAGGTGAACTGGGTGTTTGAACTGTTGAAGCCAAACTTATTATAATAGGTGCTCAACTTCTCCTCTACCTTGTTGGCAGCAATCTCGCCGCCAGCCTTGGCAAGCAGGTTCTCTGAAGTGAAGGCGCATCCTGGCTTGCTGTACTTCCAGGTATGAGCACAGAGATCTTCCTTTGAAAATGTGCCCGAACCGATTACGTTGTTCAGCAAGCCGCCGATGATGCTGCCTGCAGATGAAGTGCTGCCCGATGTGTTGCCTGTGGCTGCACCGAGCAATCCGCCCAATACATTGGCGATGGTAGAGCTAGTGTTGCTGCTGGCAGCAGCAGTGTTGGCAGTAGATGTGGTGGTGGCAGCAGTGGCTAAAGTTGTAGCACCAGTAGTTGCATCTGTAGATGTAGATGTTGATTTCTTTGTAGAAGTCTTTGTAGTTGACTTCTTGGTAGTCTTGGTGGTTGATTTCTTTGAAGAAGATTTCTTGGTTGATTTCTTTGTAGTCTTCTTCACTGGCATCAACTCCGATTTAGAGGCATTGAGCGCTGCCTCGTTCATGGCGCTAGCATTGCTGCCTGCTGTGCATGCGAGCACGAGGGCAGCCGTCAGAATTACCTTTTTCATTTTACTTTCCTTTTACTTTCTATATTATATTATCTTATTCTTATACCATATATCTTATATCGATATCCACGCTTTCGGGGTGCAAAGTTCGGCATTTTTTGGGAAATAACAAAGAGAAATCCCCTTTTTTTCTCTTCCAGCTTTCCTATTTTTCCTATTCATCCTCTGTTCATCATCAGCATCCCTTCTAATTACCCTGCACGATTTATAGACGGATGGGGGTGCAGATGGTTTATTCAAATGCTAATTTTCGTGCAAAAGCTAGTGCAAATGATTCATCTTTTTGACTTAAATCAAAAAAGAATAATAATTACCCCAAAAATATCGTTTTGTGTACCGAAATGTTATCAGAATGTAATATCTTTGCAGCGTTAATAAAAATACAATAGGTTATGAATGATTTAATTAAGGTAAACACGAGTAATGAAAATCAGGCATTGAACAAGTGCCAGCAGATTCTTCAGGATCGCCGCGAGGCCCTTGCCTCTAAGGCAAAGAGAAGAGATTAAGTCCTTCACAGCAAAAAGAGAAGAGATGAATTTCTTCTAGGTTTATGAAGCTGACAAGGATTTGAATCCTTCGAAGAGAGATTTTTTCAGAATGACTCTTAATTTGAAAAAGTAGTTTTTGGGAAAAGAAAGAAAAAGTAAAAAACCCCGTTACCGGAACGTTTCGTCTGGCAACGGGGCTTTTTCATATCTTACTTCTTATTCAAGTTACTTATTCTTCTCCGCCTTCATGATTACCTCGAAGTGGTTGCCGCTCTTCAGCACCACGTTCTTCAGGAAGTTGGAAATCTGCTGGGCATCCACAGCCTTCACCAGCTCGCGGTAGTTGCTGTGGGTATCCACCTTGTGCAGATCATACATGCTCAACACCTGCATCCAGTAGCTGTTGGTCTTCTCGTCAACACCAGCCTGCTTCAAAAGGATTTCCTTCACCTTCTGCAAGTCCTTGACATCAGGAGCTGCCACCGTCTCGTCCAAGCCCTTGAAGAAGCAAGGAACGGCTACATCTACCTTATCTGGATTCAGCTGTGCCATGGCGTTGAGGGTGAGTGCCACCTTGCCGTCGTAATCGAAGAACAAGCCGCAGGATGCACCTGTGCTGTAAGCCGCACTCAGCTCCTCGCGGATGCTGCGCAGATACTTCATCTCCAACAGGCGGGCAGCAACATCTGCCAATACTGCTGTCTTAGGATTATAAGATGGCAACTTCACGAACCACATCTCGCGTGCCTGGCTCTGAGGGTTCTCCATCGCCTTGGTAAAGATGTTCTTCACCTCGCCCTTGGCGTATGGAATCTTCTGGTTCTTCAGCTTCATGCCCTTGTTTGGCAGGGAAGCGATATACTGCTCGATGAGCGGGAGGAGCACCTTCTCGTCGTAATTGCCCACAAAGTAGAAGGTGAAGTCCTTGGCGTTGCCATAGAGCTGCTTCTGCATGTCGAGCACACGGTCGTAGTTGATATTCTTGATATCCTCTGCTTCTGGGAGAAGCGCCAACTTGTTGCCCATGTAGAGAGTGCTCTGGATGGAATCCTGATATACCATGTTAGGGTTGTTGCTCTTGTTGGAGAGCACGGTGGTATAAGTATTCTTCAGATTCTCGAAAGCCTTCTCATCCTTGGTAAGGTTAGTCATCGAGAGATAGAGCAGCTGCATCATCGTCTCCACATCCTTAGGAGTAGAAGTACCGGCGATGCCATGACGGAACGGACTCATGGTGAGACCTACACTCACCTGCTTGCCGGCAAGCATCTTCTGCAGGTCGTTGCCTGTGAAACCGGCAAGTCCGCTTACTTCCCATACGGTAGAAGCATTGGCTGCGTTCACTGGGTCGTTCTGGAATGCAGAATAACCCACCTTGGCAGTTCCTGAGAATCGGATTTCATTATCCTCATAGTCGGTCTTCTTCAATATCACCTTGGCTCCGTTAGAGAGGGTGAGCTTCTTGAATCCAAGTACCTTGTTCTCCTCAATCTTCTTGATGCTTCCTGCCTGAGGCAGCGTAGCCATCAGTGGCTCCTGCTTCACGTTGTCCACGTAAGCCTCCAGCTTCTCTGCGCGCACCTGCTTCACAATCTGTGCAAGCTCCTGCTCGGTAGGATAGCTCACGCCCTCAGCCTCCTTCATGAACACCATGCTCACAAAGTTGGTGTCGGTTTCTGCTATCACCTGCTTCATGGCGCTGTTGATTACCTCGAGAGGGATGTTAGGAACCATCATCTGATAAATCTTATATTCATCTTCGAGCGATGGAATTGGCTCATTATCAGTGAAATGGTCTACATACTGGGTGGTAAACTGCTCGTTCTTCATCTTGTTGCGGTTCTCATACATGGTCTCCATGCCGCTCATGAAGTTCTCCTTGGCACGGATATACTCCGTGGCAGTGAATCCGAAGTCGCGCACACGCTTAGCCTCGCGCAGCATGGCGGCATAAGCCTCCTTCACCTTGCCAGGCTTAGCCACTCCCGAGATGGAGAAGGCGTCCTTGGTATCAGAAATGAGATAAGGACCCACACCGGCACTTGCCTGAAGGAACGGACAGTTCTCCTCACGTGCCAGCTCTGACAGACGTGCTTCGAACATGCTGCTTACCACGCCACGCAGATAGCCCTCTACCAGATAGTTCATATCGCCCTTCAGGGAATCAGGATAGGCTTCGCTCTTCATCATGATGTTGATCATGTCGAACTTCTGCTCCTTGTTCTTGTCGATTACGTAGATGGCTGTATCGTTGTCGGCCACTGGCACTGGCACCACCTTGGCTGCATTCTTAGGCACCTTGATGTCTGAGAAGAGCTTCTTAATCTGAGCCTCCACATGGTCTACATCTACATCACCCACGATGATGATAGCCTGATTATCAGGGCGATACCATTTGCGATAGTAGGCACGCAGGGTTTCTGGCTTGCATCCGTCGATGACGCTCATCAATCCGATAGGCATGCGATAGCCGTACTTATCGCCCTGGTAGAGCTTAGGCAGATTGCGTTCGAGCATGAGCTGCTGACCCACCATGCGCATGCGATACTCGTTGTGTACCACGTCGCGCTCGTCGTTGATAGCCTCCTTGGTCAGCGAGATGCCGTTGCTCCAATCCTTGAGGATGAGCATGCAGGAATCCACTGCTGAGGTGCGGGTGGTAGGCACATCGGTGAAGTAATACACGGTTTTGTCGACGCTGGTATAGGCATTGAGGTTTCTGCCATACTCCACGCCGATGCTCTGCAGGTAATCCTGCAGGGAATTGCCCTTGAAGTGGTCGGTGCCGTTGAAGGCGAGGTGCTCCAGGAGATGGGCCAAACCGCGCTGGTCATCATTCTCATTGATAGAACCCACTTTCTGGGCGATGTAGAAACTTGCCACATGCTCAGGGAAAGCATTATGGCGAATGTAGTAGGTCAATCCATTGTCGAGATGGCCTATCTTCACATTCTTGTCCACTGGGATAGGAGGCATCTGCTGTGCCGTCGCATTTCCCACAGAGAGCAGCAGCAGCGCCGCCGCAAAAATCTTCTTTAATCTCATTATCTTCTCTGCTGAATATTAATAAATATGCATTTTTTATTGTTTCGACTGCAAAATTACTCAAAATAAAAATGATTTGCAAGTATTTGGGGCATTATCTTCCCAAATACCTGCAAATCTTAACATAAAACTAACTTTGAACCCTAAAGCTCTTCAGCCATGAGCCTCTGAACAGTCGCACCAGGAATAGGCATCCTCTCAGCGTAAGCTCCGTGGCCATGGCTATCCACACGCCCTCCAATCCGTAGCTCTTCGAAAGCCCGTAGGCAAGGGTGAGCCTCACCAGCCACATCGTGCCCAGATTGATGGCGGCAGGCTTCTTCGTATCGCCCGCTCCCACGCAGACGCTATAGGTAACGATGCTCGCCGCAAAGAACGGTTCGGCAAATGCCTCGATGCGCAGGCAGATGGTGCCCAGTTCGCGGATGCTTTCCACCGGCGACAGCACGCCTATCATCTCGGGTGCAAAGACGAACATCACCACGCCCATCAATGCCATCACGCTCATGCCCAACCCCACGGTGAGATAGGCGAAGCTCTTGCAGAGGTCGATGCGCCCGGCTCCATGCGTCTGTCCCACCAGGGTGCTTGCCGCATCGCCGATGCCGTAACCCGGCATATAGCAGAGGCTCTCGGCGGTGATGGCGAAGGAATGGGCAGCGATGGCGATATTGCCCAATGGCGCCACTATCATGGTGCTCACTATCTGCGCTCCGCTCATCAGGATGTTCTGGATGGCCATCGGGATGCTTATCTGACAGGCATGATTCACGTAGCTCTTCACCCAGCGGAACGGCTCCTTATCCTGCCGTAGGTTCAGAATCCTGTTGCTGCATGCCGAAATCCAGAGATTGGGCAGCGAGATGCAGAAGTAGGCCATCGCCGTGCCGCATGCCGCTCCCACCACACCCATCTTCAGGATATAGATGAAGAGATAGTTGAAGACCACATCGCAGAGGCATATCAATACCGCCATCACGCTGGGCGTATGCATATTGCCTGCCGACTTGAGCATCATCTCGGAGATGTGATAGAGGAACACGAAGGGCAGCACGAGGCTATATATCAGGAAATACTTCGATGAGAAAGGAGCGATGTCGTCACCGCCACCCAGCCAATAGGGCAGATAGCCATGTATGCCCACACCCACCAGGGTGAGCATCAGGCTGAACGCCAAACCGCATATCAGGGCATGGCGATATACCTGGCGTGCCTTTCTGAAATCGTTGGCACCGATGAAATGAGCCACCTGCACCGAGAATCCCGTGGCAGCTGCCGAAAGCAAACTTCCGATGAGCCAAGTGGTTGACTCTATCAGTCCGATGCTAGCCGAGGCTTCTGCTCCCAGATGTCCCACCATCGATGCATCGATAAAGAACATCATCACGGTGGAAATCTGCGCCAGCATAGACGGCACGCTCAACCCAACGATGAGATTGAGTTTTTCCCTTCGAGTCATCGCCCTTCCCTTGCGAATCGACTCTATCAGATAATCTGTCTTATTCTTGAATAACATATTTTTCTCTTTTAATGAAATGATACAAAAAGTGGCGATCCTCAAAAGAGGAACGCCACTTTCTATTTAAATTTAAAATTTGTCGTACCTTTGTTTTTCCCAAAACTTAACTTCCGCCGTAGCAGAACAGTACTGTTTTTGTCATCCTTGAATAAATCAATCTTTCTATACCTTAACTAACACCCATTTTTGAATAAACAATCTAATTTTACCTAAACTAAAAACCTAACCTATGAACAACAATCTTAACTTATTTTTTACCTAACAACTAAAACCTAATAAAATCTATTACCTAACTAAAAACCTAAAACTTATTTTTTCTGATGCAAAGGTACAACAAATTTCTGAAACCACAATACTTTTCCCGAAAAAAATGCATGAAACTAACATTTTTTGACGTAAGTCAGCAAATTGTGTGCGTACACAAACACTTGTTAACACTAACGAAATGCTTGTTAACACAAAGAGCGTTCCCAGGTTGCCTTGCCGGCATACCTGGGAACGCCCCATATATCTCCTTATATATATAATAAGGTGTAATCACACTGAATATCACTTGGAGAAGTAGCTATCCAGCACTATCTCGAAGCGAAGCATCGAATAAGCAGGAATCGTAGAACTGCTGCTGGTGGCGGAACCATACCCCAACTGGTATGGGATATAAACCATCCAATGGTCGCCCGGATGCATGCGCATCAAGGCTGTGGCAAAGCCATCCACCACATTGCTCACGGCAAAGGTAGAAAGCATGGCGGTCTGCTTGTTGTAAGTACCCTCGAAGGTCTTATCAAACACGTATCCCGCATTCACGCTACCATCCTTATCAGTAGTCTGAATCAGACTGCCACGATAGCTCACCCTCACGGAGTCGGTGTACATCGGGCTTGCAGTACCCTCGCCCTTTTCGAGCACATGAACGATGATGTTATCGCAATCCTTATAAGTAAGGGTCGCTAAATTACCATTCTGATCCTTGTTCGGAGTCTGGTTTTCGAACGTCCAGTTCTTATAAACGTACCAGCCGTTAGCTTCACCCATCTTCCTGGCATAAGCCAATGTATCGGCAAAAGCCTGCTCGTTACGCTCCTGCCAGTTGGCATATTCCGAGACAGTATCATCATCTTCGCTGCATGATGACAGTGTAATCACTGCCATCATGAGGAAGAAGAAATATTTCAAACTCTTAAGATTCATCTAAATGTATTTGATTAATTAGAAGTTCTTGATTTCCTTGCCAAGCTTCTTCAATACGCTAGTGATGCTTACGCGCTCCTCGATGATGCTGCGAAGATCTGAGATAGCTACGCGCTCCTGCTCCATGGTATCACGATAACGCAGAGTTACCTTATGATCGTTTGGAGTCTCGTGGTCTACGGTGATACAGAATGGAGTACCGATAGCATCCTGACGGCGATAACGCTTACCGATAGAATCCTTAGGATCGCCATAGTGAGTATTGAAGTGGAACTTCAGCTCGTCTACGATTTCGTGAGCCAACTCTGGCAAACCATACTTCTTATCCAATGGGAACACAGCACACTTAACAGGTGCCAAAGCCTCTGGCAAACGCAAAACAACACGTGTCTCGCCATTCTCCAACTTCTCCTCGCAGTAAGAGTGGCACATTACGCTGAGGAACATACGGTCTACACCGATAGATGTCTCTACATCGTAAGGTACATAGCTCTCGTTCTTCTCTGGATCGAAGTACTTGATAGAACGGCCGCTGTACTTCTCGTGCTGAGAAAGGTCGAAATTGGTACGGCTGTGGATACCCTCTACCTCCTTGAAGCCGAA
>OIYQ01000945.1_pt1 | contig 11314 bp, 9 predicted proteins | sample 1588311 | NCBI WGS metagenome assembly OIYQ01 (sample SAMN03283244) | human gut metagenome | biome: human-associated habitat; material: feces | host: Homo sapiens | place: Peru | collected 2012
CGCGCTCCCAGGGATCCGGGGGCAGGTCTTTTTCGCGGATGCCGGTGATCTGGATATAGTCGCTTTTCTGGATCATGGCGAACAGGGAGATGAATTTGTCCGGGTCGCCCTGCACTTCCAGCGTCACGCTGCCGTCGTCCTCGTTCTGCACCCAGCCGGTCAGACCGAGGGTCTGCGCGGCGTACCGCGCCCGGTAGCGGAAGCCCACCCCCTGCACCTGCCCGGTGATGGTGTAGCGCCGCCGCTCCGTGCCCTCCGGCAGCGCGGGCGGGGTGCGGTCCTTTTTGGAAAGAAAATCAAACACAGCGGTGTCCCTTTACAACTCCTGATAAGCGGTCATCAGGGCGGGGATGAACTGCTTTTTGCGGCTCACCACGCCCGGCAGCGTCCAGCTGGCATCGGCGGCGGGCTGGATCTCGAAGCCATCCGTCAGCACCCCGGCGGCGTAGCGGCCGTTGCAGATGACCACGCTCTCCTCCTTGGGCACGTCGGTCAGCAGCATATAGATATCCTCCACGTTCTGCTTGTTGCGTGCTTCCTCGAGATACGGCTTCAGCAGCGCCTCGGCGGCGGTCAGGTTCTTGCGGGTCATGTAGCTGCCCTGCGCCACGCCAAAGCGGATATCGCCGCACATGAACACCTTGAAGTCCTGCAGGAACACCTCTTCGGCGGTCTTGCCGTCCAGCTTTTCGCCGGCTTCAAACATTTCGTTGGCAAACTCGTTGATGTCCACCCCGGCAATTTTCGCCAGACGGTTGGCGGCGTTCACGTCGATGGGGGTGCAGGTGGGGCTGCGGAACACCAGCGTATCCGAAAGGATGGCGGCCAGCAGCAAACCGGCGGTCTTTTGCGGGATGGTCACGCCGTTTTCATCGTACATCTGGGTGACGATGGTGGCGGTGCAGCCCACCGGCTGGTTGCGGAAGTACACCGGACCGCTGGTCTCCAGACTGCCGATGCGGTGGTGGTCGATGATCTCCAGGATCTCGGCCTGATCGAAGCCCTCCACCGCCTGTGTGGCTTCGTTGTGGTCCACCAGAATGATGCGGCGCTTGCGCAGGTTGATGATGTTGCGGCGGCTGATCATACCGCAATACTTGCCGTCTGCGTCCAGAATGGGGAAATACCGGTGGCGCACCTTTGCCATCACGCGGGTGACGTCTGCCACCGGGGTGACGAGGGTGAACTTCATGATATCGTCCCGGGTCATGTAATAGGAGATGGGCGCACACTGGCTGATGAGCTTGCCCGCCGCGTAGGTATCGCAGGGGGCGCTCATGATGGCTACGCCGGTCTCGGCGGCGATGTGCTGGATGGTGCGGCCTACCTTTGCACCGTTGCAGATGATGATAAGAGAAGCTTCCTTCTCAATGGCGCAGAGCTGGCTTTCGTAGCGGTTGGTCAGGATGACGATATCACCCTTTTCCATGTTGCTTTCCAGCATTTCCGGGGTGGCGGTGCCAATGCGGATGTGACCGGTGGTGCACTCTGCGTCCTCGCTGCCCACCACCATGGTGGCGCCCAGCGTTTCCAGAATATTGCGGTAGCTGGTGCGGCTCTTGGCAAGGATGCCGGTGTCGAACAGGTCCATGTTGGCGGTGGCGATATCCTTCACGGTGATAAGACCCTGCAATTCGTTCTCCTCGCTGGTCACGGCAAGGGTGTCGATCTTCTGGTCGCGCATGATCTCCCACGCCTTGCGCAGGCTGGTAGAGCCGGGGATGCCGGGGATCTGGCGGTAATCCACGTCCCGGATCTTCGGGTTGACATCGGTGCACATCCGGGGCGGCGTGACCCCGAACTTTTTCAGCACGAATTCGGTTTCCTGATTCATCTTGCCCGCACGCCGGGCTTCGCAGACCAGATCGCTGGTCTTGTTTTTTAGCTCTGCATAGGCAATGGCAGAGCAGATGGAGTCGGTGTCCGGGTTGCGATGCCCGATGACAACGACCTTGTGCGCAGTTTTCTGCATACTTTACCCCCTTATGGGTCCTCAACTTCTTATCATATATCGTATCATTTACCAAAACAGCGCCCCTCTCCTGCACAGCGGGGCGGGCTGCAACCTTATTTTAACACAACTATGCCCGGGGGTAAAGGGCGCTGCACACGGCGGGCTGTTGCTTTTTGACACTTTCTTGTATACAATCTATTGCATTTCGACCGCTTCCGCTGTATGATAGGAGTATTCGAGCTTTTTTGTCATTTGCAACGGAGGATAGCATGAAATCGTCCAAATTTACATCCACTCCCCTGTTTCCACGGCAGGCGCTAGTGGCGCTGCTGCTGCCGCTGATCGCGGAGCAGGCGCTCAGCGTGACCATTGGTCTGGCGGATACTCTGATGGTATCCTCGGTGGGCGAAGCCGCCGTGTCCGGCGTAAGCCTTGTAGACAGCTTCAACACCCTGATGATCCAGATCATGAGTGCGCTGGCTACCGGCGGCGCAGTGGTCACCAGCCAGTACATCGGCCATCAGGAGCCGAAAAACGCCAAGGCGGCGGCTGCGCAGATTTTATTCGTGCTGTCCAGCTTCAGCGTGCTGGTGGCGGCGGTGGTCATCGGCGGGCGGCACGCCATCCTGCGGGGCATCTTCGGCTCCATTGATGCGGACGTGATGCACTACGCCGAAACCTATTTTCTGCTTTCGGCGCTGAGCTATCCCTTCATCGGCCTGTACAACGCCGGTGCGGCGCTGTTCCGGGCGCAGGGCAACAGCAAGATCAGTATGCTGTCCAGCTTGGTGATGAACGTAGTGAACATCGGCGGCAACGCGGTGCTGATCTACGGCTTCGGCATGGGGGTCATGGGCGCGGCGCTGGCCAGCCTTGTATCCCGCGCCATTGCCTGCGCGGTGGTGCTGTATCTGCTGCAAAAGCCGGGCTGCGCCCTGCGGGTGGACAGCCTGCGGGCGATGGCACCGAACGGCGGGCTGATCCGGCGCATCCTGCGGGTGGGCATCCCCGCCGGTATCGAGAACGGCATGTTCCAGATCGGCAAGCTGTCGGTGTCCAGCCTGACCTCCACCCTTGGCACGGCAGCCATTGCCGCCAACGCGGTGGCCAATACCACCACCACTTTCCTGAACATCCCCGCCAACGCCGTGGGCATGGCTGCCCTGACTGTGGTGGGCCAATGTCTGGGCGCGGGCGAAAAGGAGCAGGCTGTGTACTACTCCCGCCGCCTGATGCTGACCGCCTACTGCGGCGCGTGGGTGATGAACCTTTCGGCCTTCTTCTTCGCCAACCGGTTCGCGGTGTCTCTGTTCAACCTCTCGCCTGAGGCACAGGCCATGGCGCTGGACATCATGGTGTGGTTCAACATCGTTTCCCTGTTCGTGTGGCCGTCCAGCTTTACCCTGCCCAACATCCTGCGCGCCGCCGGTGACGCCCGGTTCACCATGACCGTGAGCATCGTGTCCATGTGGACGTTCCGGGTGGGCTTCTGCTATCTGGCCGTGCTGTGCTTCGGCGGCGGGCTGCTGAGCATCTGGATGGGTATGTATCTGGACTGGGTGTTCCGCTCGCTGTGCTTCTATCTGCGCTTCCGCCGCGGCAGCTGGCTGGAGCAGAGTGTGATCTAAGCTTCATAAAATTGCCAGCGGGCTCGCCCTCTCAGGCGCTAACGCGCCAGATTCCCCCTTTTGTCGCTGCGCGACATCTTCCCCCGGCGCGGGGGAAGTCTTTCCTCAAAGTGGGAGCCCTTGGCAGTCCACGCAGACTTCATCTCTTTGCCAAGGCCTCTCCCTTTGGGAGAGGTGTCACCGTAGGTGACGGAGAGGGCGAGGACGCTGCCCGTATGCCATAATTTTAAAATCCATCCCTTTGCCAGTCTGTGAAAGACCGGTGAAGGGGTGGATTTTTTCTTTTTTGCAGGAAACCGCCGCTCTGATTCGTATTATCAACAGAAGATCGCTGGTACTTTTTTACAAGTTCCACAAATTATTTTTTCAGCACTTGACAAAGTTTTCACCTTTCGTTCTTGCAATCTTCATCGTTCGGGCGTATAATTTCTCAATGCTATCAGACTTTGCTCTTCTGCAAAAGGAGGCTATTCTATGAAACGCAGCTGGCTTGCGCGCCACCCGGTCGGGTTCATGGCGCTGTATACTATATTTTATCTTTCCGTTTTTCACTATCTGGAGGCAAACGTCCCCCTGCGCAGCATTCTGGTGCACTGCCGTCTGGACGATCTGATCCCCTTCTGCAAATATGCGGTGATCCCCTACTTTGCATGGTTTTTGTGGATTCCCTTCACCCTGTTCTATCTGCTGTGGAAAGCCCCGCGGGAGGACTTCTGGCGGCTGTGCCTGCCGCTGTTCTCCGGCATGACCATTGCACTGGCCTGCTACGCGGTGCTGCCCACGGCGCTGGACCTGCGCCCCTACTGGGTGCCGGGCAGCGACATCTTTGCGCAGACCGTGCGCTTTTTGTACCGCACCGACACTGCCACCAATGTCTGCCCTTCCATCCATGTGTTCAACTCGGTGACATTGCTGCTGGCGTACTACCGCAGCCGCATCTTTGATGCGCCCCGCCGCCGCTGGATGCGTCCCGCAGCCGCCGTGCTGTGCGTTTCCATCGTCTGCTCCACCGTGCTGCTCAAGCAGCACAGCTGCATTGATGTGGCGCTGGGCGCACTGCTGGCCCTGGCGCTGGACACCGCCTTTACCGCCGCCGAGCGCAGTCAGCTGCCGCAGGTGCGGAGAGCATGATTTTATCGGCAGCGCTCCCGCCGCGTGGGACGATTTGAAATGCCCTCCGCTCTGCTCTGGGCATAATCAGCGGAATTATCATTTTTATTTTGGCTTCCAAAAAGTCTGCGGACTTTTTGGAAGCCTTTTTTCACGCGAGAGCCCCTCTTGGGAAAGTTTTCTGGTTCAGTTAGAAAGCTGTCGTTTTTCTTTACGACCCCAACTGTGAAAAAGTGGCTCAGAAACGCCCGCAGGCGTTTCTGAGCCACAAATTATAATAATAATTTTTCCGCTGAACATGGCCAAAGTGCAACGACGACGACCGCCGCCAGTGGCGGAAACAGGGAGGAGTTGTTGGGGCAGCGGCCAGCAAGACGCAAGTGCCGCCCAAGGCACGATGCGGATGCTGGGTGCCGCAACCCGATAGAGGCGGCCATTCAAAATCGTCAGAACAGCCCCTCGGGCAGGCAGATATCCTGCTTGGGGACTTTCGTCCACGCAAAGTCCGGCACAAGGCTTTCCGGGGTGCGGGGGGCTGGCTCCGGCTGCAAGCCGTAGGCATACGCCAGCTTGCCGATAATTTCCGGGGCGGTGTATTTTGCCCGCAGGTTTTCAAGGCTCTGGTCGCCGTCCCGCTTGGACAGCCGCCGCCCGTCCGCTGCCAGCAGCAGCGGGCAGTGGGCAAAGCGGGGAGCCTGCAAGCCCAGCAGCCGGTACAGGTACAGCTGCCGCGCCGTGGAGGATAGCAGGTCTGCCCCGCGCACCACCTCGGTGACGCCCATGCGGGCATCGTCCACCACCACCGCCAGCTGATAGGCAAACACCCCGTCTGCCCGGCGCAGATAGAAGTCGCCGCAGTCCCGCAGCAGGTTCTCCGTGTGGGTGCCCATGCAGCCGTCCGTAAAGGTGATGGCCTCATCCGGCACCATCAGGCGGTAGGCAGGGGCTTTCTTTTTGCGTTTTTCCGCGATCTGTTCCGGCGTCAGCCCCCGGCAGGTGCCCGGGTAGATGACATTGCCGTCCGAGGTATGGGGTGCGCTGGCGGCGTGCAGCTGGGAGCGGGAGCAAAAGCAGGGGTACACCAGCCCCCTCTGCTCCAGTTTGCGGTAGCTTTCGGTATAGATGTCCCCGCATTCGCTCTGGTAATAGGGCGCGTGTGCGCCGCCGGTGCTGCCGCCCTCGTCCCATGTAAGCCCCAGCCACGCAAGGTCCTGCTCCAGCAGGTCAGCATAGACGCGGGGGCAGCGCTCGGCGTCCAGGTCCTCGATGCGCAGCACGATGCGTCCGCCCTGACTTTTTGCGCTGAGCCATGCCAGCAGGCTGCACGCCAGATTGCCCAGATGCAGCCGTCCGCTGGGGCTGGGCGCAAAGCGCCCGGTGACCGGGCGGTTTTGGGATACAGGGACTTGGTTTTGCATGGGTGTGCTTCCTTTCGCTTTTACTGGTTTTTTCTCATTATAAGCCCTTGCTCTGCAAAGGTCAATGCGCACAAAAAAGCCGCCGCAGGCGGCAATGCCTGCGGCGGCTGTAAGGTCGGCTGCTCAGTGCAGCTCCGGCCAGTAGCCCTTGTTGGCTTCGATCATATCGTCCAGAATGGCCTTGGCAACGTTCATGCTGGGCACAGTCTTGTTCAGGGTAAAGGCCTGCAGCACCTTCTCGTAGCTGCCTTCCACGCAGCCCTCCACCAGCAGCTTTTCGCTGTTGAGCTGCTGCATCATCAGGCCCTGCTGGAACAGCGGGATGTTGTCCCGGGCAATGACTTCCGGGCCGTTCTTGCCGATGTAGGCGGGCAGCTCCACCATTGCGTCATAGGGCATATTGGGGATGGCGCCGCGGTTCTCGGTGATGATGAGGAAGCGTGCCTTGGTGTCGTTCTTCAGCGCAGCGGAAAGATCTGCGATCCAGTCGCCGTGGCTGCCGGCATAGAAGGTGTTGGCGTCCACCTCGCCGGTCTTGAGGTAGTGGTCGATGCCGTCGAACAGGTTCTTTTCGCGGGTCTCCTCCACCTCGTTGGCGCGGGTGTGGTTCGGGTCCGAGTGCTCCACGAACTCCTTGGCCTGCAGATAGTAGTTCAGGTAGGTGTTGGGCAGGTACTCCGGGAAGTTCTCCATGATCTCGTACTCGCCCTTCCACACATAGTACCAGCTGCCCTTGGTGTGGCGGTTCTGGCTGCTGGAGGAAGTCAGGGCACCCATGCCCTTGAGGTAGCTTTCCGGCAGAAGGATCTTGTTCTCCTTGATGTAGGCGCGCAGCTTGGGCATCAGATCCTCGCCGTGGTACTGGATGGAGGTGAACCAGCCGAAGTGGTTCAGGCCAAAGTAATCGTAAACGATCTCCTTCTTGTTCTGGATGCCCATGGCAGCTGCCACCACGTCGATGATGGCGATGGGCATATCGCAGATGTTGATGATCCGTGCCTTCGGGCGCAGCTTGCGGCAGGCTTCGGATACGATGGCGGCGGGGTTGGAGTAGTTCAGGATCCAGTAGTCCTTCTTGGCATACTTTTCCACATCGTCGATCAGCTTGATCATGGGGAAGATGGTGCGCATTCCGTAGGCCATGCCGCCGCAGCCGCAGGTCTCCTGTCCCACGCAGCCGTGGCGCAGGGGGATCTTTTCGTCCTGCTCCCGCATGGCGTAGCCGCCCACGCGCATCTGGGCAAACACAAAGGAGGTGTCGGTGTAAGCCTCCTGCACATCGGTGGTGACCACCAGCTTGATGTCGGTATTCAGTTCCTTGTGCAGGACCCAGTCCACCACAACGGCAACCTTGTCCTGCCGCTCCTTGTTGATATCGAACAGACGGATCTCGTCCACTTCCAGTTCTTCACGGCGCAGGGCGATGGATTTGACGATACCGGCAGTAAAGGTGCTGCCGCCACCAGCAATGGTAATGACCATAATAGAAAACTCTCCTTTTTTGTATTTTTCAGGTTAGCCCGGCATAGTCTGCCGGGACACGGAAAAACGATTTACTGGTTTTCCAGCTGTGTCTCCACGGCACGCTTGATATCGGCTACCTGCAGACCGTAAACGATCTGGATATCCGTTCCTTTTTTCACGATGCCGCTGTTCGGCAGCTTGTTGATGGAAGCTTCGTCCAGCTTTGCGGGGTCCTTGATGTTTACACGCAGACGGGTGAAGCAGTTGTCCACCGACAGGATGTTCTCCTTGCCGCCCAGACCATCGATGACGCACTGCACCTCGGCAGCGTTCTTCACGCTTGCCTTCTTGGCGGGTGCATCACTCTTGCCGGTCTCGGTGCTCACCTCTTCTCGGCCGGGGGTGTGCAGGTTGAAGGCCTTGATCAGCAGGGTGAACACCACAAAGTACACTGCGATCTGGCACAGTGCCAGCAGGTACAGCACCGGGTAGTTGGTCTTGTCCGCACCGGCAGACAGGTTCATCAGCACCGAGGCAAGGAGGTTGGTGGTAAAGCCGGTGACGTGGAACGCGTGCAGCAGCACGATGAACAGACCCGAGATGCAGGCGTGTGCCACCCACAGGATGGGGACAGAGAAGCAGAACATGAAGTCCAGCGGCTCGGTGATGGATGCCAGAGAAGCGGTGATGGCCAGCGGCATCAGGACGGCAGCGGTCTTTTTGCGGTTCTCCTTGCGGGCGCAGAAGATGAAGGCTGCCACGATGCCAAAGTAGCCGAAGGTCTTGGTGAAGCCGGTGTACATCCACACGATGCCGTCCGAGAAGGGCAGACCCAAGCTGTACTCCATCATCATGACGATGTAGGAGCCGGTGTAGGTGGCATCGCCCACGGTCAGGCTGTTGCCCAGTGCAGAGAACTGGAAGGGCGTGTAGATGAGGTGGTGCAGACCGGTGGGGATGAGGAAGCGCTCCAGGAAGCCGTACAGGAACAGGCCGAAGTTGCCGGAAGCGGCAATGAAGTTGGTCAGCGCGGTGATGGCGCTCTGCACCGGCGGCCAGAAGAAGCAGGAACCAAAGCCGAACAGGATGGAAAAGACCACCATGCAGGTAAAGGACCAGCGGTTGCCGGAGTAGATCTGGGTGATGATGCCCTTAAACTGCTTTTCGCAGGTGCGGTTGTACACCCAGCCGCAGACCAGACCCAGCAGGATGCCGCCGAACACGCCCATATCCACCGTCTGGATGCCGAACACGGTGGACTGACCGGTGCCGTACAGACCCACCATCGGGTCAGCCTCAGCCAGCATACCCAGCTGGGTCAGGGTGACGTTGCCGGCGGTCAGGTACATAAAGTAGCTCATCAGGCCGATGATGGCAGCCTGCTGCTTGTTCTTTTTGGCCAGCGCTGCTGCGATGCCCACGCAGAACATCAGGCTGAGGTTGTTGATGATGACCATGATGCAGTTGTAGATCAGCTGTCCAAGCAGCTTGATGGGGGTCCACTGCAGGGCGGGGATCATGGCGCTGAGGCTGGTGCTGGTGAGCAACGCGCCCAGCACCAGGATCATGCCCGCTGCCGAGATATACGACAGCGGTGAGAGCATGGCTTTGGAGAACTTTTCCAAGCCATTCATGACTTTTTCTTTCATCGTGTAATACTCCTCACTTTTTGACTTGACTGTTTTTGGGGGGATGATTTCTATTCCGCAGGGCTTCCGGACGCCCTGTTGAAACATTTTAACCGACAATCTTGGTCAGGTGGATGAGCAGATAGACCTGCTCCTGATGATCCAGCTCGTAATCAAATTCCTGCCGCAGATAGGCGTTGATGCGCTGTAAACACACCTCGTTGCGGCTGTCGCGCTGCAAAAGCACTTTGTACATGGACTCCAGCCCGGCGTCCTGCCATGAAGTGTGGCGCAGGATGCGCGCCGCCAGAAACTTGAGGTGCACGGTCAGGCGGGTAGTCTCAAGGCTTTCTTCCTCAAAGGTGCAGTGATAGGTATCGCAGATGATCTCCTTGACCGCCTTGACGAACTTTACGGTGTCGTAGGCCAGCGCACCGTCTGCCGCACCGGCTACCAGATGCAGGGCAATGTAGCCCGCTTCGTCCTCCGGCAGCTGTACGCCGCAGAACTGCCGGACAAGCTCCAGCGCCCTTTGCCCCACTGCGTACTCCTTCGGGTACAGCATCCGGGTCTCCGAGAGCATGAGGTTGGGCAGAAAGGTGCCCTTTTCCACACGTTCCAGCGCAAAACTGATGTGATCCACCAGCGAGATGGTGCTTTTGCTGCTGAGCAGGATGCCCTGCTCTTCTGCGGCCAGCGAGATGCGCTCGGCGGCCTGCATCACCTGCGGGGTGACGTTATCCAGCATCTTGAGGAACTTGGTCTGCAACTCATTCTGCACATAGTACACCTTGGAAACGCGGCTTTTGTCGATCACGTCCCCCGGGCGGCGGCCAAACCCAAGCCCGTTGCCCACGAGAATGGCTTCCCTGCCGTCCGGCATGACCACCGACACCGCATTGTTATTGAATACCTTTACAGCCTGCATCGCCGCACTCCTCCGCTTCCATGCCGCAGTTTTTATTGAAAAAAGAAAAAGGGCACAAGAACCAAAGGAATGCCGTTGCCGCCTTCCCTCTGATGCTCATGCCTGATCGAACAGTTACACGCACTGATAAATTCACTTGTCTGCCTTTGATTATACGAGCCAACGCGGAAAATGTCAATGTGTTGAACTGCCCGAAATTCAAGCTGCATTTTTGTATATCCTGCACAGGTCTGCTTGAAATTCGTCCTGCGCAGAACGATTGACAACGCCGTGCGCAGAACGTATACTTAGGGTGTAGGTTCCGCATCGCTCCGGCGGCTTGCCGGAGCACCGTTTACGGAGGTTTTTCTTATGACATCGAAATATATCCGTTCCCTTGCGCTGCTGCTGTGCGCCGCTTTGCTGGGCTGCCTGCTGGCAGCCTGCGGCGGCTCTGCCGACAGCCCCGCTTCCAGCGCTGCGCCCGCTTCGGAAAGCGCATCCGCTTCCGGCAGCAGCGAGCTGCCCTCTTCCACCACCGAAGCCAACACCGGCGAGCTGAACCCCGGCAACTTTGACGAGAACTCGGTGTTCTCTATCACCGGCACCTCAAACGCCTTTGCGCCCTGTCTGGGCTGGGGGCCCGGGGTATCCGGCTGCTCTTTGAAATCGGTCATCGCGGCGGCATCGCTGCTGCACTGGGCCGAGGACGCGCGGATGTCCAGCCGCTCCCCGGAGGCTATTCAGGAGGCCTTTTACAGCTGGTACGACGGCCTGACCGACAACCAGCAGGAGGGCTTTGCCGAAGCATGGCCGCTGATCAAGGACGCCGCGCTGGACCTGCTCAGCGACAAGGACAGCATGACCGGCCGTATCGCGGATGCAGGGCTGGACGCTGACACCCTGCCCGGCTGCACCCTGAAAAACTGGCAGGCGCTGCAGACCGTGCTGGACGACATCGTGCCGGAGACGAACGGCGAGGCTTAATAAAACAAAAAAGCATCTGCAACCATCGCTTCTGAATTTCAGAATCAGCGATTTTGTTGCAGATGCTTTTTTTCTTTAGCGGGCTCGCCCTCTCCGTCACCTACGGTGACACCTCTCCCAAAGGGAGAGGCCTTGGCAGAAAGATGAAGTCTGCGTGGACTGCCAAGGGCTCCCACTTTGGGGGAGCTGGCATCGCGCAGCGATGACTGAGAGGGCGA
>OIYQ01000952.1_pt1 | contig 11250 bp, 9 predicted proteins | sample 1588311 | NCBI WGS metagenome assembly OIYQ01 (sample SAMN03283244) | human gut metagenome | biome: human-associated habitat; material: feces | host: Homo sapiens | place: Peru | collected 2012
TACAATTATGAGATAGTATATCACAGACAAAAAGAAAGGGAAAGTCTTAAATCGCCTTTCCCTTGCTGTTTTGACCGGTTTTTTAGTTTTTTACATTTCCTTATGGCATACTTTTCTACAAAATCCGAGATTGAACCGCCTTTATTTATCTTTAGCATAAAGACATAAATTAAAAATCTAAGTTTTACCAATACAGCATAAAACACAATATTTTTCGTTTGTTTTTATTTTTCTTTATTGCTATAGTTACTGAAGATATTGGTAAACAAGGCAAAATCTCATGAGAGAAACAAAAGATCTAGAATTTAAAGGATCTATCAGTAATACCTTTTTAAAAACTGTCAGCGCTTTTGCTAACTTTAATGGAGGCAAGATCTTATTTGGTATTGCTGATGATGGTACTGTAAAAGGCATCGATAATCCTCAAGAATGCTGTCTTGAGATCGAAAACAAGATAAACGATAGCTTTAAACCGATACCTGAATACAGTCTTTCAATCGATGCTAAGACCAATGTCATCACCCTGTGTGTAAAAGAAGGTATAGACAAACCTTATCTTTATAAAGCAAAGTCCTATAAAAGGAATAATAGTGCCACTGTTGAACTTGATCCTCTTGAACTTAAAAGACTGATTATGGCTGGCATGAATTTAACCTTTGAAGAGTTACCTTCAGCAATACAGGAGCCTAAGTTTTCATACTTAGACGAAAAACTAAAAAATGAACTCGATTTGGGCTTAATCAATATAGATACCTTAAAGACTCTTGAGCTTTACCATAAAGATGAAGGCTACAACCAAGCTGCATTGTTACTCTCTGATAACAATACCTTTTGTGGTATTGATATAGCTAAATTTGGAGAAAGCATCAGTATTATCAAAGAGAGAAATACTATTGAGAAAGAAAGTATCTTAAAGCAATTTGATGATGCGATGGTTATGTTCAAAAGATACTATCAGTATGAAGAAATCAAAACAGCTTACAGAAAGACGGTTGAGATCCTACCAGAAAATGCCTTTAGAGAAGCTCTTGTAAATGCAATTATTCACAGAGCATGGGATGTCAAAGCCTGTATTAACGTTGCGATGTTTGAAGACAAAATTGAAATTACCTCACCTGGTGGTCTTCCTCAAGGACTTGATGAAAGTGAATACCTAAAAGGTGGAGTTTCAATTTTAAGAAACAGAATTCTAGGTTCCGTTTTTTACAGACTCCACCTAATCGAACACTTTGGCTCAGGCGTAAAAAGGATCATGGATGAATACATTGGAAATATGACAAAGCCACAGTTTTTCTGCTCAGAAAACGCAGTAAAGGTTATTCTTCCTGTATTAAAACAGGACAACTTACTAACACCTGATGAAAACAGTGTGTATACCTTAGTAAAGAAAGGTTATGCTTCAAGCACTGATATCACCAAGAATTGCCCATTTGGTAAAAACAAGGTGGTTAACATTCTAAAAATCCTAGTAACTCAAGGTTACATCAGACAAACAGGTAATGGCAGAGGAACTCGATACAGTCTTTAATATTTGCCTTAAATTTCTTTATTTTGTCGAACTACTCACGCTAATGCGGTAAAATTGTGACACAGCTGTCAGAAAACATAACGACACCAAAATAGGTATTACCGTGAGTTTGTTTTATCCTCTTACATTAGCAATTTCTTTAAAATATGGCTTTAGAAGCAAGGCTCATAAATTTGCTTCATTTGTAGCCATTCTCTCTATCATTGGCATTGCCATAGGCGTTGCAGCTTTAATTGTTGATACCTCAATTATGCAGGGACTGCAAAACAGACTGAAAAAGGCTGTTTTAAAAGATACCCCTCATATCGTAGTTAACATTGATAACAATGCTAATACTGACACTATAGGCAGTATTGAAAACAAACTTTTAAATCTAAATCATGTGGTTGCTGTAGCTCCTTTTGTTCAGGGTCAGACCCTACTGCAAGGAAGCAGATCACTTGCACTTATCAATCTTGAAGGAATTGATACTGACAAGATAAAACTAAAGGACGGCTACCCTTTTGAGAATTTAGGATTAGTTAATATTCCTGAAAAAGGTAGCTTCTCTTTAAACGCAGAAGCAGCTCTTTACCTTAAGAACAATTTACATTTAAATTCTAAAGTAAGACTTATAAGCACCATCAATGCTCGCTATACACCAATGGGTCTTACCCCTACTCAAAGAATTTTCTTATTAAATCAGTATTACCCTTCAACTAATTCAACCTCTTTAGATACTGCTGTAGGTAATTATGATGACGTAAGACGTCTGTTTAGAATGACAGATAGAACCGCTTCTTTAAGAGTCTGGTTAGATGATCCATTCTCTCTTGATGAGGTAAGAAAAAATCTTGATGAAGATGGCTTTAACTATTCAGACTGGACCAAAGTTCAAGGCGAGTTTTTCAAAGCTGTAGCTATGGAAAAGCTGACCATGGGCATTATGCTGTGCTTAATCATTGTAGTAGCAGCCTTTAACATTCTTTCAGCACTCACCATGATGGTAAGTGCAAGACTTACTGAAATCTCTATTCTAAAAACCCTAGGTCTTACTAATAAAAAGATCTTATCTATCTTTATGATGATGGGTATATTTGCAGGTGTTATAGGAACTCTAATAGGTATTATCTTAGGTATTCCTCTTACCTATTACATTTCATCTGCAATGAGCAATCAAGGAAGCTTTGGAAATCTTCCTGTATCTGTAGAACCATTTAATCTGTGTCTGATTGGATTTGGCTCAATTCTCATGAGCTTTATCTTTACTCTGTACCCAGCTTACAGAGCATCAGCTACCGATCCTGTTGAAAACCTGTGCCGAGGCTAAAATGAGTGAAGTTATTCTTGAAGCAAAAAATATCACACGTTCTTACTTTGAAGGAAAAATACGCACAGATGTTTTAAAAGGTGTAAACCTTGCCATAAGACAGGATGAGCTTACCGCTATTATTGGTAAATCAGGCTCAGGTAAGAGTACCTTATTGCACATTCTGGGCACACTAGATACACCTACAAGTGGAGAAATTCTCTTTAAAGGTGATGATCTGTGCAGATTGTCTGGCAACAAAAAAGCTCAATTTCGTAATCAGAACTTAGGCTTTGTCTATCAGTTCCATCACCTGTTAGGTGACTTTACTGCTTTAGAAAACGTCATGATGCCACTACTGATTGGCAATATGGATATAAAAAAAGCGAAAGCTACTGCCTGCGAGTATTTAGAAAAAGTAGGCTTGAGCCACAGAATAGGTTACAGACCATCAGAGATGTCTGGCGGTGAAAGACAAAGAGTTGCCATTGCAAGAGCTCTAGCAGGTCACCCTGATATTGTTTTAGCAGATGAGCCAACCGGTAACCTTGATGCAAAGAATGCCCAAGCCGTGTTCTCTCTTTTCACAGAGCTTGCTAAAAACGAGCACCTAGCGGTGGTTATGGTAACCCATGACAATTCTCTAGCTAAAATGTGCGACAAAATCTATACCATGAAGGACGGTGTCATTGATGAAAACTAGTCTTTCATTTAAGCTTGCCTTTCGCTTTCTAAACTCAAAGCGTTATGGAGCTTTAGCAAAATTCATCTCCATGGCATCTACTACAGGTATCGGTGTTGGTGTCTGTGCTCTTATCATCGGTCTATCTGCCATGAATGGCTTTGAGTATGAGCTAAATAACAGAGTGCTCTCTTTAATCCCCGGAGCTGAGGTATCCTCATACGATAAGACTGGTTTTTATAATTTAGAAGGTGAAGTCAAAGCTCTTGAAAAAGCACCTAATATAAAAGCTGTATCCCCTGCTGTTAGCTTAAACGGAGCCTTTAGCTTCGGTGCTAACTTTGCTCCTGCCATGGTTATCGGTATTGATCCTGTAAATGAGAAAAAGGTTATCTCACTTGAAAGATTTATGGATTGCAAAACCGATATTCTCAACCATGCTGAAGCTGAACCTTTAGTTATCATCGGTCATGGTATTGCCAAGAAACTTAATATTAAAAAAGGTGATGAGCTAAATCTAAGCGCTATCGATGCTAAAACCAACAGTGACGGTTTAGGCTCAATGGTGGTTAAAACTTTTAAAGTAGCAGGTTTCTTTAAGACCGGTGGTCAGATCGATAACAACTTTGCCTTTATCAATATCAAAGAAGCTGTAGCTTTAAGTGCACTGCGTGCTCCTAATACTATTCACGTAAAAGTAAGCAATATGTTAGAAGCAAGGGAGATCATTAACACTGCACTTGCAACACTACCAGAGCCTTGTGACGTGACTACCTGGATTGATTCTCAGGGAAAACTCTACTCTGATATCAATATGATAAGACAGATCATGTATCTTGCGATGATCTTAGTTATCAGTGTAGCTTGCTTTAATATCGTTTCAAATCTTGTGATGGCTGTTAGCGAAAAGAGACATGAAATTGCTATATTAATGACTATGGGTGCGAAAAAAGCGCTTATTATCAAGTCATTTACCCTGATGGGTGTACTTTCAGCTATAAAAGGTTGTATCTACGGTGGTGTAGCAGGTTCACTACTCTCTTTGTGTATTCCTTACGTAACTTCTCACTTTAAAGACTGGTTTGGCATTGAACTTTTAAATGAAGATATCTACTTTATCAATTTTGTGCCTTCAAGTTTGATGATATCTGATGTGTTAATAGTGGTCGGTTGTGCCGTAGTGATGAGTTTTATTGCCTCAATTTATCCTGCTATTAAAGCCTCTAAGATCGATCCTGCGCAGGAGCTTAACTTATAAATCAAGTTTTCAAACACAAAATCAGAAAACAAGGTAATAAAACAATTCAAGTAAACTCACGTATGGGCTTTGAATTTCTTTGTCCATACACTTTTTCTAGCCTTTAGTGAATTCTATTTAATAATACGGATACTAGAAAGAGTTTTAATTTGAATAACAACACTAAAAAATTGAAATTAAAGCATCAGTTGTCGCTGATAGAACACAAATATATCTTTTAGGCTATAATCTAATAAGATAAATGGAGATGAATACATATGAAAGATATCAGTTCAACTGGCTCATTTATAGATTTTACATTAGAGAACTATATCTATGTTGATAAAACAGAATATATACCTCAGCTTGTCAAATTAAAGCGAGTTTTTATCTCCCGTCCACGTCGTTTTGGAAAATCTTTAACTTTAGATACCATAGCAACTTTATTTGAATCAGGTGTAGAGCCTTACTTTAAAGGTACTTGGATTTATGACAAGTGGACTGAACATACCTATCCTGTATTAAGACTTAATTTTTTAGATTTAGATAAATACTCGCTTGATCTTTTTAAGCAAAAGCTAAATTCAATCATCACAGCATTCGCTCAAGACATCAAGCTTAAAGGCTACAAAGAAAAAGTTGAGCCTGAAGACACAATCTACTTTCTGTTAGATGAGCTGAGAAAAGAAAAACGTCAAATAGTGATCTTAATTGATGAGTATGACTGTCAGATGACGGCAAACATCAATAATGAGACTCTATATAAGCAATTTCAGGAAAAAATAAAGAGCTTTTACGCCACTATTAAAAATAAGTGGCCAATTAAATTTCTGGGAATTACAGGTGTCACGAGATTAAAAGATGTAGAAATCTTTTCAATTGGTTCTGATATCAGAGATATTACCAATGCAAGTGCCTATTCTCAGATGATAGGTTTTACTCGTGATGAGATAAAAAAGTACTACATTGATTATTTAAAACTGGCCTCATCCTATGAGAACAATTGTTCTGTAAACGATGTAACCGACGTTCAGATTGAGTCAATGTTAGATATGATGGCTCAAAACTACGATGGTTACTGTTTTGATGAGTTTTATAAAAAGAAAGTCTTCAGTACTTGGTCTGTAAATAGTTTCTTTCAAAGCATTATTGAAAATAAATTTGTAGATTTTGGAGACTACTGGTACGACAACGGTGGCCTACCATCTATCCTGGTTAACTATTTAAAGACCCATAAGTTAAATTCATTGGATTATGTAGAGAAAGATAAAACTATCACTATTAGAGTAAATGATTTTAAGAATCCAACGTCTTTAACCTCGATCAACCAGAATGTCTTAATGTGTCAGACTGGCTATTTAACATTACGCTCACCAGTATACTCAAAAGGTTTTATGACCTTAGGAATACCAAACAGTGAAGTTTACAATGCACTGTTATCCTTAATGGCTCTAAATATCTTTGATGATACAAAGCTTGAGAATGTTAATGAACAAATCCTTTCACAAAGTAAAGATGTTGGTGAAATCATAGAACTTTTCAATACTGTTCTAAATACAGTTTCATATGATAATTATCCAATCAGTTCTGAAGCTGTGGTTCAGCAATTACTCTATATGTACTTAAAAGGTATTTGTAACTCTGTCAGTGCAGAACTGCACTCATCAAAAGGTAGAGCTGATCTTGTAATAGAGTCTGATAACAGAAGGATAGTCTTTGAATTTAAGTATGCAAAGAATGAGATAGAAGCTAAGGTAAAGCTTAGTGAAGCCATTGAGCAGATTAAAACACGTGACTATGGCAATATTGTGCCTAAGAAAGCAGAGCTTTTAAGAATTGCAGCTGTGTTCAATGCTGATCCTAAGGTAAGAGCTTTTACTGAGTATCACGAAGTTTAAAGCTCTTTTAATTATTAACAGCTGCATCTCTTAACAAGATGCAGTTTGACAGAGCGCTTCTTTGTTCAAACTGCATTTTTAATGAAAACAATTATTAGTGACTATTACTTGTCATTATTAGGTCTAAATACCTTTACATTATGATAGCCCTTTTCTTTTAACTGCTTTGCCTGCATGGTACTCATCACGCCCTGATCACAGTAAAGAGCATAGGTCTTTAATTGATCCAGCTTGTTAAAGTCTGAGGCTGTTTTATAGAAAGGCATTAAGATAACTTCATTCTCAAAACCTGTTAACGGCTTCTTTTCAACATCATCAGGAGCTCTTACATCTAAGATCACATCTGATTTAGCTAGCTCTGATACAACCTCGATCTCTGTTTTAAGCTTGGTAGTATCAGTTGGGATATCAGCAATATCAACAACCTTCATGCTCTCAAAAGCTTTTTGTACAAGATCAGGATCCATCTTAGCCTCTTCCTCTTCAACAAAAGAAGCACTAGGACATACATTTGGATGATCTGAAATTACGCCACAGTACTCAGGCATGGATTCGGCAAAACCAATAGTACCAATCTTACGAGACATATCGATGATGTCCTGCTTATCAGCTGTAACTAATGGTCTTAACAGCAATACATCACATACATTATCAATATGAGTTAGATTGCGTAGGGTCTGGCTTGATACCTGACCTAATGATTCACCAGTAACTAAAGCTTCAGCATCAAAGTGTTTTGCAACCAATGAGCCTACTCTCATCATCATGCGCTTTAAGATCACTCCTCTAACTCCATGATGAGTTCTCTCTAAGATCTGCCCTACAATTGGCTCAAATGGAATAGTTACGAACTTAACGCGATGTGAAGATGCATAGCGATCCCAAATAAAGTAACTCTCCTGCTTTACTCCAATCTCATGAGCAGTACCGCCCATGTTAAAGAACAGGTAATTTACCCTGCAACCACGATGTAATACATCATAAGTTGAAACGCCACTATCAAAGCCTCCTGAGATTAAAGAGAAGACATCACCCTGAGAACCTACAGGATAGCCACCAATGCCTAGGTGCTTGTCACCTGACAAGTAAGCTACCTGATTTTCAATTTCAAGGTGGATTAAAACTTCAGGATCATCTAGGCATACACCTTTGTTAGGAAATGAGGCTTTGAATTTACCGCCGATGATCCTCTCTGCCTGCTGAGAGTTAAACTCATGATTGCCCTTTCTCTTTACTCTTACAGCAAAGGTCTTATTCTCAATTGAAGGACCTACAACGTCTTTAATTGAATCAAACAGAGAATCTAGTGTGGTAAATGGGTATTCATTTACTTCCATGAAAGAGTGAATGCCAGGAATTCTTGATAACTCATTGATGGCATCTTCTTTTGATACAGGCTTTTCCTCAGTTCCAAAGATAGCTACAACCTTATCCCACTGAGCATAGGCATTAACAGCGATGTTGTGGTGTTTGCAAACATTAACAATGTTCTGCCTAACTAATCTAATAAGACGGTTGCGAACTGGTTTACTCTTAATTGAGATTTCTGGGAAAAGTCTAATAATAAATTTCATGGTGTGCTCCGAAAACAACAAAGGCTCCTGCACAAAGGAGCCTTATCTTTAACAAAATTTAATTACTCGTGAGAGTGTTTGTGACAGCAGTGATGTTCACCTTCCTCATGCTCATCATGGTGATGACCGTGACAGCAATGGTGCTCATGATCGTCGTCATGGTGGTGGCCATGACAGCAGTGATGCTCATGATCGTGCTCATCCTCATCATGGTGATGGTGACAGCAGCAGTGCTCGTGATCATGATCTTCAGATGGACAGTGACCACCTACGTGAGCGTGACCGTGCTTAATCTCCTCAGGAGTTGCTTCACGTACATCTTCAACTACGATTAAGAAGTTTAAGATCTTACCTGCTAATGGATGGTTACCATCAACAACTACAGTCTTGTCATTGATTTCTTTAATTACAACAGCCATAGGACCGTGTTCTGAATCTGCTTCAAAAACATTACCTACAGCAATCTCGAAATCACCAAACATGGCTCTATCAATTGTCTGCACCAGGTTCTTATCGTACTCACCATAAGAATCCTTTGGCTCTAACTGAATTGCAAACTCGTCACCTTTCTTGTGACCTTCAAGAGCTTTCTCTAAACCTTTGATTAAAAAGCCGTGACCGATAAGAGCTGTTACAGGCTCATCTGGCTGAGTTCTGCCAACTACCTGACCATTTGTTTCAGTTACGGTATAGCTTAATGTAGCAACGGTATCTTTTGTAATATTCATATTTCTTATTCCTCTAAAAACTGGTTTAGATTTTAGCAGAAAAATCGTAATTTATCTTTGTGAGATATTTCTGACAATTGGGGTAAATCCTGATGGAGCTAACTGACCATCATTAGCATCGGTATCTCTTGAAATGGTAAACTGCTTTAAAGTCTTATCTATTACTTCAGTGCAGCTAGGATCAAGCTCACCTTTAGCATTTAGAGCTTTGACACTGCCATCACTGTCTGTTTCAAAGACCTTACAGGTATCTGAATTATTCTCTGTGGCGTTAAATCTTAAAGTAAAGCCATCAGTTGCAGTGTCAAAAACCATAGTAAAGTATGGTTTTGCCTGCTCACTTAAGCTTACAGTGCAGTTGTCATAACCTTTATCTAAAGCACCACATGTCTGCATATATCTTGTAGCCTGATAGATTTCTTTTAAGGCGATGGTTCTAATTTCATCTGCTGATAAAGAATCGTCAGCTTCAACACCTGAGTCCTGATTCTCAACTTGAGCTGTAACGTCTTCGGACACTTCATCTTTATTCTTGCTGTCTGATGAACTGTCCATCACACAACCACCGATAAGGCAACCTAAAGCTACAATAAGACAGGTAACTCTAAAGTAACTTAATGATCCATCAGCATTAAAAATAGGATTAAACATCTTTAAGCTTATTATCCTCTGTTTTCTTATCTATTCATTCGTACTAGACTTAGTGGATTTTCCATGGTTCTAGTAGTTATGATGTTATTTGTTCATATTGAAATAGGGAGCTGCATACATAGATTTAACTCTGTCACGTAAGCTCTCTGGATAAGAATTTAGTCTATCTAAAAACTTCTGCTTGTCTTCAGTTGATACATTCTCATCATGACCTGCGCTAATTAAAGCTGTAGGATATAACTCGTAGTTCTTCCATACAAAGTTATCAATGATTGCTGATAACTCTTCAGCAGTTTCAAAGCCACCTTTAATTGGCTCACCTGCAACTAACTTCACATGACCTTTATAACCGCGAATACCTCTGGTGATTGTATCAATGTCCTCAAACTCATCTTTATGATACTCACCATTCTTTTCTTTTTCATAAAGCTCATTAGCTTTAGCTAAATCATTAGGATCATACTCATAGGTAATTGATACAGGTACAATGTTAAGTGAACTCATATACTCTGAGAATGACTGTTTTTTCTGACGACCATACAAAGAGATCATCTTTAATACAGCATCTTCAGTCTTATCATTACCGTCTTTTGCTCTACCCTCTCTTTGGGCAATCCAGATTGATTTATTCTCTTCAATTGAAAGGCCAATGTAGTTTGATAAATGGGTTAAAGCCTTTAACTTTTCACGAGGAGCTTCAATTGATCTTTTAACAATGAAACTTCTGTTTAATCTCATTAAAGAGGTAGCAGCTGGTATTCTTAAAAGATTATCACCGATAGCAATTCTTACTGTATCGCAACCGGTCTTATATAAAGCGTAATCAATAAAAGCAGGATCTAAAGAGATATCTCTATGATTTGAAATAAAGAGATAACCTTTACCTTTTTCTAGCTTGTCAAAGCCAACTAATTCAAGACCGTCAGTTGTGGTCTCAACCATCTTTTTGACAAAGTTAGCTACGATAACTTGGAAATCTTTAATAGTCTTGATTTGAGCAATCTTTTTCTTTAAAAAGATCTTCACAAAAGGCTTTAGGATAAAGCCTAATTTTTTATAGATAACAGGATAGCGAAATTTTAAGATACTGCTAATAACCATTTCATCAGAAATGATCTTATTTAACTCTGACTCAACCTCATCATCTCGACATGGTCTGATGTCATCAAAAATCTCGTCGTAAGTAGTTATTTTTTTTTCTTCTGTATTTATAGCCATAAGATGTATTTTGCCTATTGCTTAATATAATTGTCCGCTATTTTATCAAAGAATTGCCTTGTTTTTTTAAATCATGTCTAGTTTAGAGCCAAGATTGAAAGTTAGGACATTTTTTTTCACAAAAATCGTCTTGTTTCAGAATTTATGTCTCAAAAGGAAATTACTTCATTGATCAAAAAAAATTACTCTCGTAAAAGTGCACAAAGTGCAGAAAATAAACAAAGGTGTCAAATTACATAATGTATAATCATTATCAATGACGATAAAGGATTTACAAATATGAGCAACAAACACTTCTTAGCCTTACCAGTAACAGGTGATACCTTCGCTGAGATTAGAGAAAAGAACCGTTACTACGTAGATAAGACACCTTACTTGAAACAGGTATTCTCAGAGGATGAAGCTGTAGATGAGAATTCTTTAATCGATGGTACTACTGTTTTGCT
>OIYQ01000953.1_pt1 | contig 11248 bp, 9 predicted proteins | sample 1588311 | NCBI WGS metagenome assembly OIYQ01 (sample SAMN03283244) | human gut metagenome | biome: human-associated habitat; material: feces | host: Homo sapiens | place: Peru | collected 2012
CCGCCGGTTCGATATCCTTGTGCCGCCCGCCCACTACGCCGCCGCCAAGAGCGCCTTTGTGGCGCTGGGCGAAACGGTCGGGCCCATCAGCCTGCTGGATACGCCGGGCATCCGCACTGCCAACCGCCGCGCGGAGACCCGCCCGGCCGACAGCCTTGCCGCTCAGGTGGAGAGCGAGAACCCGCTGGCCGCACAGTATGCGGACACCATCCTCCGCCGCATTGTTTGCTGCGAGACGCCGGACACACTGGAACACTTCCCGGACAGCGCCACCCGCGACCTGCTGCGCCACCATCCGTTCCGGCTGGAACGCCTGCGCCGACCCCAGCGGTACATCGGTCTGGACGCCCGCCGCGCCCGCGCCGGTGCGCTGGAAGAGGAACTGACGGCTCTTGGTGAACGCCGCCGCGAGGCCGTGCAGGCCGAACGGTCGCTGAAAACGGCCTACGACCAGTACCAGAACATCCTGCGCGGCCGCGCACTGGAAACGCTGGCCGGGCTGTGGGAGGGCCGGGACGCCCTTGCTGCCGCCAAAGCCGACTATGAGGCACAGGCCCAGAAGCTGGCCGACTGCCGGGAGAACCCGCTGCTGCAGGAGCTGTATCGGGAAGAGGAGACCCGCGAAGCCGCCTGGGAAGCGGCCCGCAAGGCAGTGGAACAGGCAGGCGGCGATATCCGCGTCTGTGAAAAGCAGCTGGCTTCCTGCGCGGCAGAGCAGGGCCGGGCCGTGGCCGCAGCGCAGCAGAGCGCCGGGGCGGCCCAGACCTTCTTTGAAAAATATCCGCTGCTGGAGCCGCTGGCGCAGGAGCGCAAAAAGGGCCTCATGACCGGGGGCCGCACAGCCCGCGCCGCTGCCCAGGCGGCCGAAAAAGCGCAGACCAAACTGGACGACACCCTGCAAAGCTACCTCACCGCCACGCTGGAACCGGCCCAGAAGGCGTACAACGAGCGGTACGTCTGCGATTATCCGCTGGGCCTTGCGGGCATCGAGCAGTACCGCGCCCAGCACGAGAGCCTCGTCCGCATCGACCTGGAGCGCTACGCCGCCCGCCTGGACCAGGCCCAGCGCGACTGCAAGGACCGCTTCCGGAAAGACATCCTCTTCCGGATGAAGGACGACATCTTCAATGCCCGCCGCCAGTTCCGGGAGCTGAACAAGGTGATGGAGCAGCTGACCTACGGCGAAGAGGTCTACCGCTTCGAGCTGGAACCCAGCCGCGACCCGCAGCTGGCTGCGTTCTATCAGGTCATCGTGGACAAGGGCAACCAGCAGATGACCGACACCGACTCGCTGGACAACCTCGCCGCTACGGCCGACCCCGTCTACGAGCGGCAGGTGGATGAGCTGATGGAAAAGATCATGGCCGACGTGGACGAGAACACCCGCGCCCGGCAGGAGGGCCGCAGCACCTCCGGTGCCACCCTGTCCGACTATGTGGATTACCGCACCTATCTGGACTACGACATCAAGGTCACGAACACAGTCTCCGGCCAGCAGGCGTATCTGTCCCGCGTCAGCCGCGATTCCTCCGGCGGCGAGAATCAGGCCCCGTTCTATGTGGCCATCTGCGCTTCGCTGCTGCAAATTTATCAGAAGAGCGAGAACAGCATCCGGCTGGTCCTGCTGGACGAGGCCTTCAGCAAGATGACCAGCGACCGCATCCGCCCCATGATGGAGCTGTTCCGCCGCTTGCAATTGCAGGTCCTGCTCATCTCCACCGTCGAGAAGAGCACGGCCATCCAGCCCTATTGCGACATCACCTATTCTATTGTGCGCCATGGCGACGCCAACGCCATCGCGCCGTTTTACCGGCTGACGGCCCCGCAGCCCGCGCCGGAGAAGGAGACTGAACCATGAGCGATACTCTTGCAAAATTCTGGCTGTTTGCCACCCACTGGATCAAGCTCGACACCTTCGACAACGAGGACGAGCTGAACGACGAACTGGAGCTGCTCCAGCGCCAGAGCCTGCCCACCAAGGTCCGCACGATGAAAAACAAAGAGGGCAAGGAAGAACTCGTCCTCTACGTCAAGCAGGCCGACCGCGATTATGCCCGCTACTGCACCGGCTGGCGCCCCGGCGGGATGATGTGAAAAAGGAGATCTCATGCCAAAGCACCCCATCCAATTGTCCGATCACTTTACCTGCTCCCGGCTGATCCGGTTCGTGCTGCCCTGCATCGGCACCATGCTGTTCACCTCCATCTACGGCATCGTGGACGGCCTGTGCGTCTCGAACTTCGTGGGCAAGACGGCCTTTGCGGCGGTCAACCTCATCATGCCGCTGCCCATGCTCATCGGCAGCATCGGCTTTATGCTGGGCACCGGCGGCAGCGCCATCGTGGGCATCACGCTGGGCGAGGGCGATGGAAAAAAGGCGGACGAACTTTTCAGCCTCTTCCTCAGTTCGGCCCTTGCGGCGGGCATCGTGTTCAGCGCCGTTGGTCTGGTCATCATCGAGCCGGTGGCGGAGCTGCTGGGCGCAAAGGGGGAGATGCTGGACTATGCGCTGCGGTATGGCCGCATCCTGCTGGTCAGTGTGCCGACCTTTATCTTGCAGAACATGTTCCAGAGTTTCTTCGTCACGGCCGAAAAGCCCCACCTGGGCTTCGCTTTCACCGTGGGCGCGGGCTGCACCAACATGGTGCTGGACGTTGTGCTGGTGGGGGTGCTCCGCTGGGGCGTTGAGGGTGCCGCGGTCGCGACCTTCCTCAGCCAGATCGTCGGCGGCCTGCTGCCGGTGTTCTATTTCCTGGACCGGAACAACACCAGCCGCCTGCACCTGAGCCGGACGAAGTTCCATGGCCGCGTTCTGCGGAATGCCTGCATCAACGGCTCGTCGGAGCTGATGACCAACCTCTCCATGTCGCTGGTCAACATCCTCTACAATTACCAGCTCCTCCGCTTTGCGGGCGAGGACGGCGTGGCGGCCTACGGTGTCATCATGTATGCGGCCTTCCTCTTTGTGGCCGTCTTCGTGGGCTATGCCGTCGGCAGCGCCCCCATCGTCAGCTACCACTACGGTGCCCGCAATCACCGGGAGGTCCACAACCTTTATTCCATGAGCTTCCGCCTCATCGGCGTGGTGGCCGTCGTCATGACCATTGGTTCGATGTTCCTCATCCCGCATGTGGCCCGCATCTTTGTGGGCTACAATGCCGGGCTGCTGGCACTGACCACCCACGCCTTCCGGCTCTATGCGCTGAGCTTCCTCATCATGGGCTTCAACGTCTATGCGTCGTCGTTCTTTACCGCGTTGGGCGACGGTGTGACGAGCGCCCTCATCTCCTTTCTGCGCACCCTGTTGTTTCAGGTGGCGGCGGTCTTCGTACTGCCGGCGCTCATGGGGATGGATGGCATCTGGCTGGCCGTCACGGCCGCTGAGCTTGCCGCGCTGGGGGTGAGCGTATATATGTTCGTGACAAAAGATCGGAAATTCCATTACCGTCATGTGTGACGCGCTAGGACAACGAAAGCCGCCGGGGCCCCGGCGGCTTTCTTTGTTATGCAAATGTATACTCGACGAACTCGCAGTTCCGGATGCCGAAGGCGGCATACTCTTCGTTGGTCATATCGTAAAAGTAAGACCGCACCACGCGGGCGATGCCATTGTGGGCGACCAGCAGATAGGTCTTGCTCTCGTCGGCCCGCAGCTCGTCCAGCAGGTCGTAGATGCGCTGGGCCAATTGCAGCATACTCTCGCCGCCGGAGTAGCGGTCGGCAAAGTGGGTCTTGGAGACTTTGAACTCGGCCCCATCGCGGGGCGTCCCCTCGTAGCGGCCAAAGCACTGCTCCCGCAGGCGGGGTTCCGGGCGGGCCGGGATGCCGGTGGCCTCGGCGATGGCCAGTGCGGTGTCGGCAGCGCGGGACAGGGGAGAATACAGGATCTCGTCAATGTGGACTCCGCTGTCCCGGACATGGGTCCCCAGCGCAGCGGCCTGCGCCCGGCCGCGGGCGGTCAGCGGGCTGTCGGTCATGCCGCAGATCTTGTTTTCAACGTTCCAGACGGTCTCGCCGTGGCGGGTAAAATATAAGTTGTGCATAGAGGCTCCTTCAAAGTCTGATGAGGGTATGGTGGTCGAGCCGGACGGTGTCGCCCTCGTCGATGCCAAGGCGAGTCAGCTCAGCGTCCGGGTAGGCGATGACCCGGCGTTCACCGGTCTCGTCCTCCAATAAGACATCGCAGCAGACGGGCTGCCCTTCCGGCAGCTCTTCGCAGCCGTACAGCTGCTCGTCGATGCGCAAAACGCGGTATGTCATACGATCTTCCTCGAAAAATACAGTGTTCTCGTTTTACAGATGATTCTCCCGGCAGGGGAGAACGTGGTATTCTTATTATAAAGCCCCGATGCGCTGCCGTCAACTTGACAGCCCGGCGCCGGGGCTGATACAATAGGACAAAATGGTTCCACACGACGCCAAAAGGAGAGAAGAGCTTGAACATTACAGAATTGCGCTATCTGGTCGCCATCATGCAGTGGGGGTCGGTGAGCGCTGCGGCAAAGCAGCTGTATGCGGCCCAGCCCAACATCAGCAAGGCACTGAAAAATCTGGAAGAGGAGTATCACATCCGCATCTTTGAGCGCTCCTCCACCGGCATGATCCCCACCGAGCAGGGGCGGCGGTTCATCGAGCAGGCCGAGCGGGTGCTGGAAGATGTGGACCGCCTGAGCCGGAGCGTCGAGGAAGAGCAGGAGCGCTGCGCGGAGCTGCGGGTGATGCTGCCCCATGCGACCTATGCGTCCTATGCGGCGGTGGATTATCTGGAACAGGCGGTGCATCTGGAGCGGGTGCACATCCACATCCGGGAGGGCGGCTCGATGGAGGCGCTGGATTTCGTGCTGCGGCGGGGCTATCACCTGGCGCTGCTGCGCTATGCGGTGGAGGACGATGAGCACTACACCCACTACTGCGCCCGGCGGGGGCTGAAGATGGAGCCGGTGATGGACTTTGAATATCAGCTGCTCACCAACCGGGACGGCCCGCTGGCCCGGCACGAGGTGCGCGACCTGACCGAACTGAACCAGTATATGGAGATCCTGCACGACGACTTTCAGCTGCCCGGCGAGGAGGGCGGCGACGGTGTGCGCTGGCATGTGAACCAAGCCCGGCGCATCCATGTGTATGAGCGGTGCAGCCAGTTTTCGATCTTGCAGCGGCTCCCGTCCGCGTATATGTGGGCGTCGCCCATGCCCCGCAAGGCGCTGGAACAGTACCATCTGGTGCTGAAAAAATGCCCGGCCCAGCGCCAGCAGATGCGGGATGTCCTGGTCTATCCGGACAAGGGCGGCCTGCGGGCGGAGGAACAGGCATTTGTCGATCTGCTCCACAAACAGGCGGCCCAGACCGTGAAATGAGCAGCCGCCGGCAAAGAAGCGGCTAAAGTTTTGGCTCCAAAATCGACAAAAATAGAGAAATGTGGCAAAGAAACGAAACCGAATTTTCGGTTTCGTTTCTTTTTTGCTGCTTTTTCGACAAAAAACAGACTGGACAACGGTAAAAATCCTTAGCGGGTATATCGGATGCGATATACCCCTATGCTGGAAAAATATTGTGCAGATGATGAAAAATATGTTACCATGAGGCCAGAGATCGGGAGCTGCCCGGCGGCGGAATGGGGCCGCGGACAGCACCGAAAAAAGGAGGTTTCTGGTATGATCAGTTTCTTGCTCTGTCTGGCGCTCTTGATCGTGGGCTACTTCGTCTACGGTAAGATCGTGGACAACACCTTCGGCCCGGACGACCGCGAAACTCCCGCTGTGCGCATCAACGACGGCGTTGACTACGTTGTGATGCCCCAGTGGAAGCTGTTCCTCGTCCAGCTGCTGAACATCGCGGGCCTCGGCCCCATCTTCGGCGCCATGCAGGGCGCTCTGTGGGGGCCGGTGGTCTTCCTGTGGATCACCTTCGGCACGATCTTTGCGGGCGGTGTCCATGACTACTTCTCCGGCATGATGAGCGAGCGCAACGACGGCGCTTCCATCGCCGAGATCACCGGCAAATACCTTGGCCCGGTGATGCAGAACGTGATGCGCGTCTTCTCCGTGGTCCTGCTCATCATGGTGGGCACGGTGTTTGCGGTAGGCCCTGCGGGCCTGATCGTGGAGCTGTGCAGCCAGAGCGGTGCATCCGGCGTGTTCACTTCGCTGCTGTTCTGGCTCATCCTCATCCTGGCGTATTACTTCATCGCGACCTTTATCTCCATTGACGCGGTCATCGGCAAGATCTACCCCATCTTCGGCATCTGCCTCATCATCATGGCCATCGGCGTCATCTTCGGTATCTTCACCAACCCTGCCTATACCATCCCGGAGATCTGGGATCACTTCGGCAGCATGCACCCGTCGGGCACCCCGATCTGGAGCTTCATGTTCATCACGGTCGCCTGCGGCGCGATCTCCGGCTTCCACTCCACCCAGTCGCCTCTGATGGCGCGCTGCATGAAGAGCGAGAAGCAGGGCCACTTCGTTTTCTACGGTGCCATGGTCTGTGAGGGCGTCATCGCTCTGATCTGGGCCGCAGCCGGCTGCTCTCTGTACGAAGTCACCGGTGGTCTGAACACCGGTCTGGCCGCTGCTCTGGCCGAAGGTCAGTCCGCCGCCATCTACGACGTCTGCTCCAAGACCATGGGCGGTGTCGGCATTGCCCTGGCAATGATCGGCGTCGTCATCTGCCCCATCACCTCTGGTGATACCGCGTTCCGTTCCGCTCGTCTGACTCTGGCCGACTGGCTGAAGCTGGACCAGGACAGCTACGGGAACCGCCTGAAGCTCTGCATCCCCGTTTTGGGTGTCGGCGCCTTCCTGGGCATCGGCAACGCACTGGGCTTCATCAACTACACCGTGATCTGGCGTTACTTCAGCTGGACCAACCAGACGCTGGCCATGATCGTCCTGTGGGCCGCTTCCATGTACCTGTTCAAGGAAAAGAAGAACTACTGGATCACCGCTGTGCCTGCAACGTTCATGAGCGCTGTGTCCTGCACCTACTTCGTGCTGGCTCCGGAGTGCCTGGGCGGCCTGCTGAACAGCAAGACTGCTGAGGGTGCCACCATCTACAATACAGCGGTCGCATACCCTGTGGGTATCGTCTTCGCCGTTGCAATGCTGGCCCTGTTTATCCACGCTACCAAGAAGCACACGGAGAAGAAAGCCGCATAACCCATTCAAGGCGGCATAACCCCCTGTGATCTCAAGACCGGCCGCTGCCCACACCAGCGGCCGGTCTTGCTTTTGGCTAAGAGTGGAAAAGACTCTTGCATTTTGCGAAAGACAGTGGGACAATGGGTACAAACAAAACGCAAAAGAGGGATACACTATGCTGTTCAAACCTGCACAACTGGGTCTGGCAAAACTCGGCGCTGCCGAGCTGGAAGCAGACAAAAAAGCCTGCAAAAAGATCGGCCCCTGCGGCGTCGGCAAAAAGGCGCTGTACCTCAACAGCTTTTACATCGACCGCTGCTATTATCTGCCTTACGGCAGCATCACCCGCGCGTTCAAGCGGGTCGCCATGAGCCAGGGCGGCTTTACCGGCAAAGGGATGTTCGCCTCCATGGCCTATCTGGTGGTGGAGTACGACGGCGGCAAGCAGAAGCAGTGTAACTTCAAGGATGAGCGGGACGTGGACGCCCTGCTGGACGTTCTGGCCAAAGAGCAGCCGCAGATCAAGCGGCTGAGCGCGGCAGGTGAGCAGACCGTGCAGAAGAAAGAGGCCGAAAAGGCCGCCCGCAAGCTGCCGGAGCTGACGAAAGACGCCGAGCACAGCCTGACGGTGCTGCGCCGGGCAAAAGAGTATCTGGAAGCCAAGCCGGAGATCTCGGATGAGCTGAGCGCCGCCGAGCGCCGCAAGCGCGCCCAGCTGCAGAGCAAGCCGGTGTACCGCTATGTCGCACTGATCATCTTCCTGTTCGGCCTTGTGGCTGCGGCCTACGGCCTCTATGCCATCACGAACCATGTGGGCAATTACGGCATCTACTTTGCGCTGTTCGGCTTTGCGGCCATCTTCCTCTTTTCCAGCTACAACATGCTGCCCACCGCCCGCAACAACCACAGCGCCATCATGAAGCGGGCCGACCGGGCCGAGCAGGCCGCAGCGGACTATGTGAAGCGCTACCCGAACGGTGCGTTCCCGGTGCCGAGCTATTACGCACACCCGACCGTCCTCAAGCAGATGATGGACGCCATCGAAGAGGGCCGCGCCGTCACCGTGCCGGAGGCGCTGGAGGCCGTCAAGGCCCGCCTGAAGGCGCTGAACGCCGATGTTCAGGTCGAGCAGGAGGAATACGACGAGGTCGTCCTCATCAAGGCGATGTTCCTGAACCACCAATACGCATAAGAGAACCAACGAAAGCTCCTCGTTTCCGGGGAGCTTTTGTTGTGCCAAACTTCTTGCACGGCGCAGAAGGTCGGTTTATAATGAGGACAGAGAGCAGGTTTGAAAACACGAGGAGGTCTTGATATGAAGGATATGGTCACGCTGGGCAGCACCGGCATCACGGTGAACAAGAACGGCTTTGGTGCCCTGCCCATCCAGCGCATCGCCCAGGAGGACGCCGTCCATCTGGCCCGCAAGGCTTACAAGGCGGGCATCCGCTTCTTTGATACCGCCCGCGCCTACACCGACAGCGAGGTCAAGCTGGGCGAGGCGTTCGACGGCATCCGCAGCGATGTCTACATCGCCACCAAGACGGCGGCGGAAACCGCAGAGGATTTCTGGAAGGACCTGCATACCTCCCTGAAAAACCTGCGCACCGACTACATTGACATCTACCAGTTCCACAACCCGGCCTTCTGCCCCCGGCCCGGAGACGCCTCCGGCCTGTACGATGCCGCGCTGGAAGCAAAGGCCAAGGGTCTGATCCGGCACATCGGCATTACCAACCACCGCCTGACCGTGGCGAAGGAAGCCATCGAGAGCGGTCTGTACGAAACGCTGCAGTTCCCGTTCAGCTACATCTCCGGCCCGCAGGAACTGGAACTTGTGGAACTCTGTAAGGAGAAAAAGATGGGCTTCATCGCGATGAAGGGCCTGTCCGGCGGCCTCATCACCAACAGCGCCGCCGCCTATGCCTTCGAGGCCCAGTACGACGGCGTCCTGCCCATCTGGGGCGTCCAGCGGGAGACCGAGCTGGACGAGTTCCTCTCCTACATCAACGACCCGCCCCGGATGAACGATGAACTGCGGGCCGTCATCGAGAAGGATCGCGCCGAACTGTGCGGCGATTTCTGCCGGGGCTGCGGCTACTGTATGCCCTGCCCGGTGGGCATCGAGATCAACGACTGCGCCCGCATGAGCCTGCTCCTGCGCCGGTCGCCTGCGGCGGCCCATCTGAGCCCGGAAGGCCAGGCCAAGATGAAGAAGATCGAGGACTGCCTGCACTGCAACCAGTGCCGGAACAAGTGCCCCTATGGTCTGGATACGCCCGCTCTGCTGGCCCGCAACTACGAGGACTATAAGCGGGTGTTGGCGGGAGAAGTAAAGGTATAACGAACCACAAAAAAGGCAGATGCCGCATCGAACGGCATCTGCCTTTTCTTATGTCTGAACGGTTTACAGCGACGCAGGGACCGGCTCCCGGAAAATTTTCATAGCCTGCTTATAGCAGTGGACGAAGTAGACGATCTCCGCCAGAGCGGTCAGCGTCCAGGAGCAGGGGTAGAGCAGATAAAGCGAGGGGATGGTGTGGAGGTGGGCAAAGATGGTGTACACCCAGATGACACGGAAGACGCAGGAACCCAGAATGACGATGACGGTGGGCACGACGGTCTTGCCCAGGCCGCGGGAGGCGGCGATGGTGCAGTCCATAAAGGCCGAGATGCAGTAGGCCAGACCCATGACGCCCACACGCTTCATGCCGGCGTCGATGACGGCAGGCTCGGTGGTGAAGAGGGCCAGGAACTCGCGGCCGAACACGAACAGGCTGCTGCCCAACAGCAGGCCCACACCAAAGGAATAGCCCAGCGCGATGAAGTAGCTCTTTTTCACGCGGTCGGGCTTGCCTGCGCCGTAGTTCTGGCTCATGAAGCTGGCACAGGCCATGTAGAAGGCGGCCATGCAGTCGTAGATGAGGTTGTCGGCGTTGGCGGCGGCGGAGTTGCCCTTGACCATGAGGGAGTCGAAGGAGTTGACGCCTGCCTGGATGAAGAGGTTGGCGATGGCGAAGACGGCGTTCTGGAACCCGGCGGGCAGGCCCAGCGCCAGAATGCTTCGGGTCATGGCCGGGTCGAGCCGGGCTTCCCGGAAATGCAGGGTGTAGCAGTCCTGCACCTGAGTCAGCGCGTGGAGGATGAGCCCGGCGGAAACGCATTGCGAAATGGCGCTGGCCAGCGCCACGCCCATGACATCCAGCTTGCAGATGATGACGAAGAAGAGGTTGAGCAGGATGTTCAGCACACCCGCGATGCTCAGGAAGTACAGCGGCTTTTTGGTGTCGCCGATGGCGCTGAAGATGGCGTTGCCAAAGTTGTACAGCGCCAGTGCGGGCATACCGAGGAAGTAGACCCGCAGGTAGAGGATGGCACCGGGCAGCAGGTCTTCCTTGGTGTTCAGCAGCCGCAGCAGGGCGGGGGAGCCCAGCAGGCCTACGAACAGCAGTACCACACCGGCGATGAGGCTAACCACCAGCGCCGAGTGAACGGTGCGGCGGACGTCATCGGTGTGCCTGGCCCCATAGAAGCGGGCCACCAGCACGTTGATGCCGTTGCTCAGGCCGATGAGAAAACCGGTGAACAGGGTGACGAAGATGCTCGTGGAGCCCACCGCACCCAGCGCCGTGGAACCGGCGAACCGGCCCACGACCGCGACGTCCGACATGTTGAACAGCACCTGCAGCAGGTTGGACAGTGCCAGCGGCAGGCTGACCAGAAGGATCTGCTTGGCCAGAGGGCCTTCCGTCAGCGATTTGGTGTTTGACTTCATAACTTGATGATTCCTTTTCCTGATCCGAAACTGTGCCCGCGCACACCGGGGCACAAGCTCTATTATAAGGCCCGGCGGCGCTTTTGCAAGATGGAAAACCCAAAAAGCAGAGGTGAATTTTTTACGTGCCGCCCGATGATTTTTCAGAAGGATGCTTCGGATGCAGAAATTGGGCCGACAAGGGCGAAGATTTCTATTTGCAATTTCTGTCCGGCTGTGCTATACTACCTTATACTGAATCCATTCAGAAGATGTGCGATCGTAGCTCAGCTGGATAGAGCGTTCGGCTCCGACCCGGAAGGCCAGAGGTTCGAATCCTCCCGGTCGCACC
>OIYQ01000954.1_pt1 | contig 11248 bp, 12 predicted proteins | sample 1588311 | NCBI WGS metagenome assembly OIYQ01 (sample SAMN03283244) | human gut metagenome | biome: human-associated habitat; material: feces | host: Homo sapiens | place: Peru | collected 2012
GTCCCCTCATAATAATTAGAGTAAAATGCTAGCATCTAGCAAACATAAGTATAGTAAAACACTAGCATTTCCTGATACTTATTATGAGTTGATAATTAACGTGTTGCAATCCGTCGAATTATTTTGCGCTTACTTTGTTAACAGTGCCTGACCCCAATGTGGTCACATAATGATGTGTCCTGCTGCATCAACAGGTTCTAATTGTTTGATACCGCCACCGAAACGAGATCCGATGCCCGCAGCCATGATAAGTAATGTTGTGGTCATAGTTTTCTCCTGCTTTCTATTGATAAATTCTTTAGTACGTTTATTTCCTACCAGGGTTAGTATCCAAAATGCCGAATTATACTCTTACCAGCCTTCCACACCATCCAGCCAATCAGTATTCCAGCTGTATTGGTCATCACATCATCCACTTGCAAATATCCTGTCTGAGTAATATGCTGAATCATCTCAATACTGCAAGAACAGATAAAACCTGTCAACACACACAGATAACTGTTTTTAAATTTCCTGAACAGCAATGGCAAGAAAATACCAAACGGAATGAACATAATTATGTTCTCAATAAACATAGCATGCATTTGAAAACTATATCCCCATGTTTCAAACGGCACTAAGCTGATTTCTTGCCTGCTGCCTGGCTCTCTACATAAAAATACTGTATAAAAAATAACAAGAAGATATGCAATAAAAAGGGTAAGTGCAATTCTATGTCTTATTGCACGCTTCCTTCTACGTAGAAAACTGACAGCCAATACAATGCATCCACTAAAAAAGAATGCTGGAATCATATACCGTACAGGGCCTTTGAAATCTTGAATTATTGAGCTTATGTACCAACTGATTACCAAATACCTCTTTCTCTTAACTCATTCAATTTTATACCTTACCTCATTTCAAATTCGCTACGACAATGTAATTAAAGGCATTCATTCAAGGCAGCATTCGTGACTGCTCAGTTCTCCTTTTTCTTTTAAAGTTGTAATAATCCTCATCAATTATTACCTTCTTATTCTTATCCTGTATACGAATTCTATTAAATACTGAGCGTGGAATATTGTCACTGCTATGTGCTGTTCTTCTTTGTGGATTACAATTTATTTCATACACATATTCAGCAAGAGTTACTTTTTTTCTATAATTTTTAAAAATATATTGAAGTCTTTTTCTAATCATTTTCTATTACCCTCTTTCAGGTATTCATGATATGAGATACATTCGTCCAAATAAACATACAGAATATCTGAAATTCCTTTTAGATATTCTAAAATAAACCCTCGTTTTTCGATTGAAAACAATTTCTTCTTTTTACTATCAACACATAAAAAACCAATGAGATCATAATGCGGTTCATTATTTTCTGCTTCATCATCATTTTCTGGAATAATCAAATACCTTATTGGCATTACAATTGTGGTTTTATATCTTTTCTTCCATTTAGGATCGCTATTATTATAAGTATTCTTCTTTGCATATCTGATCAAATCATCCTGGTAGAAGAAGTGTACTCTTTCTTCCTCATATCCTTCTTTAATATCAAAAATGAAAGAAAAATCTGAATTTTCACTAAGCGAAATGGGATTATAATGCTCGTTTATCATGTTATTCACGCTCGTTCGACCACTACGAGCCAACGTAATAAGCTTAATTTTATTTTTATCTACTTCACCATTGCGAATAAAATCAAACATTTTAACACAAGAACGTACTTTATGACCAGTTGCATCGGATATATTTTTCGCAATTACATCCATTATCACCATAACTTTTTCAGTCATATATTTTCTGAAAGCAGCAGGTGTATTATAACTTTCCATAGCCTCAACCTCCTGCAAGTCTTCAAAGCTATCTCTTATCAAATGAAGTACTTCATGAAATCCTCTTGCATATTTACTTACTTCACGCATCTTATCATTTTTATTTGATCTGATTAAAATGATAACCGCAAACATCATTGCAAAAAAGAGTATTCCAAGTGATAAGTAGATAATTGATTCCTTCTTTTCATCAGAAAATAAACTGGCAGCAAATCCTATTATTGACGCTAAACCGGCTATTGTATTAAAAACAACCAAAAAGATTTTAGCCCACTCCCAGAGTACTACTTTCACATTTTCCCTTTTTTCAGAACGTTCTTCCTCTTCATATTCGTCTTTCATAAGTATTTTTCCTTTTCACATGAATAATTCTCCCCATTTTATAGCATATAAATCGTAAGCGCTTACCTTACATATCATAGAAGAATCTTATTTACAGACTTTTTCTCACAGTCTGTTTTTCTTGTTTTCGCAATACTATAAATCATTGCTTTAATAGAGAATGGATGAGTTCCATCTTGAATAAAACTTCAATTAATAAAAATTCCATCTTTGTGCTTTACTATCATTACTTTTGTAAAGTTGTATGTTTCTTCCCTCAGATATGATACCACCGCTTAGATCAATAACATAATCAGAGTTAAGAGCTGACATGATTACATATCCATTTTCTTTTTTTTCGACAATCCATTTTTGTGCCTTAGTTCCATTAGATAAATATTGTTGGATATTACGTCTATTTTCAGCTATACCTGAAGATACATCTAATACTTTACCAGAATTTGCATTTGTAAATGTAACATATCCGGTGGAATCATGAGTTACTATAAATTCTTTTGAATTAGATGAATTATCCAGATTTAGCTGCACATTTCCATTATCGGCCTTCGAATCATTCTTTATGTCTAATACAAAGTTATTATTTAATGTAGAAGAAATAGTGTAAGTCCCATCCTTTAATGCATTCTTATTTTGTCTTGCAAGTTTGTCTTCCTTAGATATATAAATAAAATTCCATCTTTGTGCTTTATTATCATTACTTTTGTAAAGCTGTATGTTTCTTCCCTCAGATATGATACCACCGCTTAGATCAATAACATAATCAGAGTTAAGAGCTGACATGATTACATATCCATTTTCTTTTTTTTCGACAATCCATTTTTGTGCCTTAGTTCCATTAGATAAATATTGTTGGATATTACGTCTATTTTCAGCTATACCTGAAGATACATCTAATACTTTACCAGAATTTGCATTTGTAAATGTAACATATCCGGTGGAATCATGAGTTACTATAAATTCTTTTGAATTAGATGAATTATCCAGATTTAGCTGCACATTTCCATTATCGGCCTTCGAATCATTCTTTATGTCTAATACAAAGTTATTATTTAATGTAGAAGAAATAGTGTAAGTCCCATCCTTTAATGCATTCTTATTTTGTCTTGCGAGTTTGTCTTCTCTAGTTTCTTTTAAACATTCAATTTTAACTTCTTTTGTAAATGAACAATTTTTGCAAGTATATTTTATTTTACCTTCGGATGTATATGTGGGTTCAGTAATTATTATTCCATTATCCCATTCATGGTCTAATTTTGATATTGTTGTAACATTTTGTCTTTCATTACATCTAGTACAATGATATGATTTAATTCCCTCATTTTGGCAAGTTGCAGGTTTATCTATTATCCATTTTTTTGAAAAAGAATGCCCTAGTGCTGCAACAGTTTCAGTTTTGGTTTTGTTGCAAATTGTACAGGTATAAGTTTTGATTCCAGGTTCAGTACAAGTAGCCTCTTTTATGATTGTGCCATTATCCCATATATGATTTATATCAGAGTAAACAATATTAAAATCAAATGCATTTGAAGATCCTGTGACACTTAGTGAAATATTGTGCTTTTCATCAGACCACTTCATCTGATTTAATACATAGGCAGTGATTCCATTCTGAATACCTGAAATACTTGGTGGATATGATGCATTGTCCGCTGTTATTTCAAACTCTTTCTTCCCTGCATCCAGATTTTTCTGAATCCTGTCTGCATAAGCCTTTGCCCACTTCTCGGCATCTCCTGCCCTGACAAAATAATTGTCGGCAAGACTTGTTGAACGCGTTTTATACGTGTCGGTAGTATAAATTTTGCTATGTCCCGGATGTGCTATGGCCATCAGCTCATCGGTCAGACCAAAATACAAATGTCTCTGATCAAAGCTATACCAGTTATCGCTGCTGTCATCCCAGGTGCAGTCTGTCTGATACCACTGTCCGTCCAGCTTCATGGCATTCCAGGTGTGTCCATCATAGGTATCCCTTGTCTCGCTGTTTTCTATTCCTGCTGCCGTAAGTAGCTTTGCATATGCACTCTCATACGACTGACATGTGCCAAGTTCTCTGGTCAGCGCACTCTCAGCCGAAGACCATTTCAGGGTGTTATCATACTCAAGCTGGTCAAGCAGCCAGTCATGCAGCCAAAGGGCTTTTGCATACTCTGAGCCATCAGTTTTGCTGTTACACTCAGCTACTGCAGATTGGACAATTGAGTCAACACTCGGATATTTACTATCAGATACGCCTATATTGAAGTTCAAACGCAGATAATATACATTTGCTGCCTTATCCATCACATAAAACCTAAAGTTATAGGTACCTGTAGCAGTCATGGTAAATGTATAATCGTTTGAAGCACACTCTGATGTATAATTCATCCACTCACCGCGGCTTGGATCCGCTACTGATTCGAATGCCCATTGATTTGGGCTCGAATAGCTCGGTGCATCCATTCTGAATTTATAGTTTCCTGAGCCGCCTGTTGCAGACACATGGAATGTGGTCGGCTGTCCAAGTACAGGATCATTCCATTCTGCTTTTAGTGTCACGGCACCTGACGCGGTCTCCTCACTATGCGCATATGTAGTTTCTACAGAATCGCTGCTGTCATCCGACTCATCCCATGATTTTTCAGTCATAGGATACTGCGCGTTAAACTCAGCTGATGTATAGTATAGATAATGACTGCCTGCCACTTTCCATGATTCGCGGGTATGATTACTAAAGTCAGCTTCTGATTTCAACAGGTAATCATTATAGGTGGCCGCACCCTGTCCATCCCAGGTACAGTCCACGTTATAGTATTTGCTGCCGATTCGCACTATATTCCACGCATGCGCTCCACCATTGCCGGTACCGCTGATAATCCTAACCGACAGTCCTGCTTCCTTGCACAGTCTGTAGAAAAGCACAGCATACCCCTGACAAACAGCTTTTCCGGTGCATAGAGCTCCATAAGCTGTATATATCTGCTCCTCTTCTGAATTGTATGCATAATCGACATGATTGCAGATATAATCATGAATCTTTATAATCTTTTTGGCTTCGCTCAGTCCATTAAGCTGCAGTGTTGTCATTGCCTCAGCCACAGCCGCTGTCAGCTTCGCTTCCTGCTCTGCATCAGAATGATATGACATGGTATATTGTATATATCCTGCATTACTGTATGAAAGACGACAGCCAGCAAATCCATATATAAGCGCATCCCCATCCTGTCCGGTAGAGCTTTCATCGCACTTCATTGCATCATATAATAAATCCCAATATAGCTCATCTTTGTGAGAATCAAACCAGGATGCTGGGAAATTCAAGGTTATTTCCGTCTCTCTGCTAACCATCTGCTTTCTGATATATGAAACGGCACTGTCATAATCTGAAAAATACTGTCCCGTGGATGCTGCAAATAGCTGCACATCGTTTGAGGAGTCAAGCTTTTTCTTTAAATCATCAATGCTGATAACATCCTCATACAGCGGATTTACCATGTAGATAATATTTTCCTCCGATTTATCGACCTCAGGCCGGTTGCATTCGGATTGGTTGCCCGAAGCTTCAACCCCTTCCATTGTCCGAACTTCACTTGCTGCCACAATAGTTGATGGAACCATTGTAATCAGCATAATAAGTGTTAAAATAAGGCTAATTATTCTTTTGTACATACATAATCCTCCCAGCATGTTCTATTGTTAATAAATACTCTATCCCACAATGTAAAAATACATGGTAACCTATTAATTAATCTATCGGTATAATCGGAAGCTCTATCACTCCGTTATCTGATTTATTATCAGATTTATTACTATTTTTATTATCGGTTTTATTTACATCATCTGCAGCCATCGATTCATCGTTTTTCATGATATCTGTCTCATATGTATCTTTTGAAGAACTATCTTTGTTTATATTTGATGAACTCTCTGAATCTGTCGAGCTGCTATCTCCATGTCTCCCTGTTTAATTGATATCACAGCGTTTTTATAGTTCTATATTACTATCTCTCTTTTAATTATGCAATATACAAAATGAATATGTTCTCTCATTTTTTCTACAAAAAATCCGCTAACCACAGCGTCACAGCCATAGTTAACGGATTCTTATTGAACTCCCTTTCTGACATATGCCATCGGGCAGATGTCACCGGAAATAGTTCCATTTGCTCTATTAAGCACGATTGTTTATTTAGCAGACAGATTTTCGGGATAAACATTGTTTATTCTGATGCTTGCTTGCTTGCTTGCTTGCTAGCTAATAATTATGTTTTCCTTCCCCACCAGTGTCAACCCTTTCTTTATTTCATTATTTTACTTTCCTTGCCCATAATAAGCGTTCGGGCCATGCTTTCTCATATAATGTTTATCTAAAATATATGATTTCATTTCAGCATTTGGATTCAGCATTATAGTTTTCAAATCTATCTCAGCCACTTTTTCTAGAACAACTGCATTATATACCGCATTCTCAGGATTCTTTCCCCATGCAAAGGGACCATGATTTTTTACCACAATCCCAGGTATTGCCATAGGATCATATTGTGCATTTTCAATGGTTTCGATAATTACCTTTCCTGTATTAGTTTCATAATCTTCCATTACTTCTTGCTGCGTAAGCTCTCTTGCACATGGAATATCACCATAAAAATAGTCTGCGTGAGTCGTTCCCAATGCAGGGATTTTTATTCCTGCCTGAGCAAAAGCAACAGCATTAACAGAATGTGTATGTACAATTCCTTTTATAGAACTATATTTTTTATATAGTTCCAAATGTGTTTTTGTATCTGAAGATGGATTCCATTTTCCTTCCACTTTCACTCCGGTCTTAACATCAACCACAACCATATCTTCCGGAGTCATTCCATCGTAATCGACACCAGACGGTTTAATTACCATATATTTTCTATCCTCAGATATGCCACTAACATTACCCCATGTGTAAATAACCACACCACGTTTGACTAATTCTAGGTTGGCATCGCATACACTCTTTTTCAAATTTTCCAGCATAAAAATCACATCCCCCTCAAATATTCTAATGTTTCCACAAGTCCTTCTCTAAGAGAAAATTTTCCACTCCATCCAAGATTTCGCAGTTTCTTATTGACCAGAATACAATTCTTCGATTGAGAAAAGCCTCTCGATTCAACTGCATCAGGGAGATCAAATACCACTTTTGTTCCTGCTATTTCAGCGCAGGTTCTTGCCACCTCTGCAATCGAAGCAACAGAATTTTCATTTGAGATATTATATATCTCGCCACTTTCTCCAACACATAGAATTTTAAACAAAGCACTAACAACATCAATCACATAGCAATAGGTCCTTTGTTGCTCGCCCTTACTTTTCAAAACTATATTTTCCCCGTTTAATGCATTTCTTATAAACTGAGCATGCGCTTTGCTATCCGACTCTAGCATTGTTGGTCCGTAAACGCTCGGCAATCGCGCTACCATTGCGTCAATACCGTATTCATCAACGTAACTTCTGACCAGTAGCTCACAACAGCGTTTACTCTCCGGATAGCCATTTCTAAGAATTGTCTGATCTATTACCCCGCTCATATTCTCCGAGTAGAAGTCCTGATCCTTTAATTCTCCATAAACCTCAAATGATGAGGTTAATATCATTCTAGTTTTGGGATGCTTCTTACAATAGTCCAACACGTTTCTGTTTCCAATAACATTGGTAAGTATAGTTTCTACTGGTTGTGTGGCGTATGATTTTGGATCTGCATTACTAGCCCCATGAATAATATAATCGTATTTTATGCCACTATCTAACGGATCAACGATGTCTTGTACAACAGGTGTAACATCCGCTCCAAATCGATTTTCAATCTTCTTTTTATTCCTGCTAAGTGCATATATTTTTATATTTGCACCTAGCTCATTATTAGCAACAGTCAATACGTCGATAGCACATGACCCAATAAGTCCCGTAGCGCCTGTTACCAAAATCGAACTGTTTTTTAGTTCTAATTTCTTTGCAAGTTCTTTTACACTCTCTCCATACATCAGTGCATCCACTCATCTTTCTTTGCCATTAATAAGGCCTTAAAAATTTCAATATCTTCAGAAGTTGTAAGTTTCAAGTTTTTCTCTGAACCTTGCGACATATATAATTTTCTTCCTAATTCAATATACATCGTACAAGATGCAACAGAATTCGTAATCCCCTTAGCAAGCGCCTCTTTATGAGCCTCACAAATGTCCTTCAGGAAAAAAGCCTGCGGAGTCTGCGTGATTTTAAGGTTATCGCGCGGCACTTGTTCCTCCGTAGACAGAGAATCATATGTCTTAAGCATTGCAGCCGTGCAAGGAACCACCGTTACAGCATTTCCATATTGTCTGCACACTCTAATGTTGTCCGCGATAACATCGGCACTGACCATTGGACGAATGGCATCATGAATTAAAACAACATCCTCATCGCTTTTATAACGTTCAGCTATGTCATATAAGCCATTTCGAATGGAATCCTGACCATTTTTCCCACCACAAACAACATTTTCCAATTTTGAAATTCCAAACTGTTTAGCATAGGCTCTCAAAACATCATGCCATCCGTCTAAGCACACCACCTCAATTGCATCAATTTGAGGATGCTTCTGAAAAGCTTCCAATGTATAAACAATAACCGGTTTGTCATGAACATTAATGAATTGTTTTGGGATATCTTGCCCCATACGAGCTCCAACACCACCGGCAATAATTAAAGCAATATTTTTCATAATTTTCTTGTATGATGATTCCAGAAGCTAAATCAACTTTTTCCTTTCTTTTTGATTCTGTGGTTTAATACACTCAGATACTGTGGGACTTTTGATGATTTCCTGTAGCTCAGGCTACTTTATAGGAGTGTATTGCCGCTACCTTTATCTGAATTGTTTATCAGCTGGATGTGCCGGAGAACTTCTCCTGAGTACTAATTTCAATCAAATCTACGATGATAATCGCTGGTGGATGCCACAGTATCAGGGAACCGAAAGGATAGTTTCACTATGTACTACGTTGGCATCGACATTGCCAAACTCAATCACTTCGCTTCTACTGTTTCTTACGATGGCGAGGTACTCGTTAAACCGTTCAAATTTACGAATGACAATGATGGCTTCTGTACGCTACTCTCTGCTCTCGCATCATACGATCGCGGCAGCCTCATCATTGGTCTTGAATAGACGGCACACTATACTGACAACCTGGTTGAATTTCTCGTATCTAAACGCTACCAGGTCTGAGTTATCAACCCGATCCAGACTTCCACGATGCGTAAGAACAACATCCGGAAGACAAAGACCGATAAGGTGGATACGTTAGTTATTGCCAGAACTTTAATTGCTCAGCCACACAGATTCTTCTCACAGGAGGACACTGACCTCATGCATCTGAAGAACCTCGGCCGTTTCCGGCAGGAGAATATCAAAGAGGCTCCTACACCTGAACTGGTAGCTTCTATGCACTTGACTCATCTGGCTCATCTGCTCAAGGTTTCCTTCCACGGACACTTCAATAAAGAGCAGGCCAAGGAATTAAGAATTCTGGCACAGAAGTCTGTCGGTTCCAGCGATAGAGCCCTATCCTTACAAGTAACACAGTCTGTGGAGCAGAGCGAGTTACTGGACAGGCAGATCAACGACGTCAAATCCGAGATGACTGAAATCATGCTTGAACTTGACTCCGTTATTATGACCATTCCAGGCATTGGCTATATCAATGGTGGAATGATCCTTGGCGAAATCGGCGACATTTATCGCTTCTCAAAGCCCTGTCAGCTGCTTGCATTTGCCGGACTGGATCCTTCTGTATATCAGTCTGGAAATTTCAATGCCAGCCACACAAGAATGTCCAAACGTGGCTCCCGGGTTCTCCGGTATGCATTGATCAACGCAGCTCACAATGTAGTTAAGAACAACAACACCTTCAAGGCTTACCACGACGCCAAGATGGCTGAAGGCCGGAATCACTATAACGCTCTAGAGCATTGTGCCGGCAAACTCGTCAGAATCCTTTTTAAGATGCTGACGGATGATGTGGCATTCAATCTTGAGTAAGTTCTAACTCGAGATCATAGTCCCCCTTCCTCATAGTCTCCAAGAAATCATGCTTAACCTATTCCAAGCTTACAGAAAATCTAAAAAATCGAATTATCACATAGATTCCACCTTTTTATACATTACAACAGAAGTTGTATACTTTCAATAGTGTCTATAATAGAAGCTTTAAAAATCATTGCTTTCACTTTTTCCATATATGATGGTACAGAGGTGAAATCATGAATCCAGACTTTATAAGAAACCGCATTACAGAGTTACGAATACAAAAAGATGTCTCCGAACACCGCATGAGCCTGGACCTTGGGCATGCGCGCAGTTACATCCATGGCATCGTCTGTGGCAGAACCTTACCGTCCATGGCTGAGTTCCTTTCAATCTGTGATTATTTTGACATCAGCCCTGCACTGTTCTTTGATGAAAAATGTGAGACCGGCGTACTACTCACAAGACTCAACAAAAGCGCCAAGGACTTAACTGAAGATGATCTTGCCTATCTGGTAGCTCTGGCAGAGCGTTTAGGCAAAGAATAAACCGGAAGTCATTACAAACTTCCGGCCTTTTGCATCTATATGCTGTTTTCTATGAACCGCGACATTCGATTATCGTTGCAGACGATATTGATATGCACCTTTATAATATATATTCGAATCCAGAGCCTTTATCACTACTAAATTTTATTATTCTCAATACCAGTATACTGTAGCATCTTAAAATTGACGAATTCAGATACTGAGCTGGTATCAGCTATCAGCTGCCGCTATCTTAAGTTCTACTATATTATTATATAATCCGACTTAGCTCGCTCCAGATCCGATTATCCAGCAAGTCCTGATTGTCTGCTCTTAAGTAAATCTGGATACACTTCTTTCGAGTAATCCACAAAGAAGCTCTTCTTCCTCTCTGCGCTCCAGTTGCATTGCGGCCAGTACGATCTCATAAAAGCACATAAAGCACCAAGGTCACTGTCACCTATTGGAAGCCGTTTTCCGGTAATTATGTTCACCGTATTAACGGCAAAGTGTACATGACGATATGCCCAATCAGCATTATC
>OIYQ01000956.1_pt1 | contig 11242 bp, 10 predicted proteins | sample 1588311 | NCBI WGS metagenome assembly OIYQ01 (sample SAMN03283244) | human gut metagenome | biome: human-associated habitat; material: feces | host: Homo sapiens | place: Peru | collected 2012
AGTGTGATGGACGTCAGTGCGCCCATCACGAGGCCGAGCACCAGCATCACCGGCGCATAATAGAGGGAGACCGCCGAGGATAAGATCACACTGGCACCCAGAAGCTGACCGATGTTGTGGAACAGCGCACCGCATACCGAGAGGATGTACCAGGTGGGGCGCACCGGTGCGTGGTAATACAGCAGCCACATCACCAGCAGCGAGAGCAGACCGCCGCACAGCGAGAGGAACCCCGCCGTCCAGCCGGACACCAAAAAAACGAAGAGCGCCTTGAGGATATCCAGCACCAGCGCCTGTTTCGGCCCCATAAAAAACAGGGCGTACATCACCACAATATTCGCCAGCCCCAGCTTCATGCCCGGCAAAAGGCCGGGAAGCACCAGTGTGCCCTCAACGAATGAGAGCGCCATGGCCAGCGCAAACAGCAGCCCCGAAAGGGCGATGCTGTGGGTCTTGGAATCGTTGCGGCGGTGGTTCGGCATGAAAGGGCCTCCTTCGGGTGATCATTCTTCGGTGCTGCTCTGCTCGTACTGCTCCTGTTCCTCCATGGCCTTTTCCCAGGCGGCGAACAGTTCTTCCTGATGGAAGCGCAGATCGGCAAGCTCATCGCTTTTTTCCCGCAGCAGCTGCGGGTCGTTGTAGACTTCCGGCGAGTTGATCTCGTTGTCAAGCTCGACTTCGCGGGCACCGCAGGCTTCCATCTCGTCCTCGCAGGCCTTGATCTTAGCCCGCAGCTCGGCGCGGCGGCGGCGCTGCTCCTTGCCGTAACCGGCCCTGGCAGGCTCGGCGGCTTTGGCCGGCTGCGCGGCGGCGGGCGCGCTGCGGCCCATCAGGGCATCGTAGCTGGGGTAGAGCGTCGCCTTGCCGTCCTCCAGATAGAGGATGGGGCATCCGAGGCTGTTCATCAGGTGCCGGTCGTGGGTGACCATGAGCAGGGTCCCGGTGTAGGCCATCAGCGCCTCGGTCAGGTTCTCGCGGGTGTAGATGTCCAGATGGTTCGTCGGCTCGTCCAGGAAGAGCAGGTTCGGGCGTTCCAGCACGATCTCGGCAAAGCGCAGGCGGGCCAGCTCGCCGCCGGACAGTGCCTCGCAGGGTTTGAAGACCGTCTCGCCCCGGAAGCCCAGCTTGGCCAGATGGCTGCGGACTTCCAGCTCCGTCAACCGGGGGTATTTGTTCCAGATGACGTCGATGACCCGGCCCTGCCCCAGGCGGTTCTGCTGCTGGGCAAAGATGCTGGGCCGGGCACCGGTGCCCAGCCGGACCATGCCGCCGGAGGGGCGGCGCTTGCCGTCCAGCACCTGCATCAGGGTCGATTTGCCGGCACCGTTGGGGCCTGCGATGACGAGCCGCTGCCCGCGGCAGACTGTGTAGGTGAAAGGCTCCAGCAGGGTGCGCTCCCCGATGCGGATGGTCAGATTCTTCATCAGCACCAGCTCGTTCCACGGTTCCACGTCGTATTCGAAGCGGAATTTGAGCTGGTTCGTCTCATCTTTTGGGGCCTCGGTGATCTCCAGCTTTTCCAGCTGCCTGCGGCGGCTCTGGGCCATTTTGGTCGTGGAAGCGCGGACCAGATTGCGGTCCACGTAGTCCTGCAATTTTTCAGCCAGTGCCACATCGGCGTCGTGTTGCTTCTGGCGCAGGGCATCGGCGGCTTCCTTCTGGGGCAGATAGGCCGAGAAATTGCCCTTGTAGGTCGTCATGGTCTGGAACGAAACTTCCCAGATCTTCGTACAGACGTTATCGAGGAAGTAGCGGTCATGGCTGACGACGAGGACCGCGCCAGAATAGCCCTTGAGGTAGGTTTCCAGCCATTCCATCGTCGCAAAATCGAGGTGGTTGGTGGGCTCGTCCAGAATGAGGACGTCCGGCTTTTGCAGCAGCAGCTTTGCCAGCCGCAGGCGGGTCAGCTCACCGCCGGACAGGACTGCGACGTTCTTGGTCCAGGTATCCTGTGCGAAGCCCATGCCGGACAACACCTTTTTGATGTTGACGTCCATATTGTATCCATCGGCTGCGTCGATGATGTTCTGCAGCGCATCGTGCTGCTCCAGCAGAGAGGCATCCTCCGGCGAAGCCGCCATCCGGCGTTCCAGGATCTGCATCTGTGCCATGGCATCCAGCACATGGGCGAAGCAGGAGCGCATCTCGCCGTAGATATCCAGCGTGGGGTCCAGCTTCGCGTTCTGTTCCAGATACCCAAGGGTGACGCCATGGGTCACACTGAACTCGCCCTCATAGTCGGTATATTCCCCGGTCAGGATCTTCAGAAGGGTGGTCTTGCCTGCACCGTTCTGGCCCACGATGCCGATGCGGTCCTCCCGCTCGACGCTGGCCGTGACATCATGCAGGACGATCTTCTCGCCGAAGCTCTTGCCCAGTTTTTCCAAATGTATCAGCATTGTTGTTCATCCAATCTTTTTGTTCCCACTTGCCGCACAGCGCAGGAGCTTAGAGCTGATGGCGGCGGTTCTTCAGCCCGACATTGGCCAGCTCTTCCGGCTCCATGACCAGCTGATACAGCTCTTCGAGATTCGAGATCTCGTAAGTCGGGCAGACCTTGCCCGGATTTTCGGCGTGGTTCGGGTTGTACCAGCAGGTATCCAGCCCGGCGTTGATGCCGCCCTGGATGTCGCTGGTGAGGCTGTCGCCCACCATCAGGACACGCTCGCGGTTCTCCACCCCCAGCGAACGAAGCGCCGTGTCAAAGATCTTGCGGTTCGGCTTTTCGCTGTCAAGTTTCTCGGAGACGAAGACCTCCTCGACGAACTCTTTCAGGCCGGACTCGGCCACACGGCGGGACTGCACCCGGTCGAAGCCGTTTGTCACAACGGCCAGCGTTGCCACCTCGGCCAGCTCCTTCATCACGTCCAGCACATTGGGCGCGGCGAGGTCCGGGTGGGTGGAGAGCTGGTCGAGATAATATTGATTCATCTCGGCACCGCTGCCTGCGGCATTCACGGCCTTCAGGAAGCGGGTGAAGCGCTCCGCCATCAGCTTGTCGCGGCGGATCTGGCCTTTTTCCAGCTGACGCCACAGCTCCCCATTGATGGTGCGGTAGGTCTGCACCGTCTCGGCGTCCGGCTCGATGCCGTAGTTGCGGAGCGTATCGGCCAGCGCCTTGCTTTCGGCTGCATCAAAATCCAGCAGCGTATTGTCTGCATCGAACAGGATGCAATAGTATTTTGCCATGGTTCAGTTTCCCCTCTCTTGTTGCATGTTCCGGGGAGCTTGTCCTCCCCGGCCGGAGCCGGTCTCTTCCGGATCGCCGGATTTGCCGGATCGTAAGAACAGCGAGAAGCCAGCCCCGCCCCGGCAGAGCTGGCTTCGCCTTATTCCTCGACTACTTCATACGTTTCATCGTCGGTTTGTTCCGGGGTGTTGTCCTCGCAGCGGGAAGCGGCGGAACAGGGTGTTTCCGGGCATTTTGGCATCTCGGATTCCAAAACGCCATTGTCCACATTCTCCCAGTCCGTCTCATACCAGTCCACACTGCCGTCGGTCACATCTTCCTCACCGGGAAGCCCCGGAACACGGATCTTCTCGCAGAACATCCACTCACGCTCCCTTCGGAACAGCCTATGCAGCGGAGTGGAAAAGTGTCAGCGGCTTGCTGCGGCCTCGGTATTCTCTGCGCTCGTCTCGCTGGAAGCGGGCAGATCGTTCTCTGCCTTGCTTTCCGAAGCTTCGGTCTTCGATCCGCTCTTGCTCTCAGCAGTCCCCGTCTTCGATTCCGCTTTCGATTCGGTTTTTGATTCCGCCTTCGACTCGCTGTGGGAAGAAGCGCTTTCCTCTTTGGATTCACTCTTGGATTCGCTCTTCGACTCACTCTGCGAAGCGCTGGCCGACTCCGCCTTGGACTCGGCTTTCGACTCGCTCGTGGACGCCGATGCACTGGAAGCAGAGCTGGAGGCGTGCTCCGAGCTGCTGCCAGAGGTGCTGTGGGAAGAATTGGAGCTGCCAGAAGAGGCAGATTCCTCTTTGGACGAAGCGGAAGAACCGGATGTACTGCCGGAGGAAGCTCCGGACGAAGACGAGCTGCCCGAACTCGAAGAGCTGGAAGACGAGCTGCTGCTCGATGTGCTCGAACTGGACGATTCACTGTTGACGTTCAAGGTCAGCGTGTTGCTTTTCACGGTGCAATCGTTGTAGGTGACGACGGCGTAGATCTTATAGCTGCCGACGGCCACGGAGGAGACCGGAACGGTCACAGTCGTCTGGCCTGCAGCAGCCTTGACCTCTTCCCCGTTGGCGTACCAGCGGAGGTTGTCGCTGCTGGCATACTTGCCGCCGAGCTTTGCCTTGAAGATATAGGAGCCGCCGAACAGGCCCTTGCCCTCGTTGGAGATCTCGACGGACACTGCGGCAAACACGGCCGTGACGTCAATGTTCTGCTGGAACTTGTCGTCGGTGCGGGTGCGGGTGGTGACACCGTCGCTCCACTTGACGAAGACATAGCCCTCGGCGGGAACTGCCGTCACGCTGATGGTCTGGGACGCATCGGTCACGGTGTAGCTCAGGGAGGTCTTGTCGGACTCACCGCCGGAGGTCAGCGTACCGCCGCCCTTCTTCTCGACCCGGTAGTGTGCTTCATAGTGAACAGGCTCAGCGGTGGAACTGCTGGCGCTCTCGCTGGCAGATTCCGAGCTAGGAGCCTGGACCGCAGAACTGGGGTTGGAAACATACTCCAGTGTGCGGGTCGGGATGTTGGCGGTATCCGGGCGACGGTCATCGGTGGTGTAGGCGTGGGTGCGCAGATAGCTCAGCGCTGCCTTGAGGCCCGCACTCTTCAGGTGGATGTCGCCGTTTGTGTAGTAGTCCGGCTTGCCGTAGCCATCCTCCCCCTTGAGGATCTCGGCGGTGTTCAGAAACTTGAGGCCCAGCTGCTCGCACAGGTTGAGCAGTGCCATGTTCATATCGTCGATCCTGGCCTGATCCATGTGAGGGTAGGTCGAGTGATCCGCCGGGATGGGCGGGATGGTGTTGACGATGATATCGGTATAGGGATAGCTGGCCTGGATGGCCTGGACCAGAGCGGTATAATTCGCGATAAAGTCGGCCACTTCCATGCCGTTGTCGTTGGTGCCGAGGGTGATGACCACGCGGCGGGGTTTCATCATGGCGACGGCCTGGGCAATGGAATAGGCATTGCTGTCCTTCTTAAAAGTGACGATGCCCTCATTCAGGGCCACCTGTGTGCCGATGCCCTCCTTGGCGCAGAACTGCTGCAGGGAGATCAGGCCGTTGTTGTACAGGCGCACCGTGTTGGAGTCGCCGATGAAGAGGGTCTCGTCCTGGTAGGACTGCCCCGCATCGGCCGTTTCTGCCAGCAGAGAAGCCGATGAATTGTCGATCTGATAGTGCTCTGCCAGATCTTCGCCACCCGCGGGCGTTTCCGAGGAGACGGAGTCTGCATCGGGTACATTCGGGGCGTCCACTTTGCCCCGCCTGAGCAGGGTCAGGGTGATGCCGATGGTCAGCAGCGCCGCCAGCGCACACACAACGCAGACCAGAACAGCCTGCCGCTGCAAAGGAGTCATAGATTGCTTGTCCGATTGTGTCCTACGATTCATAATGATTCACCATTTTTATTCTCAATCAGCAGTCCGGTCAGGCGTTCACAAGGGCGTCCGCGAGGGCGGCGCAGCTCTCGGCCAGAAAGACCGGGTGGAACGGTTCCAGCTCTTCCCGGCTGCCATAGCCGTACAGCGCACCGGCAGCATCCAGACCGCAGTCTGCCGCACCGCGCATATCGTCGTTGCGGTCCCCGACCATCAGGACCCGTTTGCCCTTGACGCAGGGCTGCTCCAGCACGTAGCGGACGACCTCGGTCTTGGTGTCGCGGCTCTCATCCATGGAGGCCCCGCCGATGAAATCGAAGTATGGGGCAAGGCCCTGCTCTTTGAGAATGGGCGTCACCACCTGGGTGGGCTTGGAGGTCGCCGTGCAGAGCACAAAGCCCGCTTCCTTCAGGCGGCGGAGCATCTCGGCCGCACCGGGGAACACGCGGCACTCGTGGCTGCCCTTGACGGCATAGCTGGCACGGTAGAGCCCGGCAGCTTCCTCGACCTTGGCCGGGTCGGTGAAGTGCTCTGCGAACGTCTTGCGCAGCGGCGGGCCAAGATAGCGGCGCAGGTCCACACCGGTGATATCTACGTCCATCTTGCGGAAGACCTCTTCCAGTGTATTCAGGATGCCGGGTGCGGAATCAATGAGCGTTCCGTCCACGTCGAATAAGATCACGTCATAGTGCTGCAAGGTTCATTTCCTCTCTTTCACACATATACAGTGTATAGTATAGCACAGTTTTCTGTATTCAGCAATTCCGCACAAAACGTTTTTTCATCTTTTGGCTAGATTGTTCATAGAATAGCCACAAACACAAAAAGCCTGCCCGGCAAAGTGCGGGCAGGCAGGGGCAACCGCCGGTTATTGCGCGGTGGTGGTGTTTTCCGTCGAGGGGTAATAGAGATTGTTGGAGATAAATTCCAGCTTATCCTTGAGCGCCAGTTCCAGATTGGCCACGGCATGGACCATGTTGGTGGCCGAGTCGTTGATCTCCAGCAGCTTGCACAGGTCGACTTCCTTCATGGCCATCGCGGTCTTCATCTTCTGGCTCTCCGCGCAGAGGATGTGGCTGAGGGCAGACTCCTGCAGCGCAATGCTCTCCAGCAGGTCGATGACGGCCTGATTGAGGGTGACGCGGGGCAGTGCGGGGCATTCCAGCGTGGGCGTGCAGTTGGTTTCCGTGATCATAAGTCGGGTCATCCTTTCTTATATAAGGTATGCCCCATTGTATGTCCGGGCCGCTGCCTGTGTCACTCGGCGGAGTCGGCTGCTTCCTTCGCAGAGACTTTTTCGATGACGTCGCGGTAGCCGCCGGAGCCGTACTGGATGCAGCGGTTGATGCGGCTGATGGTGGCCGTGCTGATCTCCACAGCTTTGACGATCTGGTCATAGGTGCTGCCGCTCAAAAGCAGCTTGGCCGCTTCCAGGCGCTGCGCCATATCGGAGATCTCCTTTACGGTGCACAGGTCCTCAAAGAAATTGTAGCATTCTTCCCGTGTTTCAAGGCTCAGGATCGCATCGAACAGTGCGTCCGTGGTCGGGTTCTTTCTGGGGTTTTTCTCAGCCATAGCGGCCTCCTTTGCGGCAAGCGCCGGGTATTTGGAAGATTTGGTGATTTCGTATTATCACTTTAGCACACGAAAGCGTGAAAGTCAAGTCTTTTCGCAACGTGAGTGATTTTCACATTTTAACGTGCATAGTTTTCTTCTCTTCACACATGAACAAAAATCATCTAAAAATTGTTACCAGCATTTTTCCCGAATTGGCACATCCTCCTAACTTGCCCAAAATATATTGACAAATTATGAAATCGGGACTAAAGTATACACAATCATTCGGCAAATGCAGTGAACAGGACACGACCTTTTCCCACACCTGCTCCCAGAGAGCTGTCGGTTTTGGTGTAAGACGGCAGCAAAGAGAGAGAGGTTATCCCCTGCGAGCAGCCGGTGCGAACCGAACAGTAGCACCTGGCCGATCCGCCCCCGTTACAGGGCGTCCCCGCTCCGGTGAGGTTCTCCCGGAGCGGGCAGAAAGTGGCTGCCCTCAAAAGCAGCAAGCGAAGTGGTACCGCGGAGAATTGCAGCCGGAAGACCGGTTGTCAGGCCTTCGTCTTCGGGTGGATGCGGTCTGCATCCAGAACGAAGATGGGGGCTTTTTTCATCCCCTGCCGCCCGGCCGCTTGTGGTTTTTGAGTGCAGCCGCCAGATGGACCCTGGCCGCTTTGCCGTTTGGAAAGAAAGGAAAGAGGTAAAAGAAATGAACACGCTGGTCATCGTTTTGATTGCAGCCGTGTGTCTGTTGGGAGCTTACACCTTCTACGGACGCTGGCTGGCAAACAAGTGGGGCATCGACCCCAAGGCTAAGACCCCCGCAGTCGTCCACGAGGACGGCCGCGACTACGTCCCCACCAACGGCTGGACCGTTTTTGCCCATCAGTTCAGCTCCATCGCAGGTGCCGGCCCTGTCACCGGTGCCATCCAGGCTGCCGCATTCGGCTGGCTGCCCGTTCTGCTGTGGGTCCTGATCGGCGGTATCTTCTTTGGTGCTGTGACCGACTTCGGCGCGCTGTATGCTTCCGTCAAGAACGACGGCAAGTCCATGGGTATGCTGATCGAGAAGTACATCGGCAAGACCGGCCGCAAGCTGTTCCTGCTGTTCTGCTGGCTGTTCTGCGGCATCGTCATCGCAGCGTTTGCTGACATGGTCGCCGGCACCTTCAATGCCTTTGGCACCGACGGTGCTCTGGTCGAGGCCGCACAGACCAACGGTGCTGCCGGCATGGTCTCCATCATGTTCATGGTGTTCGCCGTCGTCTTCGGCCTGATCCAGAAGAAGTTCAACTTCTCCGGTTGGAAGGAGAGCGTCATCAGCATCGTCTTCATCGTTCTGTCTTTCGTGATCGGTGCAAACTTCCCCATCATCCTGGGCAAGGCTGCCTGGAGCTACATCACCTTCATCTACATCTTCTTTGCAGCCGTCCTGCCCATGTGGCTGCTGAAGCAGCCCCGTGACCACATGACCACCTTCATGTTCGTGGCCATGATCGCAGGTGCTGTGGTCGGCCTGCTGGTCGCACACCCCACCATGAACCTGCCCGTTTTCACCGGTTTCACCAATGAGAAGCTGGGCACCATGTTCCCCATCCTGTTCGTTACCGTGGCCTGCGGTGCCGTTTCCGGTTTCCACAGCCTGGTCTCTTCCGGCACTTCTTCCAAGACCGTGGAGAACGAAAAGGATATGCTGAAAGTCGGCTATGGTGCCATGATCCTCGAAAGCCTGCTGGCTGTTCTGGCCCTGTGCGTTGCAGGCGCTGCCGCCGCTGCGGATGGCACCCCCGCCGCAGGCACCCCGTTCCAGATCTTCAGCCGCGGCGTTGCCGGTTTCTTTGAGATGTTCGGCATCCCCGCCTACGCTGCTACCGTCTTCATGACCATGTGCGTTTCTGCTCTGGCTCTGACCAGCCTGGATGCCGTTGCACGTATCGGCCGCATGAGCTTCCAGGAGCTGTTCAGCGTCGATGACATGGAGCATGCGGAAGGCTGGCGCAAGCTGTTCTGCAACGTCTACTTCTCCACCTTCATCACCCTGGTGTTCGGCTTCATCCTGACCAAAATCGGCTACGCCAACATCTGGCCGCTGTTCGGTTCCGCCAACCAGCTGCTGAGCGCTCTGGTTCTGGCTACCCTGTGCGTCTTCCTGAAGGTCACCGGCCGCAACAATAAGATGCTCTTCCCCCCGCTGGTCATCATGCTGTGCGTCACCTTCACCGCGCTGGTCCAGCGTCTGATCGCGATGGTCAAGGCCATCAGCGCTGCCGCTTCGGTGGGCATCCCTGCGGGTGAGACCACCTGGGGCGCTGTGTTCATCGCCAACGGCCTGCAGCTGATCCTGGCTGTCCTGCTGATCGTTCTGGGCCTGAACATCGTCTTCCACTCCCTCAAGGCTTACTCCAACGCCGAGCACAACAGCGAAGCAAAGGTCTAAAAACAACTGCGGTTTTCACGATTCGTTCGTAAAAACAGAAAGAGATCCCCGCTGACGCCATCGAACCCGTCAGCGGGGATCTCTGTTTTTTTGCGCTTCAGAGATGCGCACCTTCCCAGGCCTGCAACACGGCCAGCTGCGTCTCGGTGTGGAACCAGTGTTCCCCGTCGGTCAGAAGGGTCAGCTGAGCCCCGGTCGCGCGCTTGAAACGGTCGAGTACAGCATAAGAAGTCAGCTCGTCGGCTTCGCCATAGAGTACCTGCGTGGGGGTGCGCCAGCGGAGCGGATGCTCCCGCACCCAGCAGAGATACGGCCACGAAAGCGTCTCTCCGAAATCTGTGGGGATCTCCCCTGCCGCCTTCAGCTGCTCTTCGGTCACGTTGGCCTGCTGCATCATCCTGCCGATGAGGTCTTCCATATCCACGATGGGCGAAACGAAGAGCGCACGGCGCAGTGCCTTCTCCTGTAACGCCAGCATGGAGAACCACGCACCGATGCTCGTGGCCCGCAGCGAGACCTGCCGCCAGTGCACTCTTGCATACTGATCCATAAATTGCAGCTCCGGAATGACCACCCATGGCAGGAGCCGTTCCGGGCCGTTCTTCCGCTCGCCATGTTCGGGCAGGTCGATGGCCAGCACCTGATAACCTGCCGGGCAGGCCTGCTCTGCAAATGCAAGGGCTTCCTCCTTGCTGCCCATTTTTCCGTGGACGTAGAGATACACCTTGTGGGAAGGCTCGCCGATGAGGAGCGCGGGGATGCCCTTCAGGGTAATGCGTTCTGTTTTCATAGCATCTTTACCATCATGATCTCGTCCCGGTAGGTGCCGTCCTTCAGCTTGAAGGCACGGGGCTGGATACCGCAGCGCACAAAACCAACCTTCTCATAGAGATGGATGGCACGGGTGTTATCGCTGTACACCCCCAGTTCCAGCTGTTCGAAACCGTTGGTGCGGGTCTGGTCAATGGCCAGCTGCATCAGATAACTGCCCAGACCGCAGCCCCAATACTCTTTCCGGACAGAGATGCCCATTACGGCACGATGGCGATACTTGATGTGCGGCCGCACCTGTGCCACACCAAACTCTCCCACCAGCTTTTCTCCGGCAAAGGCGCCCACCTCAAAGTTCACCGGGCTTTTCTCGCAGCCTGCAAGCCCCTTTCGCACCGTTTCCAGATTCGCGCCTTCTTCCGGGTAGCGGGCCATAAAATGGGTTTCGCGGTAGGTTGCAAGGCGGAATGCGTTGAGCGCTTCGGCGTCGTCTGCGCACAGACTGCGCACCGTCAGCATTTCTCCGTTGGGCAGTTGGAACGCACACGGGACGATCTTCATGGTCAGCACTTCTTTCTGTTTGGAATGGGTCTATCATAACACCTTCGGTCGGGTTTTACAACCCCGGAACGCAAAAAAGGAGCCGCAGCACCCTATGACAGGCACTGCGGCTCCCATTTTCAGCTTAGAAGCTTGAATTACTTCACCATGCTTGCGACTTCAGCAGCGAAGTCGTCAGCGCGCTTCTCCAGGCCCTCGCCCTTCTGGAAGCGGGTGAACTTGACGATCTTGATGTCGCCGCCCAGGTCCTTAGCGACCTTAGCGGTGTACTGAGCAACAGACAGGTCGCCGTCCTTGACGAACTCCTGATCGACCAGGCAGTTCTCCTTGAAGAACTTCTTGATCTTGCCCTCGATCA
>OIYQ01000958.1_pt1 | contig 11238 bp, 7 predicted proteins | sample 1588311 | NCBI WGS metagenome assembly OIYQ01 (sample SAMN03283244) | human gut metagenome | biome: human-associated habitat; material: feces | host: Homo sapiens | place: Peru | collected 2012
GCTTGTACCCCTGTGAGTGTAGTTTGACTTCTGACTACTTGTTTGGCCAAATCGCCTATTTCTTTTCTAACATAAGGTAGGAGAGGGGCTTCCTTAGTTCCGAAAAGCTTGCGTGCACAGGCTGGATGGTAGTCCACCTGACCTACTTTTAAGGGCTTATAGCAATATAAACATTTCTCCATACACGGTTGTCCTTTCTTTCTTTATTTATTGGTGGATGTTTACTTCATTGTGGTTTCGTTATCTTCAACAGGAATAATGCTTACTGCTCCTATACAATCTCTACAGCAAGCCAACAGGAGCGACATCCTGTCGCGCTGATTGATTTTCCAGCTGCTTTCAGCAATATTCAGCAACCACCCTTCTGGAATCAGACCATCAAAGAAGGGGAACAACACGGTGTCGTGGTAGGGCTCTTCGGAAAGTGGGAGGGTTAAACTAACTGCCTCTGCTGTTTTTGATGCAAGATAATTGGCATCGTATGCAAAGGTAAATCCTGTCTCATCTTCAGTCAACATTCCCACGTATTGGTCGTAGAGATATACTCTTCCTTGTTTCATATCTTGCGTTTTTAGATGGGAGTTGTGGTTTGTCGTTTCTTTGTCATTATCATCAGAGAAATCTACTATCCTCTGGAGAATCTATGTTTATGAAATTTATTCTTTTTGGATAGGAATAGGTCCTACTTCTTGTCCGAAAAGTAAGAGAACTTGGTTTACCTTGTCGAGGCGTAGTGTTTCTTTGCCTTGCTCCAGTTCGCGTACGAATCTGAGTCCTACGCCTGCTTTGGCAGCCAGGTCGACTTGTGTCAATCCGAACTGCTTGCGCATTTCTTTTACGTATGATGATAATGTATCGCTCATATTCTTTGTTTCTTGGTAATTATGATACTCATTTTATACCCTTTCGGGTAATGTGATGAAGGAAAATGTATTATATTATACCCTTTCGGTGGCAAATATACAAAGAATAATTGAAAATACTCCCGAAAAGGTATAATATATAATAAGTTTTAACTAATTATACCTTTTCGGGAGTAAACTATGAAATATTATTGCTTTTTGGGAATTCCATAAGAACAAGTAACATGAAGATATAATTTGAAATCAATCTCTATTCATGCTCGATTTCCTTCTATTCCTCTGGCTCTTGATGTTTCATCAGCGTTCCTAATTCTCTGACTTTTTTCTCAAACTCATTTCTGTCATTGATTGCGCCATTGCGTAGTTTTGCCCTATAATTATATATGGTGTTGACTGCATAGTGTAGGAATTCTGCAATCTTTGTGCTGTCGTCTATGCCAAGGCGAATGAGCGCAAATACTCTTACTATGGCTGAGAGTTTGTTAGGGGAGGATAGATGAATTTGGTATTCTTCCTTCAGCAGTCCATTTAAATCCTCCACGAAGTTGGGGAAGAGGTTTAGGAATACCTTGTCGAAATTGGCGTATAGTTCTTCAAGTTCTTGCTCTTTGACTTCTGAACTCTTAGTCATAGAGTAGAGTTCGTTGTATTGATGGTTCTTTACCATCTTATTGACATTGATACGCATTTTGTCCAGTTTGTCAATGTAGTGTGAACAAGTCCCAAGAAACTGACCGATGTATTCTTCCTTCACACTATTCGACTCGTTGAGCTTGTCGTTGGATGTTTTTAGCATATCATTGGTGGAAGATAGTTTGTTGTTGAGTTCTTCTAATTGAGTATTGGTTTTCTTCAGTTCGTTTCTTGCTTTCGACAGATACGTTTTCTGTTTGTTGACATAGAATGCCAACAAAGCCAAAGTGATGACCAAAAGACTTACACATATGATGGCAAAGATGAGTCGATGGTTCGCTTTTTTGAGTTGCGCCTGATAATTGTGGTCTATAGTGCCAAGCACAGGTGAAATTTGCCAACTGCGTATGCGAGTACTGAATCTCTTGTTGGCATTCCACGTAAAGTTGATGTATTTGTATGAGCGTTCCACATCTTTTTCCTTGCTGAGTATATCTGCAAGAATCCAGAGTGAAGCTTGGTCGTTGATGGCACACTTTACATCGCAGATTGCTGATTGCAACAGCCAGTATTTTACCATATTCTCGTCTTTCAATGAGCGGTATATTAAGTGGCGGTAATAGGCCACAATTCCATATTCGCGACTTTCTTTCTTGCACTTGCTTAATCGGATGTCGTTAATTTTAAGAGCTTCTTTAAACTTATTCTGACTGGTTAGCAAGACCTCCTTTCTCATGAGGTATTCCTCGCTGTCATGGGGTAATATTGTAAATAAAGTATCACGATAGCAGTTTTGTCTGCTAAAGAATTCTTGACTTAAGTCTGTGTCTATGTCCATATTATAAAACCCCAGTTCTCCATAAACATGATAATAGGCAATGTAATATTCCTTCTTGTTGGAGTCGTTTAATGTTTTTTTGTCAATGCTTTGCAGAACTTTAATGGCTTCTGTGAATGCTCCAGATGTTGAATATTGCAAGGCAAGTAAGCTTCTCAACTTGGTAAAGTCGTTCTTCATGTTGTTCCTTTTGGCCAAGTCGATGGCTTTGTGAATATAATAAATAGTAGAGTCGCTTTGGTATGCTTTGTATTCCTCGTATAGTTTGTAATAAGAGTTTAGAAGTTGTTGGGATGTATGTCCTTGTTTGCTCTGTGTTTTAATTTTAGCGATGCGACTTTCTTTTAAGTTGATATAGTGTTGTGATTGTTTGATAGCAAAATCAAGTTGCTCGTACAAGTCTTTCAGGCTTTTATTCTGAGCAAAGCATGAAGTTAGTGCAGAGAAGCACAATATATAAAACAAAATTACTATTTTTTTCATCATTTGTTGTTTGTTGTAAATTATGAAATAGATTTAAATTAAGCCTGTTTTGCTGAGTAGGCGAACATTCCAAAGGCAAAGATAAGTTTTTTAGCGGATAATCCCAAATTTTTAATATGTTTTTTACTTTTTTTATTTTCAAAGAATAGTGATATTGTGCTTTGTAAATGACATCTGTGCGAGAAAAACACTCGAAAAAGGCTGTCCCAATCACTTGGAACAGCCTTCAAACAAACCTAAATACCTATATTATTCAGTTCTAAACCTAAAGTACTATTTGTTTCCTTTTAAGATGGTTATATAAATAATGTGTTTTTATTTTTTTTCAATTTTCAGCACACCATTATCCGTACCCGCTGATAAATCGATAGTGTATACATAAACTTCACCATTGGTAAGGGTAACTCCGTCTTGTAAATAGATATTACCATTGTCGTGCCCATTACCATCACCTATTCCGAAGATTTGGCTGTCGGTAGTAATACAATAATTTCCTGGCTTTCCGCCAAATTCTATTCCCCAGTTTGCCTGACCAAAGAATTTGAAATTAACATCTGATGCTCTAAGTTGTTTGCCAACTGTCAGTGTAATCTGGTATACCTTATCCTTGATAGGAGTGAGACAGACATCAGAATCGGTGCCAGTCCACCAACCATGATTTACAGCGTCCCAAGTAGGTTTGTTGATTCCTTCGTTTCCTATTATCCAAATAGCGCCAGTACCATCAGCGTTCAATGCCATAGGCTCGTTTCCATTCATTGTCCAGATGCGGAAAGACTTATGAGTGAAGTCAGCCTGTATGGTGTATCTGCCTGTGATGGCCTTGAAGGTGTAGCTGCCATCTTCTTCTTTTTGGAACCAGTCATTGTCGTAGAACCAATCGTCTGGTAAACTGTTGCCATTGATGGTAAGGTTACAGGTTGCACCTTGTTTAATATCTCCTACCCAAGTATTGCCCGCATCAGAATCTGAAAAATCGAGTATAGTGACAGGTAAAACATCTGTTGGTCCTGCCGTATAGTTCTTGGCATCGAAAGTAATGACAACATTATCTGTATTCTCTGACGAGAAATTGAAGTTGTTGGTTTCGCCCAAATTGATGTCCTTTCCTGTACTTGAACCAAACACGAACTTGCCATCTTTGGTAGCGAAATATCCCTTAAAGTTCTTCTTTGTGTTGGGAATGACAGTCTGATACAAGAAATTGTCAACTTCGGTCATGTCATACTTGGTTCCGTCAGCACAGATAAATTGCAAGTTTGTAAAGTGAGGACGCTTGATGTTGAATGATAACATCTCTGTAGTTGTCTTTGTAGACACATTTTGCAACGTGAGTTGTATATCAACCTTGCCATCAGGAATGCTCTGAACGTAAGGTACTTTGAGCTTGACAAGATATTCACCCGGCTCCTTGGTACGGATAGTTGTTGCGTCTACACTCTGACCGCTGAAAAGCAAGTTGGCTTTCAAGGTAGAGAGAGCTACGCCCGCCTCATCCTTACAGTCTACTTTCACTTCTACCTCTTCGCCCATCCATACTGCTGTAGTAGGAGCGCTATAGCTCATCACTGGATTTCCAGTAGGTGTAGGAGCATCGTAGTCGTCGTCACCGCAAGCTGCCATTAGTGGTAGAGCGAGCAATGCCATGATATAATATTTGATATGTTTCATAATGGTTGTATCTATTGTTGATTAATTACATAAATTACATTAATTATTTATTCCATTTGCATGAAATAACACCATTAGCAGGTACACTGCATGTAAAGTTGCGGTTGCCATCGCTTAGATTGATAGATTTCGCTTCATCTCCCTCGTTGATGATAACAGCAGCAAGGCTTCCGTCAGGATTCAAAAATTCAGCATGTGTTATCTTGCTGTCATTGATGGTACGTGAAGTGGTTCCGACACGAACAGCGCCAGGGGCAACCACGCTTGACATGTGGTTGATGATGAAATAATGAGAATTATAGCTCAACTGATTGTACCCATTCTGATTGATGTCGATGGCGCCATAGCAAGTTTGGCATCCACCATCAAGATTGGGGCCCATTTTGTTGTCGAGCATCAAGTTCCAAACGAGTACGGCCTTGCAGTTTTGATTGACAGTAGCGAGTGCTACATTCTTCATATCTGCCATCAGACGTTTGCTTAAGTCGCGACCATTATTCCATGTTCCAATACTTGTCTCTGAGAAGATAAGTTCCTTGTCTGGGCGCTGGTTATGGATATCAGACAATTCGTCGTTATTGCCACCATAGTCATGATATGCAGCTCCAACAACCAACTCGGAACCCTCAAAGTTATCACCGATAGCGTTGTAGAGTTTTACAGGATAATCTTCTTGATCAGCTATCTTGTCATAATTGTAGTTATGGTCGAAGACATATATCTTGGTTGAGAGACCATTTTTCTTGAACTCAGTAGCCAAAGCCTTTACGAAAGGAGCTTCTTCCTGCCATGGCATATATAGAGAAGCGCAGTTGGCCTTGCTCAATGGTTCATTTTGAGGACTTACAGCATAGATGTTGATACCCTTTTCTTTCATTACGTTGATGAACTTCACGAAGTACTTGGCGTAGGTCTCACGGTAATCGGGGTTGAGGTGTCCGTCAGTCCAGGAGTCCTTTGGCGTCTTGGTATTGATGTCTGCTACCTTCATCCATTTAGGGCAAGTCCAAGGTGCTGCTATGATTTTTAGGCTTGGGTTGATAGACAGGATTTCCTTTAAAATAGGAATCACATAGTTGTTCTCATCGCTATAGAGTTCGAAGTTACTGATAGGATCGTTTTCGTTTCCCTTTTTATCGCAATAGGTGTACTCTGTACTCGAGAAATCGTTGCATCCCAATGAGATGCGAGCGTAACTTACGCCATATCCCTCTGTTGTGGAGTAAATGCGTTTTAAGAGAGCCTGGCGAGCTTCAGGGTTCATCTGCATGAGATTGTAGCAAGAAGAGTAGGTGATGGCATAACCGAAGCCATCGATGGTCTGATATCTCTTGTTCATGTCTATCTCGATGGTTGTAGGTGCCATAGATACACCATTAAACAGTTTGGCTTCTCCCTCTGTCAAGGAATAAATGCCATCTGCTGTAGTGGTAAAAGTCTTGGCTGTCCCTTGTACAGGAATAGGGTTTGGAGCTTCCGTTGGAGTTTCAAAATCTATAGGATCTGAGAATGAATTACTACTGCTGCAGGCTGTCAAAGAAAATGCTGTTGTGCAGATAAATATCATTATTTTATGATTATAGTATTTCATATGAATTGTTCTTTTTATATTATAAATAATTATATCTTCACATTTTGAGATTGTGATTAGTAACCAGGGTTTTGTTCCAAGTTTGTGTTCTGGTCGAGAGCCGTCTGTGGTATAGGCAACAGGTAAGAGTTACTGTCAAACAGTTTAACTTGTTTGTTGCGGCCTTTATCACGATTATCAATACCATTGAGATATTTTTCTACTTTGTTGTTGCGGCATAGATCGAACCAACGCTCTCCCTCAAAGGCAAGCTCTAAACGGCGTTCGTGGAGCACGGCTTCTATCATAGCTTCCTTGCTATTTGTCTTATCAGAAGTCAGTTCCTGTAACTTGGCACGTTTGCGAATCTGGTTGACGAGTTTCGCACTTTCGTCAAGGTTGCCCTTATAGGCTTCAGCCTCAGCCTTCATGAGGATAATGTCAGCGAGTCGAATCCAGTAAATATTGTTGTATGAAGAACGCAACTTATACATGAATGGATAGTTGGAGGCAGGATAATAGTTGCTCCATGTACATGCATAGTACACTATGGCCTGATTCTTGCGAACCTCATCGCCTTCTTTTTCAAAGTCGCTGATGATATCGCGTGATGGAGTAATCCACTTCGCCCATGTAAAGTAGTAATCCCAGTTGTCCAACTGGCGGCCGTACATCCAGGTTTCCCAGTTTCCGCTACCGGTTGTCCAGTGCACCTCCAGAATACCTTCTTTGGTATTGCGCTTCATGCAGTCTTTCGCAGTTTCATCATAGCCCCAGAGGGTTTCATAATTGTCTTCCAGCTCTACACCGGTTGTCTTCATCACCTTGTCGGCATAAGCGATTACCTTGTCATAATCCTGCACTTCCTTTTCGGCATAAACCTTAGCAAGCATAGCCTGAGCCACGGTCTTGGTCATCTTGGTGCGGTCTGAATTGTCATTATCCGGTGCATATTGCTCAGCATCTGTCAAGTCTGCAATAATCTGCTCATAGCACTCCTTGGGCGATTTGCGAGGAGGATAATATGTAGGATATACCTCATTGATATTATCTGAGGTGATAGTCTTTGCGATGGTTGTTATCACAGGGAATGACCCCCAAAGGCGAGCCATTCTGAACATCATCAAAGCACGGAATATTTCTCCTTGAGCCTTATATGAATGATATTCAGCATCTGATATTTGGCCACTTTCCTTCAGTTGTTCAACGCCATTGATGAGTACATTGGCCTTAGCGATATCCTCTAAGTAACGATCCCAGTCTCTACTCAAAACAGGGTTACTGGCATCGATAGAGTTGGTTTCGTAAGGTACCACCTCGGCTCCTGTAGTACCAGCATACGCATTATCACTATGAGAGTCACCGATCAAAAGATAGTCGAGATGGGTATGCTCCTGACGGTTGCGGAACAACTCATAGAGAGACTTGAGTTGTGCTTCTGCGGCAGCCTTATCCTTTAAAACAGCTGTGGATGTTTCTGTCTGGGTGCCCTGTGTTATTTCTGAAGGCTCGGATATAGGCTCATAGTCGAGTGAGCAACTTGCCAATGATATCATGGTTAAGCTACCGAGCGCTAAAGTCTTGATTTTATGATATGTTTTCATTGTTGTCATGATTTTTAGAATTCAACTTTTACACCTAATACTACGCTTTTGTTGAGAGGGTATGTGCCCCAGTCGATGCCTTGTACACTACCACTATTGCCATACTGATTAACCTCAGGATCCATACCAGAATAATCGGTAAGAGTAATCAGGTTGGTAGCTGATACGTATGGCTGCAAACGAGTCAGTCCGAAGCGTGAAATCAGTTTGCGTGGCACATCATAAGAGAGTGAAATATCCTTTAAGCGAATATAACTGCCGTCCTCTACAAAGTAGGTAGAGTTACGGATATCCCACTTAGCCTTAGGTACACTTGTGATTTGCCCAGGAACTCTCCAACGAGCCAACACCTTTGTACTCTGATTCTTGCCATCATACATTCCTTCTGTTTCCATTCGAGAGACATTATAGATGTCGTTTCCATAACTTCCCTGGATGAGAATACTGAGATTCAAGCCTTTATATGAGAAGGTGTTGGTCATACCGAAAGTGAAGTCAGGGTTAGGGTCACCGATATAAGTACGGTCGCTGGCAGAAACGAGTCCGTCGCCTGTTACGTCCTTATACTTCATGTCACCTGTTTCTGGATCTACTCCTTCTGCTACATAACCCCAGAAACTTCCTAAAGGCATGCCGGGAGTGTTGCGTACAACTGGTTCGTTGACATAGTCGGTGGTTTTAGCATCATAATATACTTGCGTTAGAGCCAGACTTTCCAACTTGTTTTTATTGAATGAGATGTTAAAGTCGGTGTTCCACTTAAATGTTCCAATCAAGTTCTTTGAGGAGAAGGCAAATTCCCAACCCTTATTGCTCATCGAACCGCCATTATAGGTAAGACTTGTTGCAGCTGCACTTCCTGCAGGAAGGGTGATGTTCATCAGCATATCCTTGGTCTTCTTGTAATAGTAATCGGCATAGAAAGTCAAGCGGTTTCCTAATACAGTCAGGTCGAGTCCGATGTTAGTCTGTGTTGTCGTTTCCCATGTCAACTCAGGGTTGCTCAAGTTGCCTTGTGAGAATGTAGGTATAGCGTTGGCGTCATTGCCCTCACCAAACCATTGTACACGATTGATATTGTATCTTGCCAAATAACTATAGTCGCCCAAGCCACTCTGGTTACCAGTCTGTCCCCAGCCACCACGAATCTTCAAGTCGTCTATCCACTTGATATCCTTCATGAATTTCTCATTGCTCACACGCCAAGCTCCAGAGAAAGATGGGAAATAACCCCAACGATGGTGAGGAGCTAACTTGGAAGAACCATCAGCACGCATATTGGCTGTTACCATATAGGTGTCGTTCCAGTTGTATTGTAAACGAGCGAAGGTAGAGAAGATAGCCCAATCAGCAGCAGAAGAGCCAGTTCCTGTCCAGGAAATCTTGTTGGCAGCATTCAGAGTAGGGAAGTTATCATTCGCATAGTTGCTACCATTGATATAGTTTTGGCTCCACTTGCTTTGAGTCCATGAACTACCTGCCATGGCATCAAAGTTATGTTTACCCAAAGCTTTTTTGTAATTCACCACATTGTCCCATACGATAACACTGCTGATATCACGTCCATCATAGCCTGTTCCAAATTCCTGACGACCAATGGTTGTAGAGATAGGGTCGAGGAAGTTGGTTGTTGTGCCTTGTGTGCGATCGAAAGACAAAGACAGGTTGTACGTCAACTCAGGAATGAAGGTAACTGTTGCTTTTCCTGTAGCCAACAAACGATTGTATGCAGATTTGTTGTTCTGTGTTCGGGCTATATTCTCAGCAGGTGAAGTGATATTTACGCCATAGAAGTTGTTGTAAAATTGATTTGGATTCTCAGGATTCCATACAGGAGCGTAAGTAGGCGTATTGACGATAGCCGTAACTACACCGCCACGGTTAGAACCCGTACCAGAAATAATACCTGTACCCTTGTTGGTATAGTCAGAATAGGTTACGCTTGCATTAAGGCGCAGCCACTTACGAATATCATTTTCTACAGATGCACGGAAGTTATAACGTTTGTAGCTTGACTTCTTGATGACACCATTCTCACCTGTGTAACCACCAGAGATAAAGTATCTCAACTTGTCTTTACCATTGGTGATAGAGAGCTGATAGTCTTGTACGTTACCAGTACGGAAGACCTCATCTTTCCAGTCGGTCTGGTCTTTCAAGCCTTCAGGAAGTTTCACCATCCCAATCTCATCCATCAATTCTTTATATTGAGCAGCATTGAGTGATTCTTGATTGTCGCGTACAGTATTAAAAGCATAGTGTGCATTTAAACTGATCTTTGCTACGCCTGTTTTACCTTGCTTGGTACCAATGATGATGACACCATTGGCTGCTCTTGAACCATAGATTGCGGCAGAAGATGCATCCTTCAATACTTGGATATTGTCAATATCATCGGCAGCAAGGAAGTCAATATTAGTCATAGGAACACCATCTACAACATAGAGTGGGTCGTTGCTACCATTTAAAGATGTAGTACCACGCACACGTATGGTAGGGGAAGCACCTGGCTGACCATTGGCTTGTGAAATTTGTAGACCAGCTGCTTTACCCTGCATACCAGCAGCTGCAGATACAATGGGTCGTGTGTCAAGATCTTTTGCAGACACACTTGAAACAGCAGTCGTAACATCCTTTCGCTTTACTGAGCCATAACCGATGGCTACCACTTCGTTCAGCATATTAGCTTCCTCTTCGAGTGTGATCTTGATACCATTTGAAGCTTTTACTTCTTTATTCTTATAGCCAATATAAGAAATCTTGAGTTTGGCACCTTGTTGTACTTCGATGGTAAAATGTCCATCCAAATCGGTGGCTACACCATTTTGCGTTCCATTTTCAAGAACAGAAGCTCCAATAATGGGTTCATTGGTGTTGTCGATTACAGTGCCAGTAATCTTCATCTTTTGACCCCAGGCAGTAGCCGAGATTAATAGAACGAGTGCTGTAGATGCTAATCCTCGCAACATCGCATTACTTTTTGCTTTTCTCATAAATTTAAGTTTTTATTTGATTTTGTGTATATCTTTTTATAGCTTTTGTCTTTGTGGACAGTGCTATGTTTGCTCATGCAAAAGTAATAAAAAAAGTAACAAAATGTTTGTTGATTAAATCATTAAGTGGTGAAAATAAGTGGCTGTGAATATGTAAGGTGTTGATTGTTAGTGTTATATGGCTTTTGCTGTTTTTCAATTTAGTGGTGTTTTTATGAAATGGAATAAAGGTTAATATCGTAGATGTTTGTTTATTTATGTCTAAAAAAAGAGTGTAATGAATACTTTGTGAAGTGATTCATTACACTCTTTCTTGTTGTACGCTCGGCATGAGCATTGTCTAACGGGTGGAAGTCCCGAGCAAGCCCTAATAGCGGGAATTGCATAGTCAAAGGCAAGGGTGTCCATCGCGAGGTGGAATCTGAAGGAAGCTGGCGACAAATATCTGACCTAACGGACAGAAACTTCATATAAGGCATTTGACCATGGATAAGATTGCATCACAAATCAAAGTCCTATTGCTATTCGGAATGGTTGGTGTAAATGAAGTAGGTATAAGATGGAAAGACAATGCCCTTATCCG
>OIYQ01000961.1_pt1 | contig 11228 bp, 8 predicted proteins | sample 1588311 | NCBI WGS metagenome assembly OIYQ01 (sample SAMN03283244) | human gut metagenome | biome: human-associated habitat; material: feces | host: Homo sapiens | place: Peru | collected 2012
TGACGTGAAGGAAAAACCAGGTTATCCGATTTTGGATGGAATAGATTTGGCATGGTGTCATTTTTTTGGATATAATCCTGACGAAACGTACTCGTTAGGTTATAGCCCATTAGAGAATACAGAATGCTTGGAAACTGTCCGTCCGGAGTTCCAGTATGCTAATAAAGTAAAGGAACCTGTAACGGTGAATGTTTATATGATTAATAGGGATAATGGAGCGGAACGTTTAGTGGCTTCTCTAAAGGATTGGACTCCTGGACAAACAAGACCTTTGGGATTAATGCCTTATCCTTTAAGTGGTAATTACGAATTTAAGTGCAAATATTTGACTCCTGATGGTGAACGTGCAAGCCTCATGCCAACGGAAAATTATGAGCGGGAGCCTTATCATAATTATAACATAGAAAATAATGTAGAAGGTGTTTCTTATCCTTGCGAATTGGTTTCTTGGAGTAAAAAGACTAGTACCGCGTCAGAACGTATGGCAGGAACTGGTCAATTTACCACCTCGGTACAATTGGGTTTAAGAATTTCTTTAGATAGTTATGATAAGGGAGCTGTTATAACAAAATATGCTGTTGTCAAAGCTTTGTTTTTTGATAAGAAATCTAAGGAAGTTGTTGTGGATTCTGTTACTAATGTGATTATTGCAAATAAATTGATATGCTCATATACTCTAACTCCTCAACTTACGGATAATTCCAAGTATAGTGTTTGTGTCCTTTATGCTAATCATAATTGGGGTTGGAGTAGGAATGAATATTCTTATGTTTTGAATTCAGATAAGTCTATAGCTGAATTTGAATTGGTTAATGATGGTACGACAAGCATAGCCAAAATCTCAACTTTCAGCTCCATCTTCAAACAAGGTGAGACTGTAAGGGTATATGATATGAATGGTATTCTTGTTAGGACTTTAGCAGCTTCGCCAGATTTATGGAGTAATTTGTTATCTACATTGCCTTCTGGTGTCTTTGTTCTGAAGTCTTCGTCTCAGACAATTAAATTTAGAAAATAATAAAGTTCCCCTACGTCTATTGGCGTGGGGGCTTTCTGATAAACATTTTAAATAGTTAGTTTTATGAAACGTATTGTTTATGTAATGTTGGCATTGGTTTTTATGTTGATGCCAAGTTTGGTGAAGGCGCAAGGAGATTTGGCTGCCTTTGATTTGAAAGGAAAAGTAAAGCAGTGTACTTGGGTGAACCACAAGGCTGGTTGTATTTATCAAGGCTTTTCGAAAGATGCCAATAAAGAAGTGCTTTTTTTTGCTCAGAACGGTCGTTGTTTGAAGTGGAATGGAGGAACCTTTGTTAAAATGGGTGGTGATGCTCTTTATTCTGAATGCTCAAGGGATGCTAAGGGACGTATTACAAGTGGCGAACTTTACACGGCTTATTATAATCCTGGTAGTGGTGAAGATACATTTACTTACAACGCTAATGGTAAGTTGGCAAAACATACTTATGAGGATGCAGGAATGTCGATTGTGACTACGTTTGCTTATGGGACTGATGGTAATGTAAGTTCGACGATCTCTAAGATAGAGGACTATAATACGGAGAAGACTTCTACGGTAAAGGTTTTTTATACTGTTCAAGCTAAGGATGCTAAAGGTAATTGGACAAAAAGACTTGCCAGAAGAACTAATGGCTCTTCTTGGGTAGAGACAAGAACCATTACTTATTATCCTGCAAAATAATAATTAAGGGCAATAGATTTACATCTTTCAGAAGCTATTTGCCCTTTAAAAGTTATTGCGCTATAAACAATCATTAAACTTAATTCTATATGATTAAAAACTATTTTTTTGTGATATTGGCAGCAGTGACAATGTTGTTGGTATCTTGCGGCAATTCCCAAACTACTCCACAAGAAATAGATGGAGTAGAGTTTACTGGTAATGGTCTTTTGGGCAATTTTCCTTATATGATGGCTCGCTATGATTCGGAGCGAGCTAATTTAGAACGAAATCTGAATGGTGCGGGGGTGTTAGAAAAGAGGAACTTTGCGAAAGAAAATGAATTTGATATTGAAAAAATCGCAGAAGAACTTGATGGTAAGGAAGTGCCTTTTGAGATAAGTACAGGTGGTAAGACAGAAGAAATTAAAGGATTTAAATTCAAGGTTGTTAAATCTGTGGGAGGTTATCTGCCTTGTATGAAAATACGTATTGAAGGACCAGCTGGATATGATGCAGGATGGAGTGAAAAAGGTATAGAAGCTTGTGTGCCTGTAGATAAGGATGGTAATATTCTTAATTTCCATGAGTCGCTTGGTCGTTTTTGGTTGCATCTTGGGAGTATTGTTGGTGCTTATTCTTATCCTTTAAAATATGATAAGAATTACAAAGAAATGCTCCAAAGAAATCATATTTTAGACCGTTTTGTTAAGATTGTAGCAATGGATGAAGAGACTTTTGAAAAAACACAAGCGAAAATGCGAGAGGCTGAAGAAAAGGCTTTAAACGAGGAGGCGAAAGACAATGATTTGTCAAAAGTAGAATTCTCTGAAAAAGGTTGCGAACCTATTGTATTAGGGAAAAAGGTAAATCAATTTCCTTCGAAATGTAAGGGGTTCTATACTCATTATAGATGGAATATAGATAAACTCTCTCATACGAAGAATTTTACATTCTTTAATGGAACCGATACTGTTGTGCATGTTGAGTCAGATTTAAGTTCTGCGGAAATTTATAAAATATTTGTTTGCTCTCCAAAGATAAATGTGAAATTTGATAATGGTAAGACATTGAGGGCTGGTATGAAGTTAGTCGAAGTTGCTCAGACATTTGGCGATGATTTTAAGGCTTCGTGGACTCCAGAAGAAATAGGCCCATTTATTCATTTTGGTCTATATGGTGGATATCCGGCAGATGAAGAAACCTTGAAACGAGATGCTTTAGAGCGTATAGAAGAACTTTATGGTTGTTTTGAATATCTTGATTTGAGTCCTAAAGATGTGCTACCAAATGCTGTGCTGGAGAGTGTTATCCTTTGCTTGCATGAGTAACTTTCAAATGTTGTTGTATAATAAAATTTTGATTCATGAGAAAGTATATATTTTTGTTGGTGATGTTTGTGTAGACATTCTGTTCATGTGGAGAGAAGGGTACAACTTATTCTGAGACAGATTTTAATGGAGAAGGAGTGTTTGGTGCTTTGCCACAAATGTCCGCGCGAATGTCCAGTATTGTAAAACCTGCAATGGATAAAATGAATGAGAAATATCCAAAGTTAGCTTCTGATGATCCGAAAGATAAGGAAGAGGTGGTGAAAGGACAAGAGTTTAATGATTATCTTAACTCTATTCAGTCTTGTTATGTGGAAATAGCTGTCCCTTATAAAACCCAAATAAGTGTACTAAAAGACCCAGATGGTGCTACTCAAAAGAATATAGAGTTTTGTAAAAGATGGATAAGGTTACAAGAATTAAAATCGTAAAGGCATTAGATGCGCCAAAATTCCTGGAAACTGAAAGGTAATTGGTAATGTTGGTTTAATAAATGTTTTAAATAGGATAATTTCTTATTATTAAAAATGTAATTATGAAGAATTATACTCGAATTAACAAAAGTATGTTGCTTATATTGCTTTCCTCTTTTGTGTGTATAAGTTCCTTGGCAGGGCCAAGAAGTTATGCTCAAGCAAAGGCTATTGCGGAAAAGCAAGCGGCTAAGTTGGGAATACAAATTGATGAAAATAGTTCTCCAGCCTGCAAGGCTAAGAGTTTAGGTGGCGGTACAAGTTCACAGGCGGCTAGTTATTATGTTTTTACCAATGGTGAAGATAAAGGTTTTGTTATCGTTTCAGGGGATGATCGCTTGCCTGAAATTGTGGGCTATTCTGATAAGGGAACTTACAAGGAACAAGAGGACTTGCCTTCAGCTTATCTTTTCTATTTAGAAGAATACAAGAAAATGACTGATAGGTTGTTGGCTGGCGAAGAGGCGACTATTTCTTACCTAGAGGAACTTGATGCGGTGAAAAATGCAAAAGCCGGTAACCGACAAGTTGTGAAACCATTGCTGGGCTCTATCGTTTATAATCAATATGCACCTTTTAATCAAATGTGTCCTTTTTATGCGACAGACAAACGCTCTGTTACGGGTTGTGTAGCTACTGCTATGGCACAAATTATGTCTTACTATAAATATCCATCTTCTTTGCAAGCTGATATAGAAGGTTATACGAACAACAAGACTGGGATAACAGTAGAAGGCACTCAAAAAGGAGAAAAATATGATTGGGATAATATGTTGTCAAACTACAACAACTCCTATACAGAAGTGGAAGCTAATGCGGTGGCAAAGCTTATGTATCACTGCGGGACTGCTATTAAAACAGAATATGGTTCTTCTTCTGGAGCAGATGTTACACCACAAGATTGGGCTAAGTATTTTGGGTATGATAAAGACCTTTTAGCAAAAGTTTACCGATCGAATGTTACTCTAGATAAATGGGAAAGCTTGATAGAAAATGAATTGCTTGCTAGGCGACCTGTTCTTTGTTCGGGACATGGACACGAGTTTATTTGTGATGGAGTTGATGCCAATGGACTTTATCATGTTAATTGGGGATGGGGTGGACGCTACAATGGTTATTTTGACATTTCAGCACTCAATCCTCAGTACGAAGGAAGCAATTCTGCAGATGAGGCAACTAGTTATTATTCAGCTTTAGATATATTAATAGGCATTGCACCAGACAATGGTAAGGAGGATGCTCCACTATATACAAGAAGTTATTCTCATGCCTCTGTCAATAAGTATGAAGATATTACGTGGGACACACAAACTCGTAAAAATTGCAATGAAGTTTTTTCAGGGAGTAGAAAAATATGGTTCACAAATTATTCTTATGAATATTTCAAGGGATATGTTGCTTTGGGTGTAGAAAATGAAAAAGGAGAGCTTGTACTCATATCTAAGCCTCAAGAATTAAGCATACGAGAAAGAAATGACAAAGGGGAGTATCTGGCAGTAAGAACTTTTTCCGTCGATTATGCTTTTCCTGTTGGCATAACTAAAGTGATGCCTGTGTTTAGTTATGATTGTGAATCCTGGAAGAAATGTGATTCTTCTTTTTTTCTTACTGCAACCGACACGAATATTGCAACCACAGAAATTTCAGACTATATTACGGCGACTGTGACTGTTGAAGATCGGGCTGTACGTAACTTGCCCACTCAATTTAATGTGACAATACGTAATGATTTGCCTGATGAAGTCTTCGATATATTTAGTTTGTATATTAGTGATACTAGAACCAAACCTAACAAAAGAAGTTCTTTTTATGCTTTCACCATTCCTGCCCATGGTGAAATTACAAAGTCTTTTTTTGCAACTCCAACTTCTGAAAAGATTTATTTTTGGCTCAATAAATTAAATTATGAGGTAATTAGTGGTGAATTTATAACTACGGTCGAAGGGGAAACTCCAGTTTTAACCCTTACGGAAGCTTCTTCAAATGCTACGCCAAATCTGTACGAAACCCAAAACTCATATTATTATGGTAATCTTGTAAAATTGCCTAGTACGACAGAAGATAAAGCGAGATTCACTTATGCCATACAAAATACTGGGGGTAAAACTTGTAAAACATGTATTGTCAATATTTCGGGAATCTCTAGTGGCTTGTCAAAAATCATAACTCGTACCTTAACTATAGACAAAGGTCAGACTGTAAAATTATTAATCGAAGTTTCTCCTGAAGAATTGGAAAGCCGCTTCATAGTTTGTAGGCTAAAGTTTGCAAATGATGGAGTTGATGTTTCTTCGAATCTCGAAGGACAGAAAATCAACTTTGTAAATGACAATAGGTATTATCCTCTATCTGTAGGAACATTATGGCTTTATATTAATGACCCAAACGCAACGCAAATTTCTCTTCCAAGCCAAAATCTTGCCTTTGTAAAAGGAGGTAAAGGAGAAATTTGTATTAGCTATGCTAAAGCTGGGCGCATAATGATTTATAATTTAGCTGCTCAACTCGTGAAGGCCATGGACGTTGTTCCTGATATAGTATATAGTATTCCTTTGCCAAGTGGTATCTATCTTATTGATGGAAAAAAGGTAATGGTAAAATAAATGTTGGAAAAATAATCAGAAATCCCATCATTCCCAATAAGAGAATGATGGGATTTTTCTTGCGATTTGTTAATTCTGTAGGTGAATGGTGGTGAAGGGTGTTTTGTAGGCTACCATGCCCTTCAAGCGATTCCTCGGGGACCACGTGATGGGGAACCGGTGAACATGAGACGAGCAACCGTTGCTCACGAGGTGGGCAACGAGTGCCCAAACAGATAGCTACAATTTGGGCAACATGTTGTGACTTTTCCTCCTTATTATATATAGCCGTTTGCACTTTTCTAAAATAAAAAAATCCCATCATTCTCATTGAGAGTGATGGGATTCAATGTCTTAAAGCAAATTGCTTTCAGATTACTTACGAAGACCGAGGGCCTTGATGATAGCACGATAGCGATTGATGTCGCGATCATACAAGTAATCGAGCAATGCACGACGCTTTCCTACAAGCTGTGTCAACGCACGTGTTGTAGTATAATCTTTACGGTTCTTCTTAACGTGCTCCGTCAAATGAGCAATACGGTATGAGAACAATGCTATCTGGCTCTCAGCTGAACCAGTATCAGAGTTAGACTTTCCGTACTTGCTAAAGATCTCTTCTTTTTTTGCTTTGTCTAAATACATAGCTGTGATACTTAAAATTTAATTATTATGAATGAATGTTATGCACAATAGGACCTTCCTCACGGTGGTTTCCGTTAAAATGCGGTGCAAAGGTACAACTTTTCAGTGAATTATGCAAATTTTTCGGGATTTTTTTGTAATTTTGCACCCAAATTCATAAAGTATTTAAGGTAAAGGAAATGCAAGACATTAGAAACATTGCAGTTATTGCACACGTTGACCATGGTAAGACTACCTTGGTTGACAAGATGATGCTCGCCGGTAAGCTGTTCCGTGACGGCCAGGATAACAGCGGCGAAGTGCTCGATTCCAACGATTTGGAGCGCGAGCGTGGTATAACCATTCTTTCAAAGAATGTGTCTATCAATTGGAAAGGTACAAAGATTAATATTCTCGATACTCCAGGACACTCTGACTTCGGTGGTGAGGTTGAGCGCGTGCTCAACATGGCAGACGGATGCCTCCTCCTCGTCGATGCTTTCGAGGGTCCGATGCCTCAGACTCGTTTCGTGCTGCAGAAGGCTTTGCAGCTCGGACTGAAGCCTATCGTTGTCGTTAATAAGGTAGATAAGCCTAACTGTCGCCCTGAAGAGGTGTACGAGATGGTGTTCGACCTGATGTGCGACCTCGATGCTACTGAGGAACAGCTTGACTTCACTGTAGTTTATGGTTCTGCTAAGAATGGCTGGATGAGCGATGACTACAACAAGCCAACAGACAACATCGATTATCTGCTCGACAAGATTGTGGAGATTATCCCTGCTCCTAAGCAGTTGGAGGGTACTCCTCAGCTCTTGATCACATCTCTTGATTATAGCTCTTACACCGGTCGTATCGCCGTAGGTCGTGTACACCGTGGTACTTTGAAGGATGGTATGAACGTAACTATCTGCCATCGTGACGGTACCCAGGAGAAGACCAAGATCAAGGAACTCCATACCTTCGAGGGTATGGGTCATAAGAAGACAGACCATGTGGATTCTGGCGACATCTGTGCCGTTGTCGGCTTGGAGAAGTTCGAGATTGGTGATACCATCTGCGACTACGAGAACCCAGAGCCACTTCCTCCAATCGCTGTAGATGAGCCTACCATGAGTATGCTCTTCACCATCAACGATTCACCATTCTTCGGTAAGGAGGGTAAGTTCTGTACATCACGCCACATTCAGGACCGCCTGAACAAGGAGTTGGAGAAGAACCTGGCTCTTCGTGTTCAGCCTTACGAGGACACCACCGATAAGTGGATTGTTTCTGGTCGTGGTGTGCTCCATCTTTCTGTGCTCATCGAGACCATGCGTCGTGAGGGCTATGAGCTTCAGGTAGGTCAGCCACAGGTTATCTACAAGGAGATTGATGGCGTGAAGTGCGAGCCTATCGAGGAGTTGACCATCAACGTACCAGAGGAGTTCGCTTCTAAGATGATTGATATGGTTACCCGTCGTAAGGGTGATATGACTTCTATGCTGAATATGGGCGAGCGTGTGGATATCGAGTTCGATATTCCTTCACGTGGTATCATCGGTTTGCGTACCAATGTGCTCACTGCTTCTCAGGGTGAGGCTATCATGGCTCACCGCTTCAAGGAGTATCAGCCATACAAGGGCGAGATTACCCGCCGTTCTAACGGTAGCATGATTGCGCTGGAGACAGGTACTGCCTATGCTTACGCCATCGATAAGCTGCAGGATCGCGGTAAGTTCTTCATCGACCCAGGTGAGGAGGTTTACGGCGGCGAGGTTGTTGGTGAGCATGTTCACGACAACGACCTGGTGGTTAATGTAACCAAGGCAAAGCAGTTGACCAACGTCCGTGCTTCTGGTTCTGATGATAAGGCCCGTGTGATTCCAAAGACCGTGATGAGCCTTGAGGAGTGTCTGGAGTATATCCGCGAGGATGAGTACGTAGAGGTAACTCCTAAGAGCATGCGTATGCGCAAGGTGATTCTCGATCACTTGGAGCGCAAGCGTAGTAATAAGGATTAAGCTATAGCTTATATATAAATGGATCCGTGAGAATTCCCCTCTTGCCGATTGCCTAGGCAGTCTGCTTGCAGGGGATTCTTTTTTTAATGTATGCGTATGTGGTTGTGGAAATTCTTTAGAAAGTTTTCTTTGCCTTGTTCCCTGGTATTGGGAGCCGTGGGCTATCTGATCTTCGCCAATGTTCCTTTCCTGGAACCTTTGGGCGATGCGGTGGGACCGAAACTGGTGGATATGATGCCGGTGGTGCTCTTTGCCTTGCTCTATGTTACCTTCTGTAAGATTGAAATCAAGGAGATGAAACCGAAGGCTTGGCATTTTATCCTGCAGCTCATCCGAACCAGTCTGGCACTGATGATGGTGGTGCTTATCTTCGAATTCGGAGATAATTATGAAACCAAGCTGGTGCTCGAAGGTGCTTTCATCTGTTTTATCTGTCCTACGGCGGCTGCCGTGGCTGTGGTGACGGAGAAGTTAGGTGGAAGCATCGGCTCGTTGACTACTTATACGGTGATAGCCAATGTATTCACGATGGTTATCATTCCTAGTCTTTTCCCGATGGTGGAGAAGGGGGCAGATGTTTCCTTTCTTTTTATGAGTGCGATGGTGTTCAGAAACGTAACCACGGTACTGGTGGTTCCTTTGCTTCTGGCTTTGCTGAGCCGCAAGTTTCTGCCTAAGTGGGTGGATAAGGTGAAGAGCGTGAAGGATCTGGGCTTCTATATGTGGTGCTTCAACCTTACTATCCTGATGGGCGAGACGGTTCGCAATATCCTCCATGCCGAGGTTTCGGGATGGATTCTTGCCTTGCTGCTCATTGTTCCGCTCTTTGTCTGTCTCATCCAGTTTGCCATCGGTAAGGCGGTGGGCAGACATTATGATGCGAGTATCAGTGCCGGTCAGGCTCTTGGACAGAAGAATACCATTGTGGGTATCTGGCTCACCCTTACTTTCCTCAATCCGCTTGCTGCCGTAGCACCGGGCGCTTATGTGGTTTGGCAGAACCTGGTGAATGGCTGGCAACTGTGGTATAAGGAGAAATACGGAAAACTGAAATGGTAGGACGCTAAGTTATAATGATGCGGTAATACTGTGAATGATAGAAATCGGACTGAGTAATATTATATTCGTACTGGGTAATATTATATTCTGCCCGTACTTTGGCAGAATATAATACGATGTTTCTGAATGTGCCTCGGTACGGCAATTTATTGCCCCTTCTAGGGCAATAAATTGCCGTACCGAGATATTTTTTTATATGTCGGGATGGAAAATAGAGAGTATGGCGTGGTATACTGAAAAGCAGTATATTGGGTGTGTAAGAGCCAGTTTCGATTTTACCCTTCACCCTTCACCTTTTGCAGATAACTCTCTGTGATACTGTGGGTTGAGTAGGTGAAGGGTTGGCTTCACCCTTCACCCACCCTTCACCTACCCTTCACCTTTACTTGGAAAATGGCTTCTATTGAGGCTTGTCTTTGCCATCTATTGAGGCTTGCTTCAGCCATCTATTAAGGCTCGCTTTCAGTCTCATTTGCTTCTGGAATAAGCCTTTTTCGAATTTGATTTAAGCCATCTTTGCTTTTGATTTGAGCCTTAGATAAAGTTTACGTGGGGCTTTGTTAAAGTTTACTTGAGCCTTATTCCGATTCCGGGAATCTTTGAATTTCCCATCTGAACAGCTTAATAATTAGTTGAGTAAGCGGCTCCGCGTTTATACCTTGCATAATTCAAAAAAACAGTAACAGCTGATTAAACAAATGCTGCTACTGCTTTTTCCATCGGTCAGGAAGTAAGTCTCTATATTTCTCCAGTGGGGTATTCGGTTGCCATTCAATGGTCTTTTCTATGACATCGCTAATGTATTCAAACAGATTGATGCCATTCAACTTGCATGAAATAGCTATAGAATATAGGATAGCTCCCCGTCTTGCTCCTTCGTGCGAGCCAAAGAACATAGAGTTTCTTCTTGATAGTGATATGTACCTCTGGATTCTCTCAATGTAGTTGTTATCGAGAGCCGTATCACCTCTTTTGAAGATGTCACAAATGGCATTATATTCATTAAGGGCATAGCCGACCGCCTGCGCCAAGGTAGACTTGGGCAGCAAATCCTTCCTGGAAGATATTTCCTCCAGTTTCTCCAATAAATCCTGTAAAATGTCCGGTGCATATGACTGCCGATAGGCAAGATGGTCTTCAACGGTCCATCCATTTACCCCAACCTTATGTTTTTTGTCTTCTCGATAAAATCTGTTGAGGATATCTACGACTTCCTGAGCATCCTTGTCTTCCTTGCCGCAGTCGATGAAATCTCTCTTGACATGCTGTAGACAGGCGATTCTCATAATGTCAGGATAAGCATCCGACTCCAGTTTCCGGTAAGGAGCATATGCATCACTCTGTATGGTACCTTTATAATCTGAGAATACGTTAAGTATGACCTGCTCAGAGCGTGAACCATCCTCATATACGAAGAAGACAAGTCCCAGTTTAGGCGCACTTACAGCCCAGAGGTAGCCTTTCTTCGAACCCTT
>OIYQ01000963.1_pt1 | contig 11224 bp, 10 predicted proteins | sample 1588311 | NCBI WGS metagenome assembly OIYQ01 (sample SAMN03283244) | human gut metagenome | biome: human-associated habitat; material: feces | host: Homo sapiens | place: Peru | collected 2012
AGTCACTCCTAATCCCCAATCCCTAATCCCTAGCTACTAGCCACTAGTCACTAGTCACCAGTCACTAGTCACCAGTCACCAGCCACTAGTGACTCTTTTTCTTCGCATCTTCTTCGTAGGCATGAATGATCGCCGCCACAAGATCATGTCTGACGACATCGTCTTCATTGAAATAGACATGCCCGATGTCTTTCACATGCTTCAGCACGCGCTCGGCATCGATGAGGCCGCTCTTGACATGAGGGGGAAGATCGATCTGCGTGGTATCGCCATTGATGACCATCTTCGATCGGTGTCCGAGGCGTGTCAGGAACATTTTGATCTGCTCGATGGTGGTATTCTGCGCTTCATCAAGGATGATGAAGGATTTCTCGAGCGTGCGTCCGCGCATGTAGGCGAGAGGCGCGACTTCGATCTGGCCCTTCTGCTGCAGCCGCATGAAGTCTTCCGGACCGAACATATCCAGCAGTCCGTCAAAGAGAGGGCGAAGGTACGGATTGACCTTTTCCTGTAGATCACCGGGAAGGAAGCCCAGCTTCTCACCGGCTTCGACCGCCGGACGGACGAGAATGATGCGCTGGACGTCATGATTTCTAAGCGCAAAGGCGGCGAGTGCGACAGCCAGATAGGTCTTGCCAGTCCCCGCGGGGCCGATGCCGAAGGTGATGGAATTTCTCCGGATGGTATCGACGTAGATTTTCTGTCCCACAGTCCGTGGGCGCAGCGGCGCGCCCTGCTTGGTGAAATTGATGATGTCGTCTTCCATGTCTTCGAGCAGCTGTTCTTTGCCTTCATCCAAGAGGGACATCACCATCCTGACCTGCCGCGCAGAGAGACGGATCCGCTGGCGGATCATCCGCCGAAGTCTCCCGATCACGCGCATACTCTGATCGACTGCCTCTTCCTCTCCCTTGAGCCGGATGAGATTGCCGCGGGCAAAGATGTCTGCGCCGTAGTGCTCGCCGATGATGGCAAGATAGGAGCTGTCCCGCTCCAAAAGCGCGCCGGCCTCCTCGCGGTCGTTCACCATGATCTGTTCTATTTTTTCTGCCATGAAGATCCTTTCATTTGTATATGATGACGGGTGGTACAACGCAAATAATCATAATGCGCCGAATGTATCCAGATAATCATTTGCGGCGCTTTATATTTTTTTGCGCCGCCCCTTCATTTCTCATTTCTCATTTCTCATTTCTCATTTCTAATTTCTAATTGCACAAATTTTCGCACGGCCTTTCCGTCGATATAGTCGCAGCGATCGCCCTGCAGGATGCCGCGCTCTTCCATCAGGGCGTCGATCCTTTTCTTGACGTCCCACCACGGGGAGCCGCCATTGACGGTGAGAGTATTCCCGCCCGAGGCCCGGCCGACGATGCGCTGGATGACGATGTCGGGACGGAGATAGGACAGGAAGAGAATGACGCGCTCCATGTATTCCTCCATCGAAGAAAGTGTAACCTCGCCGGCTTCATACATATACGCGAGCGCTGTATCCTTCACGATATATAAGGAGTGCAGCTTCACCTCTGTCACGGGAAGGACGGAGATGAGCTTCGCCGTCTCGATGACGTCCAGCCGATCATCCCACGGAAGATCCGCGATGACATGCGTACATTGTCCGAAGCCATAGCGTCCGATACGGAGCGAGGCATCGACGTATTCCGCGACGCCGTGGCAGCGGCCGATCTTCTCGAGGGTATGGGCATTGCTGCTTTGCAGCCCGAGCTCGATCGTCACATCCTTGCCATATTGCTCAGAAAGCTCTTTCAGTATGTCAAGGTAGCGCTCGTGAATGCAGTCCGGACGCGTCGAAACGTCGACTCCCACCACATCGGGATGCTGCATGGCTTCCTCCATCCAGCGGCGAAAATCATCCGGCGGCGCATAGGTATTTGTGAAATTCAGGAAATAGGCGATGAATTTCTTCGCCTTGTACTTCGGCCCCACATGCGCGATGCTCCGGTCAAGCTGGCGGGTGATCTTCATGCCGACCGCCTTCGTCTCATAGTCCGCTCCGATCGATCCGCAGAAGATGCAGGGCGCTTTTGACAGCGTACCATCGCGGTTCGGACAGGTCACGGGGAGCGAGATCGGAATCTTGTAGACCTTCTCGCCGTATTTTTGTTTCAAGAAATCAGAATAGTTGCGATAATGTTCCATAGTTAAGAGATTCTATAGGTTCTATAGGTTCAATGGGTTCAATGGGTTCAACGGGTTCAACAGGTTCAACAGGTTCAGGTGGCAGCTTCGCCCATATCGATGCCCGAAGTGTCTCCGGATGACAGGTTTCCCATGTTCCTTTTCCTTCCAGCCTCCGCCTGACCACAAACAGAAAAGATGTCTCTTCGTCACCAGCCACCAGTCACCAGTCACTAGTCACTATTATACAGTCATTATATAACAAATCTCGCCGCTGTGCATTTACAATAGGGAAATGCTTTTGTAAAATGGAAGAAACGCAAGTGGATGCAGGAGCCCTCTTTCCACAGCATTGCACCTGTTATATCCTCATCCCCAGTCACTAGTCACTTCCATTCACGAAAGAAGCCCAACCATGCTCACTATCCGCACCGCCCAGCTCGACATCCAGCCTGGGAATATCCGCGCCAACTGGGCGCTCATCGAAAAAGAAATCGTACTCGCCAAAGGCGAAGGCGCTGACCTTCTTGTTCTCCCTGAAATGTGCCTCACCGGTTACCTCATCGGCGACCTGTGGGACCAGAATGCCTTCCTGCGCGAGGCGGAGCGATACAATGACCGTCTCCGCGAAGCGGCGCAAGGCCTCGCGATCGCATGGGGGAATGTCGCCATCGACTGGACAAAGACGAATGACGACGGCCGCCCCCGCAAATACAACGCTGCTTTTCTCGCGAAAGACGGCGCATTCCTCTCTCCGGAAGGACTGCATCGTCCCTATGCGGTGAAAGCGCTGCTGCCCAATTACCGCTGTTTCGATGACCGCCGCTATTTCACCTCTCTTCTCGCCCTCGCGAGAGAAGAAGGCTCGACCCCCGAAGAAGCGCTCGCGCCCTTTGTGATTTCCCTCCGCGGCGAAATGCTCCGCCTCTCGCTTCTCCTCTGCGAAGACAGCTGGGATGAAAATTACAGCTTCTCGCCCATGGATGTCCTTTCCGCCAAGGGCAGCGATCTTTTCCTGAATCTGTCCGCCTCCCCCTTCACGCTTTCCAAAAATGAAAAACGCCACCGCATGCTCTCCGCCAAGCTCTCCCGTCTCCATATCCCGATGCTCTATGTGAACCGACGGGGGCTGGAGAACAATGGCAAGACCTGCTATACCTTCGATGGCATGACCGCCGCGTATGGAAAGGACGGCAGGCTTCTCGCCGAAGCCGCTCCCTTTGAAGAGGCCCGCAGCACATTTCATTTCGAGACATCTACCGGTACGCTCCTTCCCGCCTCCCCCATGCCGCCATGGCAGGGAGACCTGCTCCTTTTCGCCATGCGCTACGGCGTCAGAAAATTTCTCTCCGCCATCGGCGTCTCCAAAGTCGTGATCGGCGTCTCCGGCGGCATCGACTCTGCGGTGAATGCCGCGCTCTACCGCTCCGTCCTTCCCGCAGACCACCTGCTCCTCGTGAATACGCCGACGCGCTACAATTCAGAAATGACGAAGGGGCTCGCCAAAGACCTCGCGACGCGTCTCGGCTCGCCCTACCTCACCATCCCCATCGGGCAATTCATCGATGAGACGGCAAAAACACTGGAAGGCCTTCCGATTTCTGCAGGACATGAAATCCATCTCACGAGCTTCATGAAAGAAAACATGCAGGCGCGCGACCGGAGCAGCCGGATCCTTTCCGCCCTCTCCGCTGCCTTTGGCGGCATCTTCACCTGCAACGCCAATAAAACAGAAACGACCGTCGGCTACGGCACACTTTACGGCGATCTCGCCGGTGCCTTTGCCGCGACTGCTGACCTTTGGAAATACCAGATCTACCACTTGGGCCGCCTTTTGAACGACTGGTACGAGAGCCCCGTCATCCCGGAAGGCATCTTCACCGTGAAGCCCTCCGCCGAGCTTTCCGAAAAGCAGGACGTCACCAAAGGCATGGGCGATCCACTCATCTATGAGTACCATGACTACCTTCTCAAGAGCTTCGTCGAGCCATGGCAGCGCCCCTGTCCGGAAGACCTTCTCACATGGTACGCAGAGGGAAGTCTCGAGACGCATATCGGATGCCATGTCCGCGTGCAAGACCTCTTCCCGACCGCCAAAGCCTTCACCGAAGACCTTGAACGCTGGTGGAATCTCTTCTCCGGCTTCTCCGTCGCCAAGCGCATCCAGACCCCGCCGATCCTCGCCATGAGCCGGCGTCCCTACGGCTACGACCTCAGAGAATCCCAGCTCAAGCCGTACTATACGGATCAGTATCTCGCGCTGAAAAAGAAGCTCGGGGTGTAAGGAGTGGGAGACTGGGAGACGTTAGACCTAGAGACTTGGAGACTGGGAGACTTTAGACTCTGATAACTCTCGGTCTCTTCGTCTCTTAGCCTCTTCGTCTCTTCGTCTCTTAGCCTCTTCGCCTCTTCGTCTCTCAATCTCTCAGTCTCTCAGTCTCTCAGTCTCTCAGTCTCTTCGTCTCTTAGTCTCTTAGTCTCTTCGTCTCTTAGTCTCTTAGTCTCAACAAAAAGGAGATGGAGCCAAATGCTTTTGCATTTGACTCCATCTCCTTTTTTGACCTGAGCGGGACGAAATATCACTCACAGCTCCATCATCCGTTCCCGGATTTCTGCGAGCCTTTCCATTTCTTCTCTCTTCGGATGGGTGATCAGGAGCGAGACAGGCTCCTCGATGAAAGGCGTGAGCTTCGCGATATGCTTCTCTACGGTCTGAATGTTCCAGTACGTATGGAGAGAATGGTCCGTATCGAAGCGGATCGTGCATTTCCCGTCCAAATCCACGAAGATGTCATGAAAAGAGCCGAGATGCACATAGCCAAGCCCGGGCGCCTCTTTGGAAAGCTTTAACTGGACGAAAAGGCTGTCCGCATCATCGCCGAATTTCACCGCCGTCCCGCGCCGCTTTCCGAAAAGTTTCCTCTGTGTTCTCATGCACTCGCCATAAGAGCGTGACAGCCGTCCCATCGCAGTCTCGACAGGGCAGGGCATGTGAATCCGTCCCCAGTCATTCCGAATCGCCAACGTATCATCCACACCGCCGATCTTCACCGGCACCAGCGCTCTCATTCCAATATTGCACATGCTGCTTCCTCTCTTTCAGCACGAACGTCTCTTCTCTCAGAAATATTGTTCCCTGAACATAAGTATAGCAAATGAGTGTTTGATCGTCAAGAAAAGCAGGAACGTTTTTTCGTTCCTGCTTTTTGGTTGGCCAGGGATTAGAAGTGACTGGTGACTAGTGGCTAGGGATTAGGGACTAGGGGACTCTCGTATCGTCATTTCGAGCGAAGCGAGAAATCTTCCTTGCAGACCGATCAACGATGCATGTGTAAAAGCAGAAATACGTAGCACCAAGGCGTCGTTTCCCTGCCAGTGCCCATGCGATACTGACAGCAGTGCAAGAAAGATCCCTCGGCTGCGCTCGGGATGACGATACGGGAAAAGGATAGCCCCAAAAGTTTGAAAGCAGGGATTAGTGACTAGTGACTGGTGACTGGTAGCTAGGGATTAGTGGCTAGGGATTAGGTTTGCGATACGAGAAACCCGCTAGTTTCAAACCTCTGCGGCGCTCCTATTATTTTATGCGCCGCACCACCATTTCGCATTTCTCATTTCTAATTTCTCATTCGAGCAGAGCTTTCATTCACAATCAAGGGGCAGCACGCCCCACGAGCTAACCTTGAACCCATTAACCTTACTTTTCTATCCCATGCAGAATGATATCCTCGAGCACATTCATCACATCCGTACCCGTCATATTCTGCTCGCGAAGGAAATCCGCATCATTCAGATTGTGCGTCGATGTGATGAGGATCATGCGAAGGATCGTCAAATTCACCTCACGAAAAGCCCCCGCCGCGACCCCGGCCTTAAGGAGCTCCATCATATAGTCGAACTCCTCATACTTGAAATCCATCCACATCTTCCAGATCTCCGGATAATGGATCTCTATATCCTGATAAAACCCATCCGGCATCGCCCACAGCGTCTCCACAAAGAGACGGCAGTACGAGAGCAGCCGCCCGCGCGCCGTGTCCTTCTTCCTCATCAGCGCTTCCTTCGCCTTCCGAAACGCCTCCTGATCTGCCAGACACACCATGCGGATCAGCACCGCCTTCGAAGACGCCTTCTGGTACAGCGTGCTTTTCGAGATATGGAGCTTTCTTGCGATATCGTCCATCGTGAATTTGACCGAGTGCAGCCGCATCTCTTCCTTCGCCGCCGCGATCAGCTGTTCATCCATAATGATTCCTCCAGTACTCTTTTCGTTTTTTTAGTACTCTACTCGTATTATAGCATGATTTATCGGGAAAACAAATTCTATTCGCATGCAGAAAGTACAAAAGAGCAATGAGCCTGCAAAGCTCATCGCTCTTTTGTACTTTCCGCGCATCCAATCAGTCTTCATATGTATAACCATGGATTAAGATTAAAACTGATAAATGTGTTCGTTTATCCCCCATAAATCTCATCAGCGTAAGACTACCGTTTTTAATGACAAAACACCGGTAACTAATAAATATAACGAGCCGATTGTCAAGACTAGCCATCATATAATGCGGCTATTTTCGGTGGAACCATCCCCTATCTGGGGCATGCTTTTTCTACTGGAAATCCAATAGCAAAAGCATGCTCATAGATTAATTCAATATATCTAAAAGAAATACATCAATAAAAAAAGTACCGGTAATAATATTATTGCTTCTAGCTGTAATAAGTTTCTTTGTTTATATGACTCATTTTTAGGGCCATGTTTATAACATACGTAGTTACCATAAACCCCTATTAAATATAGCATTACTAACAATGTGTATACACACTCATTATAATATCTTCCATCTAACACCAAAAAGTCAGATAAAGTTATATAACTAACCCCTAGAAAAAGAATTATCCATAGCCCAAATCTAACCCACAATTTCGAATGCTTCATTAACAATCTAGCATCTTCATTTGCTGTTTCATCACCTACCACAAGTTCTCGAAAAAGCAGTAAGCACATAACAAATATGATCGTATCCAAAACAGGAGAATGTAAAAACATAGTTTATACCTCACTATTCTTAGATTTAGCATCCGAATTTGACGGATTCCCTGACTCGGCTTTTTTTAGCTCCTCTTTTTTTGATTGCTATATATATTGCTTCCAACTTCCCTGCATTAATTTATCTTTAATCGTTGAATTTTCTGGCAATAATCTCAATGATATGCCTATACAAATTGTTCCAAGGCTCCAGATAAAAAAAGCAATACTCACAATAATATTTGAATCGGTCATTTCTTTATTTACTATGCAAGGCAAAATTAGTGGCCAGCAGCACATCCTAGTTCTTTTTGTGCAGCACGGTGTCCTGCATGGTGATGTTGTTATCCGCATACAGGCTGACTTTCTTTTCTGCGGAAACAAGGCCGTTCTGCGTGATGTCATGAGACATATTTGGTGAATCCATCGAGCTAGGGAAACACTGATTAAATCTGACTCTGCGATTTAATCAGCGTTTCCCTAGCGCTTATTGATACAGCATGCCCTTGTAACCTTAATTTAGACATTTCACTCAAGAAACATGAACCCAATTGCAAGTATAATTAAATAAATTCCGAAGCCAATGGATAATTTCCAGTATTTCCTTCTTTCCTGTATTGATTTATCTTTAATCGTTGAATTTTCTGGCAATAATCTCAATGATATGCCCATACAAATTGTTCCAAGGCTCCAGATAAAAAGAGCAATACTCACAATAATATTTGAATCGGTCATTTCTTTATTTACTATGCAAGGCAAAATTAGTGGCCAAAAGAAAAATAGAAAACCACCAAAATAGGCAAAGAACCTATAAGCAACTGGATAATTTTTTTCATGGATATATCTTTTCACTAAATATAACAGTAAAAAAAGATAGAAAGCTACTATTGTTAATCCACGGAAATCGCAATAGGAAAAATCCAAAATATCATTAATATTAATCATAATTACTTTCCCTTACTACTACCTTTAGTCAACTGTATATCTTGATCGGTTGGGATTTTATCTTTTGCCCCGTCTTTAGCTCGATCCCCAGCCATTGCACCGCCTACTGCTCCTATGACACCAAATGATTTACCAGCAGCAATTCCTCCAAACGCTGTCACGGTCTTGCTTTCATCACGGCTCTTGATCGTTGTGGCCTTGCTGGAGAGGAGACCGCGTTCCTTGTATTTCAGGCCGTAGTCGTCCGCGGCTTCGTTGTAACCATTTTTCGATAATTACACCATTACCAGCTTTTGTGGTGATAGTCCTGCTTTCAATGGCGGCTGTGGTTTGTCTTGCTTTAAAGTTATTGTACGATGTCAGGATTACTTGCATGAGTAGTACACCATCTTTTTATAATCCCAATTTTCTAAAAATATCATCTTTTTGAATCCATATTCTCCATTTTTCAGAAAATTCTTCATGTTCAATATAGCAACTAATGTCTTTCTTCTTTAACGTCAAATAATATATCTTATCCCCCCTTTTATTTTCTCCCCATCTACTTTTACAAATAACCCATCCATGTCTTATAGCATAATCCGAAAAAAATTGAATACCATCTTGGTTTGAAAGTTGCGGATATATGCGATTAGCAATAACAGACTTTACAATCCATCTCTTATCGATAGTAATTGTTTCCCCTTTTCGTTCTGTGGGATCGGGTATTTGATTACATACATTAAGCATCTGTTCAACATCATATTTTACATAGTTTTCATCTAGGTATTGTGTTCCCAAATATACGCCTAAAGTAATTAACAATATACTCAATGTAACTGCAATGGAACATACTGTCATTTTTGCATCATTAGATATTTTCATAGAATTCACCTGCTTATAAGTCATTTATATTACAAACGAACTCTGTATAATTAACAATTCCGGAATCAGATAACCCTGCGCCACTCGCTATACCAATTTCTCTATCCCCATACTTTGTTCCTATGGACACAGTTTAATCGTGAATATTCCCGATATATTCAGTATATCGCCAAGAAACATTAGTACCAGCAGCTGTCTCTGTAACTAGTTCAGCAGTAATAGGTGCATCAGCGCCGACTCCTTTTGAAATACTTACCCCAACTATACTACTTCCGCCTATTCCCACCTGCGGTGATCTGCACGACATCCCCCGAAAGGGGCGAGGCTGTCACGGTCTTGCTTTCGTCACGGCTTTTGATCGTTGTGGTCTTGCTCGAGAGGAGACCGCGTTCCTTGTATTTCAGGCCGTAGTCATCCCTGGACTCATTATAGCCGTTTTCCAGGTTCACGTCACCCTTGGCGGCAACCGTTATTTGACCGTTTTCCGAAAGTACCGTTGTATTTCTGGCACTCAAATTCTCACCCGCCGCGAGGGTGATGTTTTTCCCTGCAGCAAGTGTATTTGTCGTTTCTGTTTTTCTATAAGTGCGGATGTAATTGTCGCTATTCTCCGTCATGTCTTTCCTGGCTTCGAGCGTATCCGTTACGGATACAACCCTTGCTCTTTTAACTCCGCAATCCTGGGTTGTGCCTTTTCCTTTAAGTGTGCATACGCATTTTGTTCTTCTACCGTTAAGTCGGACTCATCCTTGACTACGGTAAACTGGTTCCCATAGGCATTATACTTCGCAATCGTCTCATCCAATTCCTGTGCATCCTTAGAAGGTATATTTTGATTTCGTAACAGCTTGATATGAAATGGATTTGCTTGAATTGCCCAAAAACCATTTCGACCATATACATAAAACATCTTATACTGATAAAACCATCCCATTTCAACTTCATAGTCATATACATTCTCATCAAGCCTTGTTAATCTAAAACCAGATACATCCGGCTGTTGTATTTCTGGTTGTGTATCTTCTAATACCCATTTATTGCTCCCTTGTGGTATTGAAAATATTACACTTCTCAGATTTTCCCCAAATGCTACTACTGTATTGTCGCATGAACCACTAGGATATTTAAAATCTATAAGTATCCGTGCTCCACCAAATATAACATGATATCCTATTATGAGCAGAATCAATCCAAAACCTATTTTTTTTCGAGGTAAATTCTTTATCATTTGTTTCCTCCGTGAACATGTCCAGTATATGAACTCGACTTATTTATCTTTTAGGAAATAGTGCTATCGCAGAAAATAATATAGAAAAAACATATAATAAATCACATTGAAACAATTCTGCTATCACTAATATTATCCCTGCAATTAATAATAACTTCCAGCCCAAATACATTTCTATATTCTCCAAAAGCATCTTTCTAATCTAACACTCTATTATCTAACCATTTGTCAAAGTCTTCATCACTCTTAGGTGCATTTTCTTTTTTGTAGTCTACATCTAATAAATGTAAGGTTACAATCCCCGTAGCAAGCGTTTTAGCTGATCCAAGTTTCTTTATAAATTTTATTCCTTGTAGTTTTTTTCTACCTCTTCAGCTAATTCTGGATACTCGGTTTTAGTCATTTCTCCTAGTTCAATAAGAGATCTAAGTGTTATTCCTTCTGCAAGAGAACTATAAGCTTTTCTCTAAGTGTAGATTTCTCTACTTGGCTATTTCTTTCGCTTGATTTTGCAATTCCTAGTGTGCAAAAGGTTGTGATACATCTGAAGCATCTACATATGCTTGCGTACCAAGGCATAAAAGCGTGATTGGTATAATTATCCATCTATTTTTCATATAGGTTCCCTCTCCTACATGTAGGTCTTTTCTTTTTTCCTCTTGATTACTCATTCTAGCACTAACAATGAGTATTGGGAAAGCCTTATGAGCACCTTTCCTTTATAGCAAAAGGTGGGTTCACATGATTTGGGCAGATTTTTAACTCTATAATGATCCCAGAGATCCAGGCCAGCCCCTTGGCTTTTAAGCGTGGATTTGGAGCATAATTAGCTTAAACAGGAGATCACCATCATGCCAATTTCATTCACAGAGCGGCAGAAGGACTTTGATCAGCATAGTGCCTTTGTCTGATCTTCTAACGGCTAAGGAATCACTAATATCAAAAGGCGATGTGAAATAACGATCATCTCATTTTCGCGTTCAATCTGCCGCGGGGACTTGCAGCTCTCATAGGAGTGACCG